>QGNH01000229.1_pt2 | contig 17994 bp, 20 predicted proteins | sample 1735481 | NCBI WGS metagenome assembly QGNH01 (sample SAMN09239004, study PRJNA386568) | Viral metagenome, whole genome shotgun sequencing project.
CGACGCGCTGATGGCCGCGTTCATCGCGATGATGAACTCCGCTCTCAGTTCCTCGACCGCCTTCGCCAAGTTCGCGCTGGCGACCGGCCGCTCGACGGATCAACTCAAGCAGTGGCAATACACCGCGGCGCTGGCGAACGTCTCCGCGCAGGCGCTGACCGATGCGGTCAAGTCGATTCAGATGGCGGGCGTGCGGGTCTCGGCGACCGGCGAGGGCTATGGCGCGTGGGCGCTGCTGGGCATCGATCCGAGGCAGAACCCGTTTGTCATTCTCAAGCAGCTCCAGACCGAGTTGAACTCGCTCAACGCGCAGCGGGTGGCGGCGGCCCGTTACATCGTCACGCAGGCGGGGTTGTCGGAAGACATCTTCCAGATGCTCAGACGCCCGGCGAATGCCGCGCTCCCCGGTCGCTACATCCTGACCGGGGCGGATCAGGCGGCCCTCCAAGCCCTTAACACCGAATGGCAGCGCATGTGGTTCCTGATCGGATCGGTCAAGGACCGGTTCAGCGCAGATTTTGCACCAGCGGCCCGCACGGTCGTCATCTGGCTCGAACGGGCCGTCAATCTGCTGTCGAAGTTCGTCGACTGGCTGGGCAGGGGCACGCCAGCCGCGCAGATGGTCAAGGTGGGGCTGATCGCGCTCGTGGCAGGGGTGGGGGCCCTCAGCGTCGCCCTGACCGCCTTGGCCACGGCCGCGAACCTGGCTTCGGCGGCCACCGCCGCGCTGAATGTCAGCTTCATGCCGCTGGTCGGGACCGTGGCAAGCATCGCCGGCCCCATTGCCGTCGCCGTGGCCGCCCTCACTGCGTTAATCGCGCTCAGGAAGGAACTTGACCAGTACGAAGCGAAAAAGACCGGGGTTCCGGGTGCGCTGCACAAAAATTATGGCGGAGGCATCGGGGAATTCGCCGCCGGCGCCGTGCACGTATATACACCGTGGCTTTTCGAAAAGTCTGAGGCGCTGATAGACAGGCTCACGAGGCCAAAGGCCGCCGCCGGCGCGCACAGCACCACCGTCAGCCAGAACATCCAGGTCAAGATCGACGGCGCGCAGAGCCCGGAGCGAACCGGCGCGGCGGTCGTCGACGCCCTGCGCCACCAGTTGAACACCGCCGCGCTCTCGGCTGAGGTGCCATCCTACTGATGCCCAACATCGTTCCAACCGACAGCCCGAGCGTCTTTGAGGCGTTGTCCACCCTCCAGACCTCGAATCCTCCGGCGTATAATGCGATTGTGCGGCCGAACAGCCCGCCTGCCGGGATTGGCGGCTATCTGTTCGACATTCCGGGCGACGAGGAGGTGCGGCTGCGCTCGGCGATCTCCCGGCACTACGTCGAAAGCAACACCCCGATCTCCGACCATATTACGCTCGAACCGGAGATGATCACCCTGCGCGGAGTTGTCGCCGAACTGGCGAACGGCCTGCCGGCGACCGCCATGCTCTCCCCGCCCGGTAATCCCCTGCCGGTCCTGTCCGCGATGTCGCCCGGCCTCACGCCCGGCCAGCAGCAGGCGGCGGGCGCGACTGTGCCCGTGCAGGACCAGCCGTCCGGGCTCTACCAGTATTATCTTTCCGGCTCTCCCGTCGGCAGCCTCACGCGGCAGACCAACGCCTTCCTTTTCTTCCAGCAGGCGTGGTGGGGGCGGCAGCTCATGTCGGTCGAAACGCCGTGGGGGATTTTCCTCAACATGGCGATTGCGGACCTCCGGGTCGTGCAAAGCCGCGAGACGAAATACCTCTCGGACTTCACCGTGATCTTCGAGAAGATCCGGGTCGCCGGTGAGGCGACGGTCAACGCCGGCCAGCTCGCGGGCCGCAATGCGCTCCAGCAGGCGCCGGTCAGCCAGAACGGGGCGGCCGGTCAGGTCACGCCGACCACTGCCCAAGCCGCGGCCCTCTACGAACCTTACAACCCCGGACCATGAGCTCCATCCTCCAAGGCCTGACAGACCAGCCGAAGCAGCAGTGGCCGATCACGCTGCCCGACGGCTCGACGGCGACCATGTACCTCGAATACCGCCCGCAGCAGAACGGGTGGTTCTACGACTTGGTCTGGGATGGGGTGAACCCCAACTGGCAGCTTTTGGGGATGCGGCTGGTCACGCACCCGAACATCCTGCGCCAGTACCGCAACCAGATCACCTTTGGCCTGACGGTCTCGACCCCCGATGGCACGGACCCGACCGGACAGGAGGATTTGGTGAACGGCAAGGTCACGCTGCTCCTGCTCGACGCGGCGGACGTGGCGACAATCGAGGGCGCGTATTTTCCAGGGGATTGACCATGAGCTTCGCCGGAGCCAAGTTCATGCGGACCTGCCGCCTCTCGCTCGAGGTGCAGCCGGACAAGGGCGGCGCGGCGAAAAACTTGACGATCCCCGACGGGCTGTCGATTGAGTTCACGGTCACGCGCCAGTCGCTCGCCTCCAGCCAAACCGCGCAGTTCAAGGTCTATGGCCTGGGGCCGGTCACGCGCGACGCCATCTACAAGGACCGGTTCGACTGGACGCAATTCCGGGCCATCCAGTTCTTCGCTGGCTACGCGGGGTTCATGCCGCGGGTGTTCAACGGCACGATCCTCCAAGCCTACTCGGAAAAGCAGAAGGAGGAGGTGGTGACGATCATCGATGCCTTCGACGGCGGATTCCCGATGACGAACGGCTGGACGAACGTGCCGAGCAATGCCGGGGGGGCCAACGCGAAGACCGCGGCGGAGGTGATCAACCAGCTCGGGAGCGCGCTGCCGAACATCGCCGGGCCGCCGGTCGTGGGGAAGTTCCCAGTCGTGAACATGCGCGGGGAGGTGCTGTTCGGCAACACCTGGGGACTGATCCGCCAGAAGAGCGGCGGCAACTGCACGATTTCCGACAACGTGGTCTATGCGCTGAACACGAACGAGGGGATCATCGCCGGCCAGGTGCAGGACGTGACGAGCGTCGGGGCGAACAATCCGGACGTGCCGGTCATCAGCTCGGACACCGGGCTTCTGGGCGCGCCGCGGCGCTCCGGCGTGCTGGTCGAATGGGATATGCTGTTCGAGCCGCGGCTCGCGCTCTTCCAGATTGTCTACATCCAGAGCAAGTTCAACCCGCGGTTCAACGGCGCGTACAAGACGATGGGCTTCCGGCACCACGGGATCGTGTCGAGGACCGTCAACGGCGATTACCTCACGACTGCCAGCTTCATCTTTGGCAACGGCAACCTTTTCAGCGCGGCGGTGAACGCGCTCTCCGGCGCATGACGAACCAAGGTCCGATCAACGAACCCGGCCTGCGCTCGGTCTTGGACGCCGAGCGTCAGGTTGCGTTCTCCAACCTGAACAAGGTCCAGGTCGGGATCATCCAGAGCTTCAACCCGGCGAAGCAGAGCGTGACCGTGCAGCTCGTGATCCAGCGGGCGGTCTACAACGCGCCGATGGAGGGCAGCCTGGTCCCGCCCGATCCGGTGATCTACCCCTACCCGCTGCTGGTGGACGTGCCGGTGTTCGTCCTGACCGGCGGCTCGGCCTACGTCGCGATGCCGATTGCGGCCGGCGACCCGTGCGTTGTCCTCTTCAACGACCGGGACCTCGACCCGTGGTGGACGAACGGCACGACCGGCGCGCCGCCAAACTCCGCCCGGCTGCATTCGCTGGCCGACGGGATCGCGCTCGTCGGCATCCGGCCGGCGACCAACCCGGTGCCGGGCATTCCGAGCGACGGCCTGCACATGGCGATCGGCAACGCCAGCGGAACCCTGCGGTCGGCCCTCGACGCGCTGATGGACGCGGAGGATTCGTTGTTGAATGCACTGACCGGTTGGATTAACACGGATTCGACGACTCCCGACCCAGCGACCGTGAACGCGCTCAACTCAGTTAAGAATTCTTTCGATGCGGTGAAAACCTCCCTGCAAAGCCTCTTCCAGTGAAAATCAGAGCCTTATCTGACACGCACGACTGGGAATTTGGCAGCGGCCTCGGCAGCTTCTGCACCGGACAGGCGGCGATTGCGGAGAACGTCGAGACGCGCCTGCTGTTCTTCCAAGGCGACTGTTTCTTTGCGATGCTCCTTGGCGTCGACTGGTGGAATCTGCTTGGCACCTTCAACCCGGCGGCCGAGCAGGGCATCCTGCTTCAAGTGCGCAACGTGATTGCCCAGTCGTTCGGCGTCACCTCGATCAACTCAGTCGACGTGGAGATGGACAACGCGACCCGCCGGCTGACTGTCGCGTACCACGCCAATTCGATTTACACGACATTCTCCGGCGCGGTTCAACCCTCTTAAACCATGTCCTCAAACTCTCTCGGCGCCACCGGCCTGACGATCCAGACCTTGGCGGACATCATCAGCGAAATCCTGAATGGCGCGCCCGGCTATCCGGGACTCAAGGCGATCTACGGAAGCGACATCAACGTCGATCCGAATTCCCCCGACGGGCAGATGGCAAACCTCTACGCGCAGGGGAAGATCGACGTGCTGGAAATGCTCCAGTCGATCTACGATTCGTTTGACCCGGATCAGGCGGTCGGCGTGCAGTTGGACGAACGCTGTGCGATCAACGGCGTCACCCGCGAGCCCGGCACCTACACACAGCAGCAGGTGTTGGTGACCGCCGCGCAGGCCGTCACGCTGCCCGGCCTCGACCTCTCTCCAACCGCGCCCTTCACCGTGGCCGATGGCAACGGCAACCAGTACCAGCTTGTGGCCACGTATTCATTCCTGACCGCCGGCGCGACGAGCCTGCTCTTCCAGGCGGCGAACATGGGCGTCATCCAGTCGGCCATCGGCACGATCACCGTGCCGGTCACGGTGCTGGCGGGCGTGACCTCGGTCAACAACCCGGCCGGGCCGACGACGGTCGGACGGGCGGAGGAGACGGATGCGGCGCTGCGGATCCGGCGCGCGAACTCCGTCGCGCTGCCAAGCAAGGGCTGGTATCAGGGGTTGCTGGCCGCGCTGATCGACGTCGAGGGGGTGACGCAGGCCATCGTCTTTGAAAACGAGACCAACACCAACCCGGACACGAATGGCGTGCCGGCGCATTCGATCTGGTGCGTCGTCGCGGGCGGGGCGAATGCCGATGTGGCCGCGGCGATCTACGTCAAGAAGAACGCCGGCTGCGGCATGAAGGGATCGGTCTCGGTCCAGATTGCGCAGTTCGACGGCACGAACTTTGCTGTGCTGTTCGACCGGCCGACCCCGGAGAACCTCTGGTTCGAGGCCACATTGACGGCCATCAGCGGCGCACTGGACAAGTCGGCCATCGCCGCCGCGGTCCTGGCCCAATTCGGCATCTCCTACGGGATCAACCAGCCGGCCGACACGGCCTCCATCGTGGCCTTCATCAAGTCGATTGCGCCAAACGCCTCCGTCTCCGCCGAGGGCGTCTCGACCGATGGTTCCCACTTCTATCCGCTGGTCACCCCGACCGGAGTCAACTACCAGTTCCTGATTCCCAATCTCTCCCATGTGGGCATCTTCTGATGGCTGCCAACCTCCAGACCGTCCTCGACTACTACGCCGCGAAGCTTCCGATCCAATATCGGGGTCTGCCGAAGGCGTCGGCGACAATTGCGATCCTGGTCAAGCAGGCGGTGGCGGACTTCATGGCGGAGGATCTGGCGGAGGCGTTCAACCTCGACACGGCGGTCGGCCCGCAGGTGGACATCCTGGCGAAGTACATCGGCGTACCGCGCCGGTCGAACGTGCCGGGGACCATCGCCTATTTCGGCTACGCGCTGGTCGCGGGCGGCGGCAGCGTCAACGGCTACAACAGCGTTCTGGTCTCGGCGCTGAACGGCTTCATCTATGACCGCGTGCTCGAGGGCAGCCTGCCGCTGACCGATTTCACCGACCTCCAGTTCCTGTTCGCGCTGAAGCTCCAGATCGCGCTCAACCGCTTCGACGGGACGCTCGCCTACATCCAGCAATTTCTCGCGGAGTTCTTCCCGGATCAAATCTGGGTCGTGGACAATCTGAATATGAGCCTGACCTACAACGTGGTCGCCGGCCTTCTGCCGATCCCGACCACGATCCTCGCAAACTTCTTGCCGCGCCCGATGGGGTGCGGTATCACGATCAACGTGCTGCCGGTCACCTATACGCGGGTCACGTCCGACGGCTACACGCGGGTCACCTCGGATGGATTCACCCGCGTAACCTCGGGATAAATATGGCCAACGAAACAATCCTTCAAATCGGCCGCACCGTCCGCGTGCCCGACGTGGACGCCTCAATGGAACTGGACGGCGTCGCCCTCGGCTCCGCGCAGGTGCCCTGTGCGAACCTGAACCTCCCGCTCGACTCCGGGCTCTACACGATCCCGAGCGCCACGGCCGTGCTCTTCACCGTCAACTACCCGAACGGCCCGCTGCCCGTCGCGCCTACCCGCTTCCGCCTGACGAAGATCATCCCCACCGCCGGGGCGAATATGTTCGACGCCTGGATCGTCGCGGGCTGGAATGCCACCTCGTTCCAACTGGCCATCTCCGGGCCGGCCGGCGACACCAGCCATCAGGTTTTCTGGGAGGCCCTATGAGAAAATTCCTTGCCCTTCTGCTCTTCGCGGCCGCGGCCGCGACCGGTCTCGCCCAGACCGGCAGCTATAACGCGATGACGGTCTGGAACACGCTCACGCTGCCGGGCGCGACCACGATCACGACCAACTCCGGCATCCTGCAGGTCTCGGCCGGACAGGCGTGGAATTTCGGCTCGGCCGCGACCTTCGCCGGCCAGTTGACGGTCGGAAGCACAACCTACTGCAGGTTGCAACCGGGCGGAACCTACTCCTACGTGATCTTATCCGGCGAGTCGGGCGGCGCGGCCCAGTTCTATGCAGGAGCGACCCCGATGGGAGTGGTCGTGAGCGATGCGAGCAACATGGCGATTGACAGCGGACCGGCGCCCAACCTGCTCTTTGAAATCGGCGAGGCGACCAAGGCGACGCTGACGGCCTCCGGGCTGACCCTGACCGGCTCGCTCGCGCTCGGAAGTCCGCTGGCTGTGGCCAATGGCGGAACGGGGGCGGCGACCGTCATGGCGGCCACCCAGGCCCTGACTCCCGCCTCCCATGGTCTTCCCGGGACGAACGTCGACTGGTCGATTGCCAACAGCTTCTACGTGACCCTGGGCGGCAGCACGTCCTACACGTTCAACAACGCGGTGGACGGCCAGACCATCAGGATCGCCATCACGGGGGCATCCAACTACACCGTGACCTGGCCGGCCTGCCGCTGGCCCGGGGGGAGCCAGCCCGTCCAGAGCCTGGCCCACACGGACGTCTGGACCTTCACCGTGATCAACAATTACTACTACGGCAGCGTCGTCCAAAACTGCTATTAGCAGTCCGGCAACAAAGGAGAACTTCTCATGGCAGGCATCATACGCAAAACGGCGAAAATCTTCGGCGGCTCGCTCGCCCCGACTGGCAATATCGAGGCCTTTGCCTCCAAGGCCGGCGGCACGCCCGTCTGGTCGAACGACCCGAATGTCATCCAGACCGCCGCGTGGCTGCAGGGCCTCGCGGGATCGCTTGCGACCGGGCAGGCGCCCTATCTGGAGGACCAGAACGGAATCCTGTTCGTCCTGTCCTATTTGCTGTCCTACCTGCACAGCCGCGGCGTGCCGGAGTGGGACAGCTCGGGCGGCAACGTGACGTCGCCCACGACCTACAACACGGGCGATTGGTGCCGGCGCGGCCCGGTCAACACCGGCCCGCATGTCACGCCCTACATCTGTCAGGCGGACGGCATCACCTCCGACCCGCTGACCGACACGAACAACTGGAAGACGCTCCAGCAGACGCTGGGCGGCCTGTTTGACACGCGCCAACTCTGCAAGGCGTGGGTGCGGTTCAACGGCTTCAACGGGGCGATCAGTGCGGGCTACAACGTGAGCAGCGTGACGCGGCTTTCGGCGGGGCAGTACCAGATCAATTTCACCGTCCCGATGGCCGATGCGGACTTCGTCTGGTCCGGGGTGGTTGGCGACGGCACGACCGGGGGAAACAATAATCACCTGATCGAGATCGCCCATGCGACGACCTCCGTGACGGTCATGAGCTGGGAGCCGAGCGGCGGACCGATCGGCCCGGAGGACTCGCAAACCGTCATGGTGCAGGTGTTCGGCAACTGAGGATAAAATCCATGAGTGTCTACGAACAGGCGGTGATCCGCGCGCAGCTCTCCATCGTCTCCAGTCCGCCGGTCTCGCCGATCGACGCCAACACCGGGAACGCGCCCCAGTTCTGGCGCGGGGCCGGGATCGAGATCGACGTCGGGATCTTCGACGTGAACAGCGTGGGGCTCAATCTGGCCAATTTGGCCACATTGACGCTCAACCTCCAGCCCGGTCCCACGAGCGCTGTGCCGTGGGTGACCAAGACCCTGGCCACCGCGTCCATCTCCTCCCCCATCGTCTATCAGGACTGGCTGGACGGGCTGACCCAGAACGCCAAGTTCATCCTGTCGGCCGCCGACACCGACGTCGGGCTGCTGGCCGCCGCCACCCGGCAGTTCTGGATGACCATCACGGGCGTCACGACCGCCGGCGCGATCATCGTCTATGGCGCCGGGTACGTCACGCTCTACAATCCGGGCTACACCCTCCTGCCTCCGTCCGGCCTTTTCACCCGGCACGCGCAGACCAACTCCGGGGGCAATTCCACGGTCACGCCGGCCGGGATCATGCACACCGAGGAATTGACCGTCACGGGCGTGGCCGGCACGCGCAACATCGTGCTGGCCTCCGTGGGCTTCTCCCCGGGCGCGATCGTGCGGCTCCTGGCCCTGCTGCCCAATCTGACGCCCGCGATCGTGATCAACGTCTACTCGGCGGCGATCACCGGCAGCCCGATCTTCACCTTCACGACCGACAACTCGACGCCCAACGTCCTGTTCGAGGCCGTGGCCAACACCGCCGGCGGCTATGATCCGGTGCAACAGGTGGCCAGCGCGTTCATCCCCGTCCCATGAAGAAGCTCCTCTGCCTGCTCCTGCTCGGCCCGGCGCTGGCCCTCGGCCAGACGAACATCCAGAAGGATTCGACCGGCGCCCTGACGCAGTCATTTGCCACCGGGGGCAAGACCATGACGGTCTCCTCCGGCGGGGAAATCTACGTCGCCCCGGGCGGCATCCTGAACATCGCGACCGGGGCCACCCTGACCTTCCAGGCCGGCACGATCAACTGGTCAAGCTTGACCGCCTATCCCACGATCACCACCACCGCCCCACTGGCCGGCGGTGGCGCGCTGTCAGGTGCGCTCACGCTGTCCATGCCCGCGGCCTCGGCCACGCAGAACGGGTATTTGAAATCGACGGACTGGCTGGCCTTCAGCACCAGCACGCTCACCTTTTCCTCCCCGTTGGTGAACACCTCGGGCACGATCTCGATTCCGGCGGCCACGACCACCATCAGCGGTTACCTGACGTCGGGCAACTGGACTAACTTTCAGGCTGGCTACACCAACCGGCTCACCTCCGCCAGCGGAACAAGCCCGGTGACCGTGACCCTTGCGGCCAATGCGCTGACCGTCGGGGAGACGCAGGCCAGCACCTCCACCGCGGGCTATCTCTCGGCTGCCGACTGGACGAATCATCAGGCGGGCTATACCTACCGGCTGACCGGCGCGACCGGGACGGCGCCGGTCACGGTGACCCTTTCCGGGAACGCCCTGACCGTGGGTGAAACCCAAGCCAGCACGTCCAACAACGGCTACCTGACATCCGCCGACTGGAACACCTTCTCGGGCAAGTCGAACATCGGGACCCTCACCCTGAGTTCGCCGTTGACGGGCGGGACCCTGACCGGCTCCGGCACCATCGGGCTCACGCAGGCGACCACGACCACCAGCGGGTTCCTGACGAGTACGGACTGGACGACCTTCAACGGCAAGGGCGGCGTGAATACCATCACAGTTTCTTCGCCGCTGACCGGCGGGACGATCACGACCTCGGGCACAATCGGGTTGCCCTTGGCCACTACGACCGTGAGCGGCTACCTGTCGAGCTCCGACTGGACGAACTTCCAAGCGGGTTACTCGAACCGGCTGACCGGCGCGACCGGTACGAGTCCCGTGAAGGTCACGTTGGCCGCCAACGCCCTCACGGTCGGGGAGACCGAGGGCACCAGCACGGGCGCGGGCTACCTGTCCGCCGCGGATTGGATCGCCTTCAACGGCAAGCAGCCGGCCGGGAGCTACCTGACAACCGTGACCGTCAGTTCGCCGCTTTCCGGCACGGGCGTCGTCGGCTCACCCCTGGCCATTCCTGCCGCCACGAGTGGAACGAATGGGTATTTGACCGCGGCGGACTGGATTACTTTCAACAGCAAGGGAGCGGGCGCCATCAACACGCTCACCCTTTCTTCGCCCTTGACCGGCGGAACCCTCACGACCTCCGGGACCATCGGAATCCAGACCGCGACCTCGACCCAGAGCGGGGCGATTTCTTCGACCGATTGGGGCACCTTCAATGGCCGCAGCCAGATCAACACCCTCACCCTGACTTCCCCGTTGACCGGCGGCACACTGACCAGCTCGGGGACTATCGGCCTCGGACTGGCGACCTCCACGACCAGCGGCTACCTCTCCAGCACGGACTGGGGCACGTTCAACGGCAAGCTCTCGGGCAACCAGACGATCACGCTGTCGAGCGACGTGACCGGGACCGGCACGACTACGATCGCCACGACGATTACCAGCGGGTCGGTCACATTGGCCAAGATGGCCAACTTAGCCGCGAATTCCCTGATCGGGAACAATACGATCACCGCCTCCACGCCGGTCGCCCTTTCGGCCGCGCAGACCAAGACGCTGCTGGGGATCGCTCAGGCGGATGTCTCGGGCCTGACCACCACCAGCAGCCCGACGTTCGCGGGGCTGACGGTGGACACCAGCACGATCCATGTCGATTCGACCAATCACCGGGTGGGCGTGGGAACGACGACGCCACCAAACCAATTGAGCGTTGTGACCGCACTTGCCAAGACGACTACGAGCACGATCTATCCGTTGGTTTTTTATACTAGCGACGCCTCCAATCCGCTTGAGCTCGTCTTTTCTATCGGTGGCAATGCCACGGCCGGTAGTCGATTTTGTGCCATCGAATCAGTGGAGTCCGGGGTACTGGGCAGGGCTCTTTTGCTTAATCCGTCCAACATGGCCAACGTCGGCATCGGAACGTTTACGCCGACTTGCGCGCTCGACGTCAATGGCCAGATCCGGACCGCCGCACCCACCGGCGTCACCGCCAAGCCGTGGACCTTGGGCGACTACTCCGGCGGCTACGTCAACGTCGGGGTGAACGGCACGACCTACGCGCTGGCGACCTCGGCGGCCGGCGGCGGATCGGTGACAAACTTCAGCGCGGGCAACCTCTCGCCGCTCTTCACCACCACGGTCAGCAATGCCACAACCACCCCGGCCCTCTCGTTCACGTTCTCCGCCGTGGGCGCGAATTCGATGCGGCCCAATTTCTTCAACGTCGTCTCGGGCTATGGCGCGGTGCCCAACGTGGGCGGGGACGCGGCGGCCAACGTGACGGCGATCAACAACGCCATCGCGGACCTGAACGCGGCTGGTGGGGGCACCCTCTATTTCCCGGCCGGAACCTACTACATCAACTCGGCCCTGAGAGCCATCACGGTGAACTGCACCGTGCTGGGGGACGGATGGGGTTGCACCCAGATACAGCAGAGCGCCAACGCCGTGGTCCTGACGTTTTCCACCCAGGGAAACTACGTCGAGGTCCGGGGCCTGTGCGTCAACGGACCGGGCGCGGCCGCCATTTTGCTCGGCGCGACCGGTGCGCCAATGCACGGCTTGATCGAGGACTGCCTGATCATCGGCGCCACCAAGGGGATCGACATCTGGGGCCAGAACCAGACGAACGTCCGCGATTGTACGATCGGCTGCACCTACAGCGTCTATTACGAGAACCCGGGCACGGGGGACTACGGCGGCGGGTTGGTCGAGGGGTGCACGCTCACCGGGACCACCGCCTCGGTTTATACCAAGGGCGACGGCGTGCAGGTCCTCGGCGACTATATTTTCGGGGGCCAGTACGGGATCGTCCAGTACGTGGGCTCCGGGGTGAACATGGTGGACCTGTGGGCGACCGGCAATCACATCGAGGGCCAGTCGGTCGCCGCCATCAGCGTGCAGGGATCGGGTTCGTTCTCGAACATCCAGATCACGGGCAACGAGGCGGACTACGAAAGCACGTCCCCCTCCGGCGAGGTCGGGGTGGACTTCTCAGCCTTCACCGGCTCGGCTGCGCAGGTGACGATCACGGGAAACACCTTCGGCTCCGGGGCCGACAATTGCATCAATCTGGCCCATGCGTCCAACGTGGTTCTCACCGGCAACACCCTCGCCTGCAGCGCGACCGGGATCTCGGTCGCCTCGTCCTGCTCGAATGGCTGGATCGGGACGAACGCCTACGCTTGCACGACCAACGTGTCCGACAACGCGAGCTTCTCCGGCTATTACACGACGGCCGTCGCCTCGGGCTCAGCCCTGTCGCTTTCGACCAACACCCCGGTCTCTGTCTGCTACCTCACTGTCCCGCAGGGCACCTACAACGTCTGGGGCGTCGTGGACTACGCCTTCTCCACCGCCAGCGCGGACATCCTGCAGGCAGGGGTGAGCATCACGAGCGGCACCTTTGGCGCGCAGGACAGCTACCAGACGTTGCTCGGGTCGGTCGCGACGAACAGCCACACCGCGACGGTCGCGACGCCGGTCTGCCGCATCACGGCCACGGGCAGCACCAACATCTACCTGATCGCCGACGCCGAGATCACGCTCGGCACGGTCGGGGCCTACGGCTCGATCTTCGCCCAGCGCGTCCAGTGAAACCAAGGAATGGCATGAAGCTCGGCAAACGCCCGCCGCGGCTCGACGCGCGCACCCTTCGCCTCGCAAAGTACGTCCGCGCGCTCCCGCCGCCTCCGCCGGCCGTCGATTGGACGCCGGACGCCGGACCGTGGGGAATGATGTTGAACGACCGGATCGGGGACTGCACAATCGCCGGCGCCGCCCACCTGATCCAACTCTGGACGGGGAATGCCAACCCGCCGGCTGTAATCATTCCCGATCTGCAGGTCTTGGCGGCCTACGAACAGGTCGGCGGCTACAACCCGCAGGATCCATCGACCGATCAGGGATGCGTCGAGCTCGACGTCCTCAACTTCTGGCGGCAGCAGGGGATCGGCGGCCACCGGCCCGTGGCCTATGTCTCGGTCAACCCGAAGAACATCTCCGAGGTCCAGTTGGCGATCGCGTGGTTCGGCGGGGTCTACGCCGGCGTCGCCCTCCCGCTCTCCGCGCAGGAGCAGGCCGTCTGGGACGTGACGCCGAGCTCGCCCGGGGACGCCGGATCGTTGGGGGGACATGCGATTCCGCTCGTCAGTTATGGGCCCGACTGCGGGAACGGCCAGCCGGGCCCCCGCTGCGTGACGTGGGCCGCGCTCAAGGGGATGACGTGGAACTGGTGGACGACCTACGCCGATGAGGCCTACGCCCTCGTCGCGCCGGATTGGATCGAGGCGGCCGGCGGCGCGCCGTCCGGCTTCGACTTGGCCACGCTCCTCGCCGACCTCCAGCAGATACGTGAAATTTGAGGCTTGAAAAACTCCTTCCCCTGTCCCAGTCCTGAACCCGAAGAACCCCCCATGAAGACAGAACTCAAGGACTGGTTTCTGCACTACTTCTATGGCCTGCTCGCGGCCGTCTTCAACGGCACCGTCTCGACGGTCTACGTCAGCTTCGGGGCTTCCGGAGCACAGGCCGCGGGGATGGTCGACTTGAAGGGCATCACCTTCAAGGGGTTTCTGAGCGTCTTTTTGGGCACGATAGCCTTCCACGCCGTGAGCTATTTTTACGGCCACCGGATCCCGGATGACATGCCGGACTCGAACGGCGTGAAAAAGGACATCACCCTCCGGTCGGTCATGACCGCCAGTCGCGCCAGCCCACCGGAGCCGCCCGAGGTTCCTGCGCCCGCGCCAGCCCCATCACTGTTCCAAACCACGAAATCCGATCCATCATGAACAAGAATCGACTCAAGCTCGCGCTGGCCGTTGCCGGCGCTTTCATCATCCTGACGCTCACCGCCTGCGTCCTGAGCCAAGCCGAGGCCAGCGCGACGTACATCGCCGCCGAGGTCTCCGCCGCCGCCATCTTGCAGAAGAACCCCTCCGCCCTGCCGACGATGCAGTTGCTCGTCACGGACTGGAACAAGTTCCAGGGAGGGACGCTGACCTCGGCCGACGAGGCCGGCCTGCTGCAGTCGATCGTCGCCGCGACCAAGAACAAATTGACGCCCGTGCAGGCCGCGTTGCTCGACGGCGCCACCCAGCAGATCCTCGCCAACACGAATACGACCGCCCCCACGCCGCTCGGAGGTGCAGCCGCCGCGATCATCACCGACGTGATGAACGGCGTCGCGCGCGAGATTCTGATCTACACGACACCGCCGGTCGTCCCGCCGACGGCCCAATCCGGGCGCGATGTCTTCCCGGCCTACAAGCTGAGTTGACGTCGTGACCCCGGACCTCCCTCGGCTCGTCCAGCTCGGGAAGCTGATCCGCATCTGCTACGCTGACGACTTCCTGAGCGCCCCCGGCCGGTTCAATTTCCCCGGCCTCGGGTATGACCGCGCCGCGATCCTCTACGCCGACGACGTCGACGGGACGAAGCCCTACGGCTTCCTCCTGCGCGATCAAACGACGGGCGAGACGGTCGTTCCCCTCCGCGGGACCGAGGGCTTCTGGGAGTGGGCCGAGGACGGCCAGGCGGTCCTCGTCGACTGCCCGTTCTTCCCGCCGGGTTGCCACATCGAGCAGGGGTTCGCGCGGATCTACGCCACCCTGCGCGACGGGAACAACGTCCCGCTGAAGCAGCGGGCCGCCGCGCTCCGCCGGCCGCTGACGGTGACCGGGCACAGCCTGGGGGCGGCCCTGGCCCCTTCTGGTCCGCCGATTTCGATTCGCCTGAAGTGATCCTCCTCCTCCAAGGCGTGACCCGCTACCCGAGAGCGCCAGCGCCACGGCGCCGCTGGCTGCTCTGGGCGGGAGTCGCGATAGTCGCCAGTGTCATCCTTTACGTGCTGTTTTAATCCTAACCGATTATCCCCCGATAACAGGTAAACTATGAGCGATCCACTTTCTGCAGAATCCGGAAGCCCAAAAAAGGACCATCCGGGGATCGGGATGCCGGCCGCACTCTGGCTGCAGGAGTTCGGGGATTTGATCTTTTTGGCTTTCGGCGAGCCACCCTATCAGGTTGGCTCATCCCTCACGGCAAAACAATGGCGCGATGTGGATGTGCGACTGATCTTAGCCGACGAGAAATATGCCGCGATGGGCTTTGGAGATCCGAAGAATCCGCATGAGTCTCCTCGCTGGGTAGCCTTCGTCCTGGCGTTCTCGGCGCTCGGAAAGCAGATGACCGGTTTGCCCATCGATTTCCAGATCCAATCCCAGACCGAGGCCAACGATAACCCCGCGAACGACGGCGTGCGGAGCGCACTCATCATCGGTGCACTTCGGCGCCAAAACAGAGAAGCCTTCAAAGACAGATTACCTGTTACTGAGGGATAATCACCTAATCCTATGTCTCCACTCTCTCCTTCACGCAAGATCGAGGTCCCAGCCGCGCTCGTCGCCATCCTGCTTGCCGCGATGGGCATTTTGAAGGCGTATGTTTTAATCCCATACGAAATATCAGAACTGCAGGCGCAGGCGGCCAAGGCTTCGGGCGATCATGATGTATTGACGCGCGTGGATTCGAACCTGCAGAATCTCATCAAAGAGGTCGAATCGCAGCACCGGGACATGCAGATTCTTTTGAGGGTGAGCCGGCAGGAGGAGAAGGCACTCCCCGCCGCACTCGTCCCTACGAAATAGGAAGGGGCAATTTTATTCTCGACACGGGGGCGGAAAAAGTCCCGTGTCTGCGTTGGTCGGCCCGGGAAACCTCCCGGCAAGCCAGACCGGAACGATCAACGAAAGACGAACGATGGACACCGCACACCCCATGACCGGAGCCTTGGCGAAGAAGCTCGCCGGCATCCTCAGCCAGACGGGCCGCCTCAAAAAAGAGGGGCACAACGAGCATTTCAACTACGACTTCATTACCGAGAGCACACTGTCCGGCGCGGTGAGGGATCTGCTGGCCGCGGCCGGCGTGTTTCTCTTCACCTCGGTCATTTCACAGGAGGTCCGTGAGATCGTCCAGCCAGGCAAGCAGGAACAAGGGGAGCGCCGTACGCTTCTGACCTTGGTCACGACTGAGCACACGTTCGTCGACGGCGACTCGGGAGAAAGCTTCACGGTAAAGAGTCAGGGGCACTCCTTGGACAACGGCGACAAGGGCGTGTACAAAGCGATCACCGGAGCGGTGAAGTACGCGCTGTACAAAAACTTCCTCTTCCCGACCGGGGATGACCCGGAGATTGCGAACGAGGCGGGAGACGGCGGCTATGGCGGCGCACGAACCGCAGCCCCGCGCCCTGCGCCCCGCGCTGAGGGCGTAAGGAATCCTCCAGCGGCGCCGGCAGCCCAAGCCACGCTGCCGGGCGTCCCGCGTGATCCGGGTGTCGGTCAAGAAGGTCCGGCAGTCCCCGGTGGTCGTTGGGAAATCGTGGTCTTGCACTTCGGCAAGAACAAAGGCATCAAGCTCGGGGACCTCGACCAGAATTCCTTGTCGTGGTACGCCAACCAGTGGGAGCCAAAACCGTACAACGGAAAGATTTCCCCGCAGGATCTTCTGCTCCGCAAGGCGCTCGATCTCTATCTCGACAGCCAAGGCCGCTGAAGGCTTGACCTGCCGCAGTGAATAGATAAAGCTCTCTATTGGCCTTGATACGGCTGAAAAGCCCGATGAACACGATTCTCCCCTCCCATCCTGCGATTGCGGCTCCATCGGCGCCGGTATCACTTTCGCGGGATGAGGAGGGGCTTCTGTCTAGAGAGGGATGTGGCATCTATGGCTTGCGCAACAAGATTGATGGCAAGTGGTACATCGGCCAAAGCGTGAATATTGGATGGAGGAAGTATTTGCATTTTTGGCACCTGAAAAGAGGCAATCACCGGAATCATCATCTACAGAGTGCCTTTTTGAAACACGGCACCGATTGTTTCGAGTTTCACCTTTTAGAGCGGGTGCCCGAGGACATGCTGGACATACGAGAGCGCGCGTGGATCGCTCGCTGCAATAGTGCCAATCGAGAACATGGTTATAATCTTGATGCTGGCAATGGTGCCAACAGGCAACGATCCGAAGAGACACTGCGCAAAATTTCACTAGCCCATACAGGGCTGCGCTACTCCGCAGAATCGCGGTTGAAGATGTCTCTAGCCAAGAAGGGTAAGCCGCACCCACATTCTCTTGAGACACGGCGAAAGTTATCATTAGCTCTCAAGGGTAAGCCGGGATGCCCCCATTCCCCCGAATCTCGCCTAAAAGTATCCTTGGCCTTGAAGGGCCATCCCGTATCTGCCGAGACACGGCAGAAAATATCTAAAGCCAATAAAGGCAGAATTATCTCTCTTGAGTGGCGGCGTAATATAGTTCTCGCTATAAAGAACAGACCGCCAGTCTCAGCGGAAACGCGGCTTAAAATGTCTATAGCCCAGCGGGCCAGACGATCACGGAAAAGCACCCTTTGAATTAGAACCCAAGCCACAAACGAACAACGATTATGAAAATAGTTAAATTGACAGCCATCAACTTTAAAGGTCTGAGTTTCGAGTGGAATCTCTCCTCTATAAATATTATTGTCGGAGAAAATTTTAGCGGCAAGACCGCGCGCACCGACCTGATCCGCTGGGTCCTGCTTGGCTACCTGCCCGAGTTGGGCAAGAGGAATAGCGATACATTTGGCCTGTCGTCAGGCCGGGAAATGGTCGGCGTGGCCGAATTCGACAACGGTGTGACGATCCGGCGCCGCCTCTACCTGAAAGGCGATTCGGTCAAGGAAACCGTTGAGTGCCCAGACGAGATCGCCGG
>QGNH01001271.1_pt2 | contig 17992 bp, 29 predicted proteins | sample 1735481 | NCBI WGS metagenome assembly QGNH01 (sample SAMN09239004, study PRJNA386568) | Viral metagenome, whole genome shotgun sequencing project.
TTTATGGTTTTGAATTAATGATTGGCCTTGAAGCAGAGTTTGAACTTGGACCACACGGAGCAGCAATTGAAAAATATGGATTTACAGAGTATTCTTTCTTTCAAATAATAAACAGGTGGATTGCTACACAAAAAGAAATGTATGGAAAAGAAATTCCAGGTAAAAAATATTTAATGCAATACTTAAAAGATTCGTATCGTTTTGTAGAAACCTACCGCGCTAAAGAATTATCCCAAGCAAGTGGGTATGCACCGGAAACACGCATATTGTTAACTTTAAAAAAGGCACGTGAATTTCAGGAGAGTAATAATGCCTACCATGAATTTATTAAGCGTAGAGACCGCCAAAGCTAAAATTGTTTTAAAAGTTGTTAGTAGTTTAGCTAGTTATCCAATACTTGACTGTAGCCACCCCCGTTTTGTTTTACTAAAAGTAGGAAGTGTAGATGCAATTACCAAGAACATAATACTTCCTGTATTAAGTTTTAATATTTTTCCAAGTTTTATAGTCAGCGCGGATGAACTATTGTCAGCTATGAGTTTAGGTGCTAGAATACAGATTAATGTAAATCCAGATTACTCGGAAAATAATAAGGTATGGACAAATCACACACTAGAGTTTATAAGGATATAAAGTGGGTTTTCCAGTAGAATTTCAAGTGCAAGGTACAGACTTTTTCAAAAAGGTTATGGGCTTGCGTTATGTCAAATCAGATAGACTTTTGATTCTTGCAAAAAGTAATAAGCTTTATGCGGGATTTCAAGAGCCGCAAGCTATAGCTTGGCTACAGTATGGCGAAAGTAAACTTAAAAAGTTTTCACCTATCAGTCTAAATTGCACCAATTTTTTAAATATATGTAAGCATCAAAAACAGTTAAACTTTACCGGCGATTCCAAGTTAGACGCCGTGGCGAGTACAGCAAAATTCAGCGCACGCAATATTCCAATTGAAGACTGGTCGCCCGATATTGAATATTTAAAGTTTGAAGCACCAAAACAAACAGGACTTCACAAAGCATTTTTGAAAATTTTGCGTAAAGTTTTACCTCTAGCAATCGCAGTTGATGTTACCGTAAAATCAATTCAAATCATGCACACTAATAAAACTTTAATGGTTACGTCTCTTGCAGAAACCGGATCGTTAGGATATGTAGGAATTTGGCAGCTTGATAGTAAATGGGATGAATATTTTACCAAAGAAAACCTTGGCACCTGGTTATTACCTATTGAGGCAGCCTTAGCTTTTTTAGATGAAGAATCATCAATGTTTTATAGCGCGGGTAAAACATTTGTTTATGGTGAAAATTACCATATGATATTTAATCAATTTGGTGAAGCCAAACCCCCAGAGACTTTTTTATCCCTATTAGACAACAAACCAGAATTAAGATTTACCCTTAATTTTGAAAAGTTTTTTGAATTACTTAATCAGTTGCCTATGGGTAAAACCATTGAATTATCTTATAAAAAAGCAAAAGTTCTTAATATTGAAGCTAGTGGTTATTCAAAAATTAGTGTGCAAACCAAGATCAAAAATGTAAAAGGGAAACCAGGAAAAATTACACTAAACCATCGCCAATTAAAGCAAATAATTGGTAAAGTAAAAGAGTTTTCTGGCATGGTTGAATGGAGTCACTTTATAAAAATCGTGTGCCACACCGATGTATTTACCCACCACTGGTTGTTAGGACGTTCATATGATGATAGTAAATAAAACAGAAGTTCACAGTCCCTCAAGAGCATTGCCTTATAGCTGGGAAGAAGGAGAAAAAATTAGTATAATTATTAAACCTCCGTCCCGTTGGAAGTTATTTAAAATGCGTCTTCCTTCAAAAATTATGAAAATATTTGGATTATATAAAAAAGAAGAATGGTGAAAGGTAGAAAAATGGATGATCCTCTTTTTGACATTTTAAATGTCATAGCTGTTATTGAAGGTGTTGAACAAAAACCTGGGTTAGCACAAACATTGTTAGACTATATTGATTTTTTAGGTAGTTCTTGGTTATCTTTACCAGAAAATAAAGACCCTTATCGTGTAATTTCAGAACTTACTAGATTAACAAACTACTCTATTCATAATAGACGATTAAGAAAATTTTTAATTGAGTTTACATACAAAGAAGAAGCAGTATTTCTCTGGTTAACTAGCATACCAAAAAATTATGCTGTAAAGTTTACCAGAAAATCTTCTTCTGAACTAGATAAACAATATCATGCTTGGATTAAAGGAGAGCAAGCATGATATTTCGTAGAGCCGTAGAATTAAGAATTGGTGATTTAATCAGTATAGAAGAAAAATTTGTCGCTATAATATACATTAGAGGAAGGGGTAACTATCTACTACTTGGTATCAACAATTTACCAATTTCAGAAATTGCAGTTTCTATGGATGACTACTTTGAAATATCAATAAAATCTCTAGCACAAAAAGCTATTGATTTACAAAATAGATATACATAAACTTCCTAGATGGAAAAATAATGAATAAAAAGCCGGAACTAAGTTCAAATGCTTTACTGTTTGTAAAACAGTTGAATAAATACCCCAGGTTATTTAATGAAACTCCAGTGCATATGTTCCAGCCTAGTGTACGCTGGCCAATGTTTCATGGAATAGTTAAAAAACCTTTTGTAATATATGTTTGTAAACCCGGACTGATCGGAATACCTTTTCATATCGAACGTAGCGAGCCTTTAGCGTTAGGTTATTTACATTTTCTACACACAAGTTCCCTGCATGTAGGCTATGTTTTTGAGGTTGATTTTTCAGACAAACAAGTGTATAATACACATTATTTCTTGGCGCATAAAAAAGAGGTTGATTTTAAAAATAGTAAAATAAAACCTGAAGTACCTCTAACCAATCAAGATATTACCGTATATTCCTATGCCGAAGATATGGTATTGGCTATAAGAAAAGCTTTTGTTTTCCCAATTACAAAACCCTAGAGGTTATTATGCCATTAAATATAGACGAATATAGTATAACACATATTGAAGAAAAAACCTTGATAGCTTTAGCTGACGCCCAAAATTGGGTAGCTTGTGACGATTTACCTGATTCAAATAATGCTGTTTACAATTTAGAAAAACTTGGCTTAATTCGAGTGTGTGAAGAAATAAATTATGCCTTGATAACACCAAAAGGTTATAAAGTTTACCTAGAACTAATGAAGGATTATGCCTGTGGATAAAGGCAATAAATAATGGCAAAGTTATCAGCACACGCTGCTATATCAGGCGATAAAAAACTTCGCAAATTTCTCAAGCGGTGCAAGCAAGGAGCCTTTACGTTAGACACAAAAAAGATGATGTTTGATATTGGAAACATGCATCGCACTCGGCTTGCACGTAATTTAAAAACCAAGACCGTTATTCAGAAATTTCAGGTTAGTTTTATTGATGCAGATTTGCAAAACATTGCGTACCGGGCACGTATTGTTGAAATAAAAATGAATTGCTTTGAAGTGTTATCGCAATTAGATCAATATATCTCTTTGCTAAAAAAGCATTTGAAAGCAACCTACGCCGAAAATATGAAGGTGGGTTATGGCACTCAAGCTGATAGGGATGCATTAATTGACAGTTTTTTAGAACCCGGACTGATGAGCAAAAAGAAACTTGAAGCAACCATGTCCTATGCTGATTTGGTTATTTTAGACATAGATCAAGCGGGGTTTGCTTTAAAACGTATTATTACTGTAATGCAAATAGCACAAGAAAAAAGGAGTTCAGTATGAGCGAAGAAGTTGCTGATTCAATTGTTACCTTGTATCCGAGCCACACTAAAATTAAATTTTCAGAATTAAGAGTTAATGATAAATTTTACATTAATATTGAACAAGCTAAAATTTATGAGGTTTTAGTTGAACCCTATGTAGAGACCATCGAAGGTAAATGCTATTACAAAGTTGATTGTAATATTTGTGATGAAGAGTTTGTAACTCCAGAAATAACCGAAATAATTGTGATGAAAGATGACCCACAAAAATTAAAGAGCTAAAAAGAAAGGCAGTATGATGGAAAATTTAGATAAAAAAATTTGGCGATGGGTTTTGACATTGTATCTTCCTATAGATTTATCTGCTATTTTTCTATTGTTTTATATTAATCCAACTCCAGGCTCAACACTAGCTAGAATTTTTGCATTAATTGTTATCTTATTTACAGGCATTATTCCTATATTATGGATTTGTTGGCTAATACTAATAGGTGCCACTGTTGTTTATGGTGACATAGTTAAACGTTGGTGGAAGTGGATTAACTGTATTGGAGAATAGGCTTTAATAAAAATGTAACATAGTATAAGCTAATTTACTCCGTAGTCTGATTACAGACTTTTTAGGAGACTTATTATGAATGCCAGTGTTCCAGGAAGCCATCATCATCATGAACCATCCAAAAAACATTTGCATGAAAGACTAAAAGAACTATTTAAATGTGAAAAATTATTGGCTAATGACATTCGTATTTTATGGAAAGTTTTAAGAGCACTTGAAAATAAAGAGGAAAGCAGTATTGATCGTGCTACTATTGCGGAAATGCATAGGATACTGGAAGGGCGTGCTATAGAGTTTCATCATAAGGTTACTCTAGCTGACATTATTGCTCATTTAGAAAAAATAGCCTATAAATGAAAAATAATGGTTTTTTAGTTTTAAACAATAGCCCAGCAACCGAAGATTCAACTTTTATTATAACAGGTGTTGGTAGGTGTGGCACTTCCGCAGTAGCGGGTTGTTTACATATTTTGGGTGTTCACCTTGGTAATTTTGATGAAACAATTTATGAGGATAAAGATTTAAGTTATTTACTAATGTTTTTTCATGATGCTCAACGTATAGAACACATTAGAACAAATAATGCATTTAATAAACAATGGGGATTTAAATTTCCTTCTTTACACAAGCACCTTTTTCCCAAACAATTAGAACACTTTCGCAATCCTCGATTAATTGTGGTAATGCGTGATCCTGTTAGTATTGCAAGACGTTTTACTATAAGCGATGTTGATACTTTAGGAAATCCAAAAAACGCTATTGCTCATGCTACAGACGAGCAGCATTTACTTACTCGTTTTATAAATGATTCAACGTACCCGGTTGCACTTGTTTCCTATGAAAAACTGCTAATATTTCCACGCTCTATTATAGCAGGGATAATAAGTTTTTGTGGACTTAAGATTTCAGAAGAAAAACTTAATCAAGCTGTATTATCAATAAAAGCAAATCATGAAGAGTACGTGGAAATATTTAAAGGTGAAGCTTGAATAACAAATCATTTTGGAATCTTTTGGTTGAAGGTGCTGATGGTTTGCCTGATGAAGCGGCTTTTTCCTACCTTATTATTCAGCTTGTCATAGTGCTTGGAATGTTGTATAATACGTGGGTTAGCAAACATTTTGCTATTATGGATTTTGTTGGTGGTGAATGTGCGTTAATTCCCTTATACCAAGCAGGGGATGCTGCTCGAAAATATGCATCTAAACCAGGACCGGAGATTGTAAATGTTAAACAAACTTAAAGCGTTTTTTAAAAAACCTGTTTCTAAAAAGCCATGGAACCCTGATAGAGAAGTAACAATTACAGTTAGTGGCGCACGCGGCGTTGGTAAATCTACGATAATCATGTTAATCAACGAAGCTTTGGCAAAAAGAAATATTACAAGCAGAATGCTATATTCTACTGATGGTAGTCCATATCTTTTTGATAATAGCTATGTAGAGCCTGTTTTGAAAGCAGATCAAGCATTATTTAATTGCTCCGTTATAATCGTTGAGCAACTGAATTAACAACATTTCGGCGCGGGTGTTGTTATGATAAAATTGCGCCTTTAATCTCGTGGAGAAAATAAAATGACTTCATCGGTTTCTCAAGATGTTACCAATGCTCTCGGACTTTTGCCGACTGCTGTTTCTGCTGTTAACACCATTGCTAATGATGTTACTTCAGACACTGCTGCGCATAAATCTGTTTTTCAGACTGGCCTTGACGTTCTTGGTTCGGTTATTACTTCAGCTAACGCGGTCGCCGCGTCAGGTGATGTTGGCCATGTGGCTGTAAATCAAATTCAGGCGGGTGAATCTGCGGTGGCTGCGGCTGCTTCCGCTCTTTCTCCGTTGCAGAACGCATGGGCGGCAATTGAAGCACTGATTAAGGAACTCTAACACTCAAACACTAGTTTAAGCCGGGTGGGGAAACCTCCACCCGGCTTTTATTTTGGAGTTTTTAAATGTCAACTTTAAATAAAGGTGATTTTTTAGTAGATTTAAATTCTAACGCAACAGTTTGGCTTGTTTTTGAGGCACATAAAACAATAAAAAATTGGACTTTTACAGTTTATTTAAATTTAGTACGTTGGACACAAGATAACATTGGAGTATCAAAAACTACAAAAATCATAACATATGATGTAAGCGCAGATAAGCTAGATGACCCCATTATTGAAGATAGTGATAAAAATTTTTATTGCAGATGTAAACGTCCTGAAAATTGGTTTAACCCTAATGAACACTTTATTACTAAAACTTCTTGGTTTTTAATTCACAAATTTCGGAAGGTCTCAACAAAACTCACAATATGGAAAACACGCTATGAGCAAAAAAGAGAAAAGAGTATATGAAAATTTTACGTTAGTATTTCATAATATCCCAAAAGAAAACAGATCAGAGGTTTTAGGTAGAGCAATTATAGGGCTAAAAGCTGCTGGTCTAAATGTTCAGTTAGATAATAGCTTACGAATTAAAGTTGATAGCATTTTAAGAGCGACAAACGGATCGTTTTCCGCTGAAACCTTTTATCAACCACTTTTTGTAACTCATAAGGATAATTAAATGTGGCTAACTATGTTTTTGGCAAGTTTGTTTTACTGTCTCGTTCGATGCACAACTTATGATCCGCCCAGCGGATTTAATATGGGTACTGACGATGGTGTGCCTTGGTGGGTTGATACTATTGTTGTAATTATATTAATAGTAACTTTTATTCATGGAGTTTTTTGATAATGTCAAAATCTGAAAAAGACAGTAAATGGTCTAATTTTTCAGACCTTGATTATGTACTACCTACAATAAATTGGCATAAATCATTAACAAAAGAGACATTACAAGAGTGGATTGTAAAATTTCACGAGCAAATTAGGCTATTTCCTACACTACCAACAGGGAGAAATTTAGATGACGAAAGCTAATATTACTTTTAATGACTAAAGAACTTATTGTTCCACCCAAAACTGCTGTACTCGGTAAGAAGCTTTATATTGAAAAAAAGTATATTGATCGTGATATTTTAATTGAAAATTATGAGACTAAATTTTTTGAAGAGAGCATGTGTCAAAAGTGCCCCTATCTTGAAGAACGTTTTGGATTAGAATGTGAAAGCTGTTCAGGATATAAGGGAACAGTAGTATTATGGGACAAAGAAAAAATTGGAGGCAAAAGTTTTATTAGTTTGCCTCCAGTTCATTTGCGCAAGGTCAAAGAGTTATTTAATCTACCTGAATTAGACATTTTAGATATTAGACCCTATGTGCCTATGGATAATCCAATTAAATTCACTGGAACTTTATACACTGGTGAAAAAATTCATGGCATTAAAACGGTCAATCAGGTAAAAGTAATAAAAAAATGGATGAAACGAAAAAGTGGGGTTATTGAAGCGCCTCCGGGTTCAGGTAAAACCGTGATGGCTGTTGCCATAACGTGCATGTTAAAAGTAAAGACGGTTATTATTGTTGAACAAACTGATTATGCTAGACAGTTTTATGAAACGTTTGTTGGTGGCCGCAAGCGCAAAGCTATGACTGATTATGCAGATAAAAAAGATGTTGGAAACTACATAAAAATAATAAATTCCCCAAAAGATTTTAATAACATTGATGATGTTGATGTTATTATTGTAAACTATCAAAAATTTATTCGCAATAAAAAAGCTGTAAAACGGATTAGAGACTATTTGAATAAAGTAAGAACTTTGTGCATAGTGGATGAAGTGCATGGCTCGGCCGCTCCCGCGTATGCTAAATTTATTTCTAGGCTTAAAGCCCCATATCGTTTAGGATTATCAGCAACCCCAAATCGTAAAGATAATCGTTCTCTTATCATTTTTGAATACATTGGCGATGTTACTGCCAAAGCCCGCGTACAGTCATATATTCCTGAAATCTATATTACTCAAACCAATTACAAATATAACACATATAAATTATGGGTTTTTGCTATGAAGGCCCTGGCAAAAACCGAGGATCGGAATCGTAAAATTGTCAAGATGGCAAAAAGGGACTTGAAAGATGGCAAACATACTGGTATAATAATTCCAGTCGATTTTTTAGATCATGCAGGAGTATTGCAGGATTTATTTAATGAATCTTTAGGTGAAGGATCAGCCCGTATTTTCTCGCAAAAGTGTGACAGAGACCGCACGTTAGATGATTTTGACGCTGGGGAATATCCAGTTCTTATAGCTATACGAAAAATGATTAAGCAAAATATTGATTTGAGTAGGCCAAGTTTGCTTTATATTATTATACCTATGTCAGCAAAATTACCGCATGGAGCGCCAATGTTTTATCAGCTTTCTAATCGTATTGGAAGAAGGGCTGAAAATAAACCTCAACCAATTGTCCGAATTTTTGTTGACAAGCTAGGACAATCACAAGGTTGTTTTCAGTCTTTATTTTGGAAAGAAATATTTCCAAATAGCAAAGGCAAGCATCGTAAATACATTATTCCACCAGAAACATATGAAACAGCAAAGAAACTAAGTGCAGCGGCACGTAAACCAAGCTATCAAAGTATCAACCAAACCAAATCAATCTTTTTGTGACGTAAAGTGAGAAGTTAGTTGTGATGAAAGTAAAAACTACGTTTATAGTTGAAATTGTATGTGATTTAGCTAAATGTGTTGAACGCACTTTGGAATTAACTGAACAGCAAGCCTTTGAAGAACGTGACAATATAGTTAATTGCATTAAAGATGCTATTGGTTATCCAGATGATATTGAAATAACATGCACTGATGTAAAGCGAGAAGTTTGTGGGTGAATTAAATATTATTGGAGCGGTTTTAGTAAACTCTGGTGTACCTAAACAAATCTTGCGTTTTACGCAAGGTTATACGCCATTGTATGCAGCCGCCCCGTATAATAAAAACGGTGAATCCAAACAACTCTCGCCCGCAAAACAGGCTGATTTTGTTAATAACACCCATATTAGTTTAAAAACACCCAAGCGCATTTTAATATATTCATCTGATAATATTGACTGCGCACGCGCTATTGCCGTGCGTATGCTGCTAGAATTTATTGGTAAACCAACAAAGCCCGTTTGGCATTTGCCCTCTGATGAGTTTGGAATTAAAAACGATCCATTGTTAGCACAACTCAAACTAGGCGCAAAAGTTCCATTAATAGTGCTGGATAACCTATCAACATTTATGGGAACCAGCAAATGTGAAAAAATAACCGCTACCCTAGCGTTGGCAGACTGTCCAGTGTTGTTAATTATTAATGGCAAAAAACCCTTCAATTTTTGCGTAGATCGTTTAGGGTTTTACCCGGACTTTATCATAAGACCAGAATTGAATGTAAAACGAGTGCAAACTGATAAGAGCGAACGCTTCTAATGCGTGTAATAGCAAAAAATAAATACATACTTTATCATGCTGATTGCTTAGATGCTATGCAATACATTAAAGAAGAAAGCATTGATTTAATTTTGTGTGATTTGCCATATGGGACAACATACGCAAAATGGGATGCTATTATACCAGCAGAGTTACTGTGGACATTTTATAAGTCTATTATTAAACCAGATTGTGCTATAGTTTTAACAGCTAGTCAGCCATTTACATCCATGTTAATACACTCTAACCCATCCATGTTTAGGTGTCAGTGGATTTGGAATAAAGAAAATGCAGCAAATTTTGCAAATGCCAAAAAACAACCATTAAAAATTCATGAAGATATTGTAGTTTTTGGTATTAATCGTACAGTTTACTATCCACAAATGGTTCCTGGAAAACCAAATCATATTCAAGGAAAAAATGCTAAATCTAATAAGTCGGAAACTAGGCTTATACATAAAAGAGTAGCAGACAATTTATCTGGATTAAAATACCCAAAAAGTATTTTATATTTTCCAAAACATTCATCACAATGTGGCCTACACCCAACACAAAAACCAGTCGATTTAATGCGTTATCTTATTAGAACATATTCTAACCCAGGGCAAATTGTTTTAGATAATTGCATGGGTTCAGGCACAACAGGCGTTGCTGCTTTATTAGAAGGCCGTCAATTTATTGGAATTGAAAAAGACAAGGACTACTTTGAAATAGCCAAAAAACGTATTAAAAATTATAAACGTGAAAGGTCTTAACATGAACTTTGTACGCCCTAAACTGTTGTCTGAATATTATAGTTATGATCCTGTAAATTTAGATTTTTGTCAAACGTTCCATTTAGACAAAAGTGGTGATAATTATGTTGCAATTATATTTAGAATGTCTGATAGTAATGAAATAGCTTGGCTGTTTAAAGATGCTTCAGACGCCGAACATATATACAACAAAATTTTAAAGCGTTGTACTATGCAAGTTAAACCTAAAAATAAATAGGAGTGTTATTATGTCGGTTGATTGGCGTATAGTGCGTGAAATTGTGCAATTAGTAAAGCCAGATTGGAAGCCTTCTCCAAAAGATGAGGTTACGGATGATACAAAAGCATTCCAATTTACTGCAAGTGTTATTAAAGAATATGTTAATTTCTCGCGTGTTAAATGCGTGCAGTGTGATAATAAAAAACACTATTGGCAAATGTATAGGTGCTGGGATTGCAAAGGTTGGCTTTGCGAAGAACACGTCCTACAACATTTTGGCCCTCAACACGTACCACACCCAAAATTGCAAATTAAATATGAGGAAGAAATTAAAGCACTAAAAGCAGCATTAGAACAAGCTCGCGCTGATAATTGCCGTGACGAAGTAGATTAATGTATAATGGCAACTAATAGACTATTTCATGCAAATTCTGAATTACGCATTCTCCGTACTCTAACAGAGACTGATAACAAACGTATTGCGGGTCAGATTTTTGCCGCTGTTGATCCTGATTCTTTTCATACGGACCCCTGCAAGGAAATATTTAACCTTGTTAAGTCTCATGCTAATAAAAAAGCTACCATTTTAAAATGGGATGATTTAAAACACAATTTAAAGTTATCCAAAACAACACGTGAAAAAATCAGGTCATACAAGCGTTCTTCTTTAAAAACCAAAGAACGTGTTTCGCGTATGCTTGATAGATTGCATGAATTTCGTCAAAGCCGTTTAATGTATTATATGGCGCGCAACGTATCGCGCAAGTTAGACGGTAAGACAATTAATCCTGAAGAATTACTTGAAGAATCTTCAAATTTTATAACCAAAGCCCGCACCAATTCCGATACTTCGCGCTGGATAACAAACATCGGCGTAAAGAATGATAGAAGCGGTGATATTTTATTAAAGAAAACATTAAAAGTAACTACCAAAAATTATATTCCTACCGGATTTACGACATATGATCGTAAATCTATGGGAGTACCTTTAGGCTCGTTTATGTTAATAGCTACTGTTACTGGTGGCGGCAAATGCTTAGTTGGTTCTAGCCTTGTACCAACATCTAAAGGTTTGCTTTCATTAAAAGAACTTTGGCAAATGAAAGGTAAAAACCAAGGCCAAGGATTTTATAAACTACCAAATGTTAAAGTTATTTCTCATACCAATAACAAAAAACAAGCTTCAGCCATCTACAAAACAAAAGGTAAAACTTGGAAAATACAAACGTCAACAGGAGATAAACTAGAAGGTTTGCCGGAACATAAGTTATGGACAATTAATGATAAATCTACGTTTGACTTTATTGAAATTGATAAATTAAAAGTTGGTCAATGGCTACCTAAATCAAACGCAACAGGTTTATTCGGAAACACTCAAGTAAGTATTGAATTTGCTGAACTACTAGGTTTAGTTGTAGCAGAGGGTAAGCGAGCAATTTGTATGTCAATTAATGACGTTGACATGCAGAGAAAAATTGAAAAGCATATTAAAAAATTATTTGGTTCAAATCAAAAATTTACCAAAGATAATACACTAAATTTTGGAAAAAATATTAGTCCCTTAATAAAAGAACATGCAGGAGATGTAACTAGCGCTTATAGATACATACCAAACAGTATATTAACGGCATCAAAAGAAGTTCAATGTGCTTTTTTACGAGGGTATTTTGAAGGCGATGGCGCTATTTGGCCGGAGAAAAGCCCAGAAGGTTATACTAGATTTCATTTAGAAGCGTCTTCAATTAGTAAAAAACTAGCTTATCAAATAAAATCAATGCTTGAAAATATTGGCATACATAGCGATGTTTCCTATGATGAAAAATTTGCTACAAATACAGAAGCTAAACGTAGAGTACCTACTTGGACTGTTACTGTATTTAGGTATGAAATACCCTTGTTTAATGATCTAATTGGATTTATGTCTTCACGTAAAATTAAAGAAATTAATAAAGTAAAAAAACATTACAATAAACCAAAAATACAAAACACAACTCCAGAGGCTACCGGGTGGATTAACTATCTTCCGGCAAATAAACCAGTTAAAAATTTATTGAGTTTAATTGAGAAAGAACTTACTGGACTAACTTATACCCATAGCTATGTTAATAAAAAAGGAACCACAGTAAGCTATCAAAGACCTTATAGATTAAATGGCATAACAAATGCTAAAGTTATTAATCGTACCATAAATAAAGAGTCATTAAGTAGATATATAGTTCAACAACTAATAAATGACATTAACAATTGTGCTGTTTCAAACATACTGCTTAAAAACAAACAAATTAAAAAAGAAATTGCTATAATTACAAATATAATGCAATATGAATGGTGCCAAGTTACTAAATCTAAATCGTCAAATAAAGAAAAAACTGTCTATGACCTGTACGTTGAAGATGACCATAGCTATCATGTAAATGGTTTAATTGGTCACAACACGGCCATGGTTGGACAGTTAGGTGAACAAATGGCACGTGCTGGTGCCAAAATTTGTATTGTTCCATTAGAAATGGACGGTATTGAAATGATGCAACGCAATCTGTCGCGCGTTGCTAATATACCTATGACGGAAATTTTACGTGCTGGTGAGTTAGATAAAAAAATTCGCCGTAAGATTAAAAAGAAATACAAGATTTTTCAATCGCGTGTGCGTAATAATGGTGGTCAATTAACTTATTTTGTGCCTGAAGAAGATTTTACTACCGAAGAAATTTTAATGATTCTAAAGCCCTATGGTTTTCAGGTAATATATATTGACTATGTAGGTTTAACCAAAGGAACAGACGGGGACGATCAAGCAAAAGCGCTTGGCCGTGCTACACGTTATGGTAAACGTTTTGCAAAAATGACCAATACAATAGTTGGTGTTGCAGCGCAGCTTGATTCTGAATTTGGTAGAGTTCGGTATTCACGGGCAATGGTGGAACATGCAAATGTGGCATGGGTTTGGGAGTTTAGTGAAAATGAAATCAATTCTGGGTTAATAAAAGTTAGACAACCTAAATCACGTAATCAAGAAAATTTCTCATTTTATTTAAAACATGAATTTTCTCATATGAGGTTTAACAATTTATCTATCAAAGAAGAAAGGCAAATAGAACGTGACGAAGAACGACAAAGACAAGAAAGCCAAAAGGGTGGAAGTAATAATAAAACCCAAGGCAAACCAGGAGGAAAACCAGCCAAAGAACCGGGAAAAGACTTCCAGACGAAGGCCAAAAAAATCCAATTCTTCAATTAAAGATGCTGCCCTTTTTTATGGGGATGAAGAAGAACTTTCTAAAAACCTAAAACGCAATTTAGAAAAAGATAAAACACGGTTTTTAGATTTGTTGGAAAAAAGTGCCCCATTAATTAAGACTGATAAGGTATTCAGTACATTTAATAGTCGTTCTACTCTAAATTCTAAAAAATTACTTGATTTGGCTACTCAATCCTTATCATTTATTAATGCCATATCCTATGCCAATGGGGCTTTAGAAAATATTGGTGCCCAAGATAGCGGCTATGATATAAATGATATGGCAAAGGAACTGACAAAAATAATGCGTATTAAACTAATTCGTATTATGTGTAGGGAGTTTAAATTACCAAAAGAAATAACAAAAAAGGTAATTTATAATGTAGTGGAGAAAGAGTTTTCCAGACCCACCAGAACAGGTTTTTTAAATGTCTCGCAACCAATTAGTGCCCAAAATACAGAACGGCGAGGTTACAGTACGGCGCAAAAGGGACAAGCAACGCGAAAAAAGTAAAGAATTACGTGTAAAAACTTTAGTTAAAAAAGAAAAACCTGAAAGCATTAAACTCGCATCCTTATTTGAAAAAAACTGCCTTACATGCCGTAAATTTACCAAATGCAAAAACAAGAAAAAACGATTCAATTATGCATGTGATGAATATAAAAAATTAAAACCTCGAACAGAAGAAAAAGAAATTAAAAAAGAGGTAGCCACAAAGCCTAAAGAAACACCATTTATTGTCAAAAAACGATTTTTAAAACAAGACACAAAATTAACAGAAGCAGCCTTATCAGATCGTGAATTTAAAAACATTATTGATAAAGCACTTCAAGAATTTCAAACCACACAATTACCTCCAGATATTTTAATTGATGATCGGGATTTGCCTCTTGCTCGTAATGTAGTAGAATTTTGTAGCAGAGACTTTTTAAATACAGAGTTGTTTGCTAAACAATATCAAGTTGCACTTCATGTTTGTGCTGATTTTTGCCCAAACCCAAAATGTACTGATTTAAAATATGTTTTTGATATTCCATTAAAGGCAAAAATAGATGATATTCTTGAACGTGTTACCGTTTTTAATTATGGTGTTTGTCCAAGATGTAAAGGTCGGCGTTCTGAATTTTATAACGCCGGTAAGTTAAAAGTACCTTTTGAGTTTGCTGGACTTGTGGGACAACGTGCTGGTAAATCAGCAGTCGTCAAGGTATTATTACCTTATACTTATCATAGGTTTTTAAAATTACCAAATCCTGCTCATGTGTTTGGGTGTTTGCCTGAAGAAATTTTAAACTCTTATTTAATTGGATTAACTTTTAGCAAAGCAAAAACCTTATTATTTGATGGCGTCCACAATTATTTAAAAAAAGCACCTTGGTTTCAAAAATATAATGAGTTTTTAGATTTTCATGGTACTCGTATGGGGGAGCAACTTTATAGTATTAAAGAAATAATGATAACATACCGGCATAGAAATTTAGCAATTTCTCCACAAGGGCCGGATATGCGTAAAAACCGTGGTATTACTGCGTTTGCTTCGGCTATAGATGAACTTGGTTGGTTTATTAATTCAGCTTCAGCACGCGGTATTACAGGTGAGGGTGGACAGGCTATTAAAATTAATGCAGACGAAGTATATACATCAGTTAGTAATGCTTTTGCTGGGATGCGTGCGTCTTTTCGACGTTTATTAGAAAGTGGTAGAGATAATATACCACCACCACTTTTATTAAATATTTCATCCCCATCTTCCAAAAAAGATAAAATAGTTTCATTATATAAAGAAAGTAGAAATAGTGAAGATATTTGGGGCTGTCATTACGCGACCTGGGAATTTAACCCAACAATTACTCGCAAAGATTTAAACGGTAAATTTAATTCAAACTATGCTAAAGCTTTACGAGATTTTGGTGCAGTACCTCCAAATTCATCGTTGCCTTATATTGAAAAAATGAAGCAAATTAAACCACTGTGCAATCCTGGTGTATTTAATAACCTGTCTTACCGCCCTTCAATTGTTAGCTTACAGTCTGGGGTAAGTAAGTTAACCGGACGAGTCATTTTTAGAAAAAATGAAACAAATATTCCTCATATTATGTGTTTTGATGCAGGCTACTCACATAATAGTTTTTCTATCGTAACAGGATATTATGATACTAAACAAGATTTACCAGTGTTTGATGGTTTCTTAGAAGTTATTCCTTCAGCCGATACTCCTATTAGTTTTACAGCCATGTTAGATGATATTATGGCACCTATTATTGAAAAAATGAATGTTAAATTTGTTGCATCTGATCGCTGGCAAAACCTAAAGTTCTTTAGTGATATTGAAGATATGTTTGAAATTGAAACTGGACAATTTCCATTAAAGTATTCAAGCTTTTTAGAATTTAAAGAAGATGTTGATAAAGTAGCAATGTTTATGCCTATGCCTGAAGTAAAATTCAAGGATATTGATGCACTAACTTCAAACGACTACCCTAATAGTTTTTTATATAAACCTGTTTCTCATGTTATTAGTCAAATGTTGACAGTGCAGGACGTACAAAAAGATGTTATTAAAGGCCCAGAACTAACTGACGATATATTTAGGGCTATGGTTCTTGCTCACTCCTACTTAACAGACCCAGAATACCAGGATTTATTCATGTCTCTAGGTGAAGTGGAAATGGTTAAACGAGCAATAGGCGCTGTAGGAAAAAATACGGGTGGAGGTAGTGCTGGAAGAAGTATAAATGGCATTGGAGTTAGTGTTTCTCGTGGCCGTTAACGCTAATTTAACGTAATAAGGAGAATACCGTGAGTAACATACTTTTTGATGAAAAACGTATTAAAGTTCAAGCTAGAAAAAGTGAAAATGAACCACCGATATGCCCCGTTTCCGGCAAACCTATGGAAAAAGTTATATGTGGTTCTTTTGAAAAAAAGAAAATGTGGGCGTGGTTTGGGCGTAGTTCAAAACTTGTGCTACCTATTTTTAAAACTGGTGAATAACAGTGTTTAAAGGTTTAAATTTATACGCTACCGGATCAGATTCTAATGGAAAGCCGATTTTAAAAGGTAATATTCCTACAGGTAAAAAAGTAATTAGTGCTAGCACAACAAAAACGTCTGGTTATGTAGTTAAATCTGGAATAAATCCATATTTTAATAGTGGATCGGTAGGCATGACTGCCGTATCCAAAAACTCGATGGTTAATTTTCTTGATGGATTTATTGTTGAAGATGTTAAATTAAAACGTCAGTTATTTAAAAATATATACGATCAAGACCCAATTGCTGGTGGCGCAATTGATATTTTTAGTGAATTACCCTTTAGTTCTTTTGACCTAACAGGTATTGAAGATGAAGATGTTTTAGAAGTATATCAAAAATCTTGTGATAACATTAGACCTAAAGAACTTATACCGGGAGTTAGTAAAGACTTTTTGACTTATGGTGTGTTTATTGGTACTTCACTATTTGATAAAAATGAAAAAGTGTTTACCAATATTATGCCTTTGAAAGCCAATGATTGCGAAGTAACTGAAATTCCAATCTATGGTCTTGATCCTTTAATTAACTTACAAATTCCAAATGAAATAAAAAAGGTCTTAAAAGATAAAGACCCTCGTATGCAAAAACTATTAGAAGATTTACCAAAAGAAATTCGACAAGAGTTTAATAAACCAAAAATTGAGTTATCGCCCGATACTACAATTTATATGCCCCGCCGTACTCTAACCGAAGATATTTTAGGTACAAGTTATTTAGAGCGTATGTTACCATTACATTTATTAGAAAAAACCTTGTTTCGTGGAACACTAGATCAAGCGAACCGTAGGCAGCGTGCAATTCTTCACATTATTGCGGGTGATGAAGAATGGATTCCACCGCAGGAAGATTTAAATAGTATTCGTGATTTATTCCAAGAAGCTGATTCTGATCCTACAGGTGCTATAATTGTTACTCGTGGCAGCATTTCCCCAAATGAAGTCCGGGCCGCTACTGATTTTTGGCGTTATGATGAAATGGATGGTTATTTTAGTGTCGCAAAATATCGTGCATTAAAAATATCTGAAGCGCTTATTACTGGTGAATTTAGTGTTTCAACTCTCGATGCAACGCTTTCAGTTTTGGTTGATAACTTTCGCGCTTATAGGGAAATGATTACATC
>QGNH01001176.1_pt1 | contig 17986 bp, 12 predicted proteins | sample 1735481 | NCBI WGS metagenome assembly QGNH01 (sample SAMN09239004, study PRJNA386568) | Viral metagenome, whole genome shotgun sequencing project.
AAGGTGGATATTTCTCGTCGGAGGTCCAGGAAACGGGAAATCCGAAACCGTGCAAGATTTCCTCTCTTACCTTGATACTTCACTCGGCCTAGGCGGGACCCTATCTGCCTACCTGACGCAGTGCTTCGGCGGTGGCCCCATCGTTCCCCGCAAGGTTGAGGTGCAAGCGAGCGACTTGGCTGGGAATCCGAAGGCATTTGCTGAGAATGTTGGCCGACTCATCGTGGTGCAGGATGCCACCGCCAGTGAAGACCCCATGGGAAACGCAGCGAGGGAGCTTGCCGAGGATATTGTCGATTTGTTGACTGCTGGCACGAACCCCTCACCCGTTTTTCTTGCGTGCGCCAATCGCGGACTTCTGTCACGCGCTCTTAGAGAGGCTTACATCAACTGGGGTGGCGACGCTAACCTGACAAAGCTGATCGTCGATCTTATTCGAGCTTCTAGTCTCGGGACGGAGGCTCTCGGCGGGCGGCCCACGTGCTGGCCTCTTAGCTCCAATGCGCGGGTCGCGTGCTGGCCACTCGATCTTGAGAGCCTGCTTGTCGGACCAGACGGGGCGACGGTTTTCGACCATCTGTTCACCAAGGGCTCTGCCGAACCTGAATGGGAACTCGCTGGGCGATGTCTTGACTGCAACGCACGCGAATTGTGCCCTTTCCGCCAAAATGCTGAGTGGTTGCGGGCACCCCATTTTCGGGAAAACCTGCGCACCACGATCCGTCGAGGTGAGCTTGCAAGCGGACAAAGATGGAACTTCCGAGACCTATTTTCACTGGTCGCAGAGCTGATCGTGGGCCAATGGAGCGATTTCGAAGGGAATGACCACCCATGTGCCTGGGTCCATAAGAACGCGCAACTAGCCAGCGTTTCCGCATCCGGAGCCATTCCGGTGATCGGACTGGTTGACCATCTCTATCCCCATGCGCTGTTTCGCGGTGTGCACTTGAGTCCGGGCGACGAAGTTTGCCATGCTTTGCTCGACGGCATGTCGCAACCGATCTCGCGCCAAGTGGTCGAGCGCACCTGCAACGATGCAGAGGGCATGTCTACTCCGATTCGCGCAAAACTTGCGAAAGAGCTCCAGGCATTGGACCCGGCGATTTTTTCGCCCACCGAGGCTTCCGACCCGCTCCGGCTTGTCGAGGACCACTTCAGCCAATCGATCGAGCTTGGAAAAGCACAAGGTTGGCAACCCAACTTGACGAAGACAGAGCTACTGTTACTAGACATCTTGGACAAGGCAGAGCACGAATGGGACCTCCTGTCTCGCGACAGCACCCGCGCAATGCGATCAATTCAGGTCCTCCGTCGAACGGCTGCTGTGTTTGTAAAGCGTTCTGTCGGAGTGAGAAGTGGAAATCACGCAATGAAGGATTATCTGGCCGATTATGAGGCATCGCTCAGGGATATCGTAAAGTTGCGACAGGCAACAACTGCGCTGCAACCCCTCCTTGGCAAAAACGGTTTCCGCTTCAACGTTGTTGAGAGTTTTGGCCAGCCACAGGCCGAAAGCAAGAGCGAGAGACTGGTCACGCTCGAAGGCGAAAAGCCAGGTATTGTTGCTCATCCAGCACCAGATGCGACACCTCAGAGTCCCAGCCACGATATCCCTTCATTCGAGATCACCGGTACCGGGTACCGAATGCCGCTCACCTTTGACTTCTACTTGGCCCTTCGTCTGCGGCAAGAGGGTTGTGCCGGTAGCAGTCTTCCTGCGAGCGTGCGAGCAGCCATTGATCGTGTTCGCCACCGCTTTGCTGGCAAGCAATTCAGGGACTTAGCACTCTTTGTTGATGGCCGGGCGAGAGTAATTATTGGTGATCACTTCGTGATCTCGGTTTCGGATAAATCATCGGAACCCACAGTTTCAAAGATTTGAGAGGTAAAGGAATTGACGGTTGAGGAATTCAAAGCCGATCCAACAAAGCACAGGCACCCTGCTTACCAGAACTCATTATTCTCTGCGGTGGCCCCTGAATACTCGACGGGCGAGGTTCTGCTGGGATCGGCTTATCGCAGGCTGCTCCTGGACATGAGGGACAGCGAGGTAGAGCTAGATCACGTATCGGAGTTGCCAGGGGACGTTCCACCCGAGTTCGGCGGAAAGGAACTTTGGACTGACCTCCTCCTCACTCGCGGCGGCATCGAGAGTCCTCTACGGGGAGGACAATACGGATCGGCTCTTTCCCGCCAACTCATGCCCATCGTGCCGGCTGTGGCGAGAACTGCATGCGTCTTGGGTAAGAAGACGCGCAGTCGCTGGTACCCCGCCAACTTGTTGATGGAGGTAATCGGTGGGGGAATGGGTGACACAGGAGCGAAGAGCCTGGTGGAATCATTTGGTAGCGCGCTTAACGTTGATGACAATGACGATCTCTTCGCAAGATTCATCTCGCGGGCGCTTGAAGCGATTTCCGCTCCCCCAACCGTTCCTCCTTACACTAGCATCGTGCCAACCGACGAGGATTTACACGCATACCGCGGACATGTGCCTTCTAGCAGCAAACTCTCTCCTGCAGAGCGTTTCTGCGAAGACATCTCGGGAGTCCTCGAATTGAAATCGCAACTGACGCGGCGCCAGTGGACGGTGCTCGTGGAGGCTTCACTTCGCTTGGGGCTTGGGATGCACGTTCTCTGGCTATGCCAGCTCAACCTGCTCGCCTGGGAGCTCGTTCTCGCCACCGCTTCGGGCAAGGCGATACCGGCCGAGAGTAAAATTGAATCCCTGCTTTGGGAATCACACTGCGAGTCGCAGCCGCTGCTAGAAATTGGGCAAAACTCCGAGCCCATGCTGAAGCAGTTGATCGAAAGATATGCTCATGCGCGGCTGGGCCTTAACCTCCTCTTCTGCAAGCTAGACGAGGCAGGTGTCGGTTGGGACAGCAGCGTAACCATCGGTTTTAGCAAGCAGGCCGGTACAAGTGCAGCAAGCTCTATCCGGACATTCCTTGAGCACCTATCGAACAATAGGGCCAGTATCGATGCCAATCCCGAGGCATGGCTCCGCAAGCAGTGTGCTGAACTAATGGATGTAACTCCCACGATACGTGAACTGGCCAGATGCGGCACCGGTTTCACCAAAAACTTGTTCGAATTTGCGCGGCACAGCCTCGGGCAAATTAAGGCGAAAAACATTGAACAGAAAAGTTATGACCAGAGCTATCTGATCGCCTATCCTGGCGGAAAGTCACAACCGGTCCAGCCAGGACCTGCGATGCTCATTCTCCTGGTGCATACCTGTTGCAAGGCGCAGCGCGGTATTCCGGCGAGTCTTGAGGATCTCCGACGCCATCTTTCCCACTACGGATTACGAACGCCAACCGGCGAACTAGGGGAAGGACGTGTTGGCTCTGACTTGGAGAAGCTTGGCCTTGTCGTGGATAGTCCCGATGCGGCTGGTGGGCGAATGTTGGTCGCGCCGTTCTGAGAATACTGCATGATCTCATTAGCCCAAAACCTGAAACAATTTCTCGAAGCCCACTTCGTCGATGCGCGAAAAAATGACTCCGAATCGGCTGTGAGACCCATTCTCATTGGTCCGCCCGATACAGCCATGGAGGCATTGTTTGACCAGCTGACCTCTGCTGGAACGACCGACTGGCAGCTTTCTGGACCGCAGCAACTCTCCATTCCCGTGCTGTTGGTGACAAGTCGCAGTGACTCTGCAGCAAACGTCGCGGCCAATGCGATGTTTTTGAGTCGGCGGTGCCAATGGGACTACGCGGTTACCGTGCGCAATAGTTGCCCCCTTGCGCTCATGCTCGCAACTCCCTCCGTTTGGGATAACCGACCAGAATCTCTGCGGAATACAACCGAAACATTGGGATCACCGACTGGGGGGCGAGGCCGATTTCGGGATACTTGTTGGAAGTATCTGGTAGACCGCGCGTCTGCGGCCAAGGGCGTTGGAGAAGCCTTGATCCGTTTTGCGCTCCACGAGACAACCAAGCAAGCGGAATCGCTTGAATCATCAGTGAGAGAACGTGTCGCGTGGGTCACCATTGATACTCTGCTTGGCCCCACGCCAGCCGGCCTCGTAGGCGATGACATCGTAAATGCGGCTGCTGGCTTTCCCGCCATCGGCTCAAGTGGTTTAACAGTGAGCACCTCCGCGAATATCCTGAAGGGCCTTTCCGCATTCCTAGGGAAACACGGGCTCAACGAGGGCATTGACAAGCTTCGATCCACCAATTCGGCGCAGGTCGCTGGACTAGAAGCAGACTTCGATGCTCTTCTCGCGCATCTCGGTACAACTGTACTATCAGCATCTGACTTTGAGCGTGCGCCTGCTTGGCACTATCGACCTGGAGACCCAGTCCCTGGTTGGTGGTCGAGGCTCTCGGCTACACGGCTGGAGGCTGCCCTTGAAGAAGCGGACGACCGTCCTCGCGTAAAGCTAAGCTTGAGCTGCGAAAATGCGCTCAACGCGTCAGACAAGCTTCCGGGCGAGCCGCTCATCGTCTCCCAACTCGCCCGGCTAAGAGCGTCCGCACCCGGTTCGGCGCAGGTCACTGGGGCAACCTTCTCCCGCAAAGTGGACCGATCATCCCCGGTGCTTTTGCCAGCCGACCCAGTCGATCCAGGTCTCTGCATTGACGCATCGCCTACCGCGCACAAGAAACCAGTCAGGTACACCGTCGCAGCCGCAAACGCAAACCCGGGAACATTGGACGTGTTGGCGCTTGACATGTTTGGATGCGGTGGTACGCTGCACGTCCGCGATGCAGATAAGAATCCACCGCCTGCGTTTACGAAGGGGAGTCAGACTTGGTCCCAGCACATTGTGCTCAGGCGGAGTGGCGCTTCCGAGGTGCGTGTATACCATGCTGCAGCTGCGTCCTTGGTGAAGATCACGCTACCCGGAGAAACACCAAGAGAGCAGTCAACCATCGCTGGTTCGAGCTTCGTCACTTTCAATCTCGACCTTGAAGACAACAGTGTCGCCGAAATCTCGCTCAGTGATCCACAAGGAATTTTCGTGGGCGCGTGGACCGCCACGTTTAGCGTCCCGGAAGTCACGGATGTTGCCAAGAGTCGTTTTGATGCACTCGTCCAGGAACACCGGACCGGCAGACGAAATGTCCCTAGGCCCGAGGACACCGTGGTTCAACGCTTAGAGGGCAGCGCTTATCTCGCATCCTCCGACAGCTGGAAACCAGTTCTTGCTTGCTGGTCTTCCGAGCATCCCGGATGGATAGATATCGATTGGTCCACGGCCAAGCTTGGTGATGTAGAACCACAGATCGATCCTCGGCCAACCATATCTCCGCCACCGGCGGTGCTTACCGCGAGGGAGAGCCTTCGCCAAAGCCTCGTATCAAAACAGTTGACGATCGGTGAGATCGAGTTAAGCGATCCAGCAGTGCTCCAGCTCGTTGACTGCTATCTTGCAGCATACATGGCGTGGCTTGACCAAGCGCCCGCCGAGGCGACCTGGATTGACAGCCTTGCGATCCACTCGTCGACTTGGAATTCACAGGCCGGCCGGTATATTCCGAGTGACGAGCCCGTTGTAATCCTGTTGGCGCCTCTCCACCCCTTACGGCTCGGTTGGCAATGCGTTGCGCAACAGCAGCTCACCGATGCTCTCGCCTCGCGCTGCCCGGCGGCCGGCATACTTGATCCATCGCGCGCGCCGGACGTGGGCGCGTGGAACTTCAACACCGGCCAGGGTACCGCGCCACGCGCCTTCCTTTCTGTGCCCTGCAAGAATCCACACTGGGCGATCCTACTCAATCACATGTTCTTGAACCAAAACACGGAACGCGTCGCGGTGCTAAAGCAGGTGTCTGCCCTCGGGCTAGATGTCCAGGGTATCGCGGGGGGCTTTACCGTCCCCCAGGCAATCGACAGTCTCCAGGAAGTAGCTCGCCTTCTCCCTGCGCGTGCCACGATGAGAGTGGGCTTGGTAGGCACACCTGAAAGCTCGACCGCGTGCGCGGATGGTGTAATCGAGTGGTGCAAGGGTCCTTTCGAGACAGACACGGAAGAAGTTCGACCTTATCACGTAGACGTGTTCGACACACGCGAGGCTACCGACCCATCACCTGAGCAACTCGCTGCTCTCTCGGAAACGACCAGTGAACGCGTTAAGTGGTTCAAGCTTGGCCAGAATGCGACGGCCCCACGACTGGACTTGACGATTATCGACCAGCTCGGAGCTCACTCTCCGATGGTTGCGAGCGGCGCACCGCGTTCCGCCACTGGCCACGGTGGATTGTACCGGCTTCGAATCCGGCAAGATTCCCAAAACGCGAAGGTTCTCAGCGAATCAAGAGTGGGTCGAAAGATGGAGACCCCGACGAGTTTTGCGGATCGAGTTCGCGAGGCCATTCAAAAATTCGAGACGCGGGCACTGACCGACAATGACTCAAGCCAGTTTCGGTTTCGACCGAACCAGGATGCGATCGGTAATCGCCTTGCCAATTCGACATTCCTTGCGGTGACGTCAAGCCAGATCGACCCGGCATGTGTTGTTCGAGGAGTTTCAGGCCAGAGCGGATACCTGTGGGACTACGAACTTCCCGGCGTGCTTGGCGGCCCTGAAAGCAATGTTGGATATTATCTATTAGCCAAGCCATTGGAGGCGATGCGGGCAGCCGTGAGACGTTCGGCATCCCTGATCGTGTCTTCACCTCCCGATCCAGTTTCCCTTCTCGACGAGATTTCAAGGCACGGCATTCCCATTTTGAAGCGACTTGCGAGCGGGGGAACGCAGTCTCGGGGAGAACTAGGACTGCTGTTGGCTGTTCGGCTGCTGCAGGATGTATTTCGAGGCAACGCCACGGCTCCGCGACTGCCCGTCTGGAAGGACAAGTGCATTCACTTGGTACTGCCTGTAGATCCATATGAAGAACCGTTTGAGCTGATACGGCGTGAACTCTGCCGATCTACCACGACGCCCCAGCGACCTGATCTCCTTGTAATTGCCATCTACATGCCTCAAGAAGATCAAGTGCTCCTCAAGTTAACCCCAGTCGAAGTGAAATTTCGAGGAGGAAGCCTACCTTCCTCGGATGCCCGCGCGGCGCTTCGCCAGGCCGAAAACCTCGGAAAGATAGTGGATGCCGCCTGGCGGCAATCACCACAGAACGATTTGTGGGCAACTTGCAGCCGTGCACTGCTAGGAGAGTGCCTGGATTTCGGCTTCAGGATTTATGCAGATCCGGCAGTTCACGGGCACACGACAGACGAATGGACTCGTATCCACGAGGGGGTTCTTCAAGCGGTGCTCGATGGCAGAGCGCAACTCACCATCAATGTGGCCGGGCGACTGCTAGCGTTTGACAACTCGGCCACAACCAGTGTTATCGATATGGACGGAGACAAGTTAAATGATTCTGCGATCTTCTCCCCGGAGGACGCGAAAGTACTGCTGAGCGGGGTCGGCGATCTTTCCCCACAAGGTGAATCCGCCGTTTCTTTGCTGGATTTCTCGTTTCCCTGGTGCGCTGACAATCAAGGTGCTTCTTCCCAGAGCACAGCTAGTGGCAACAAGGCGCAGGTACCGACTCCGCAAGAGGCAGCAGCTTCGAGTCAGCCCCCAACTAAAAACGATTTCCCTGATGCTCAGCCGGCAGGAGAAGAAGCAGTGTCCACGGTCTCTGCTGATACCAGGACCCGACCTGGACCCGTCCAACCACTCCAGACAATTCCTCCTGCAACGCGTCAGCGGGTGCGAGATGCGTTTTCAGGATTCATTGGCAATGAGCCCGCAGTGGCAAGGCTTACAAATGACCTGCTGCGCGCACTCATGGAAAAGCCGCCATACCTTTCAAAAAATTACTTGTTCACGGGTCTACCGAGTACCGGAAAAACCGAACTTTCCCGGCGGGTCGCCGTTGTGCTGGGCTTGCCGTTCGTAAAGCTTGATGGGCGCAGCGTGGTAAGCCGCGAGCGGCTGTTTGAACTGATCAACGGAGAGTTGAACCAGCAGGCATTGGCGCCGTCCCAAGTGGGGCAGCAGGTTGGGCTGCCAGTAATGGATTACCCACCGCTGATTGTTTTCATTGATGAAATTCATCTGGTTGCCAAGGGTCTACAAGAGGCCCTCTTGACGATGCTGGAAGCCGCCGATAGGACAGTCGTTCTTTCGAAGCAGGTTGCCCTCATGGGGAAGACCACTTTCCTCTTTGCCACCACACGCGCCTCGGACGTAGATGCTGCATTCGTTACGCGGTGCGACGAGGTTCAGCTTCGAGAGTACACGGAGGAAGAAGTAGCGAAAATCCTGGCACACAAGAACCCGCACGATTGGCCCGCTGAAATCTACAGTCAGCTGGCCCGTCTCGGGCGTTGTGTTCCACGCGTTGCGATTCAACTCGCAGATGCACTCGAAACAGCCGTCATGGTTGCTGAGCACCCCAAGGAACTCTCAGCTCACCTGGAAGACGTCCGTCGCGCAAGGGAGATTGACGAAAACGGATTGACTCCCATGGATATTGCATACTTGAACCTGCTTGAGCGCTCGAATCGGCCCGTCGGGGAACAAGTCGTGTTGAACATGCTGCGCACGGTCGACAAGGACAGAATTCTCAACGAGATCGAGCCATTTCTTGGACGACTCGGATTCATCAAGCATGGTCCCCAAGGGCGTGAGATTACTGCGACTGGAAAGAGCTACATTTTGGATAGGCGGCGGGAGGGAGCGAAATGAACCATTGCAAGACCGCCTTGAATGCCCCCCTCAACTTCCCATCAAAGAAAGTTCGCGCATTCCAAGCCCGGCTTCTTCGCTGGTTCAGTCGCAGTGCTCGCGTATTCATATGGCGCAAGCGGCGTGCTACGGTGTACCACAAAATCATTGCCGAAGTGCTCCTTCAGCGAACCCGCGCCGAAGTTGTCAACGAATTCTTACCGAGTTTTTTGGAACGGTACCCCTCCTGGAGCAGTCTGTCCGCCGCTTCGGAGAAGGAACTTGCGGTTCTTCTGCAGCCTCTCGGTCTTTGGAGAAGACGGGCGACCTCGCTTAAGAAGCTAGCTTCTGAGATGGCATCACGGAACGGATGTTTTCCCGAAAATCGTGTCGAAATTGAGTCGCTGCCTGGAGTGGGCCAATACATCGCTAGCGCTGTGATGCTCTTTTGCGGTTATGCAGCCGAACCCCTCCTCGACGTTAACATGGCTCGCGTGCTTGAGAGATTCTTTGGCCCGAGGATACTGGCGGATATTCGTTACGATCCTTATTTGCAGAATCTCGCCCGTCAGGTCATCAAGGGTTCGAGCCCGGTACTGTTGAACTGGGCCATCTTGGATCTTGCAGCGGCTGTCTGCACCGTGCGCAATCCGAGCTGCGATAATTGCCCTCTCTCGTCAGAATGCCAATATCATCGGCTGACGCTCGACTATCAACTGCCAACAAAGCCTCGCAGTGGATCAGTGATCCCTGCAAGGAGGAGTGCATGACCCGATACGAGCGAGGAGACTATGTGAAGGTTCAATTCGAGAGTGATGGTACTCTGCCCGAGGAATGGATGTGGATTCTGGTAGATCGGTCTGACGAAGAGTCACGATTGGTGTTCGGCAGACTGGACAATGAGCCGGTGGTCAATGATCATCTGCCACTAGGCAAAGAACTCGCTATTAGCTATGACAAGATACGTGAACATAGAAAACCCTGGGAATTTCATAAAAACTAGCCGGGACGCAAGCATCGCAAACACCAGCCGATAACCCAGCAGGTCGAAAATCCAGAAAGATTCTATAGGCGTGCCAGATCCCGCTGAATGCGGGCGAGGATTTTCTCCAGGGGAATCTGGCCGCGATAGTAGAGCGGAGCCGTCTTTGAATATTCCGATTCGAATTGTTTGCGGATTTTTTCGTCCTCAATCGTGAAGGCTCCGCTCTTCGCGACGTCGTGATCCAAAGACTTGAAACGCTTCGTCTTATGCTCCAAGTATTCTGGGGTCCCTATGAATTCCTGCACGGCTTCGACGTCAAGAAGTTGGTGGATCTCAAGGACAGGTCGATTCGGCTATTGGAGACGAAAAAACGCAACTCACGTCTCCGATCCAGATGCCCCAATCGTGGAAGAAACCCACGGTGACCTGAGGTTTCGGCATCGCGCGCAATTTCAGGGTGAGATTCTCGCGCGGCGATCAGCCGATTGGTCCAAATCGAATAACACCCGGGGATGAAGAATGTGGGGTTGCTTTCCGAATTGTTGAAACCCGGCAATGCCAGGATCATGCGCTCTTATCCGGTGAGCACTCGCGTCAACCAGGTGGTCAACGACGATGCAGAATGTTCCGCACAGGTGCAACTCGGCCAGACTCAGAATCAACTGCTCTTCTAGACTTGGCCGTTCATCGAATTCATCCCCGCAAGTCGTCGTTCATCATCAAGCGAGTCGTGATTGCAGCGCTGTTGCCCCCGTCTCAACTCGCTTGCTGATCAACGCCCAACCGTCCGGGATTGCCCTGCGACATTGCTACACGACACGCTGGGAGATGTCCAAAATATCCGTTCCCTCGAATGCTGCGCTTGCACTTTGGGCAAGGTCTAACCGCGAGCGCCTGTTTCTGCGAAGACGCCACTGGGCAGGTTCGCTGCGTCGTCCCTGTTTCGAGTCGATACTCATCAATGAGCCACTTCGCGACGGCTGGGTCCATGAGGCCGAAATTTAATTCCGAGCTGTGCTGAAGACAGAATGCCTCGAATGCTCGGTCGGTCACCGAGGTATCCATCACTTTGAGCTCCCCATCGGCGACCCATTTCCCCACTTCGACAGTAGTGACACCCAAGAGTTTCGCGACTCGTCCCCACGAGTACCCTTCGTTCTTGTTACACACGCCCGCATCGGTTTCCGCCCCGATCCCCGGTAGGGCGACGGCTCCGTGTCTGAGACCGAATTCCGCGAGAGAAATTGCCGAGACCCGCGGGTCGCGGACTCTTAGACGACCACTACCAATCAATCGCTGCAGCCGGCGATGGCTTACATGCAAAGTCTGCTGGATTCTTCGCAGTGACCAGCCATCCGTAACTCTCGCGCTTATGGCCCGGCCTTTAAGCCGGAATCGAACTGATTGTTCTGAGCGTTTGAGCTTGTCGGCGATCGCTTTGACCGGCTCATAACCGGCGCGCGCAAATAGTTCTTGTTCCTCTTCCCTTGTCCAAGGTCGTCGATCTCCCTTTCGTTTGTCTGCCTGCTCTTTGTCCAGCCAACCTTGACTTCGGGCGAATCTCGACACCACGTAGCCCGCGAGTCCCGGATAAAGCGCTCTTACGGTCTTGATTGCTTCGGTCTTCTTACGCCCGCCGCTTCGATAGCCATCGCAAAGAATTTCAATCGCAGCTTCACTCCAGTCGATCGGTGTCGTACTCTTGCCGCGCTCTTTCTCGCGCAGGTGTCGCATTCGGCGCCAGACTTGCGCAGGCACTAGCTCCGGGGTGAGTTGCCGTACCCTTTTGATCGCCTCTTGGGTACCTCTCGGGCCATATTTCATCCCAACGACCAGGATCTGGTCTATCTCCTTCAACCAAGGGAAGGACTGGCACATATTCTCTCGGGGTTCGACAGCCTGGTCTTGAGTGGACCCTATATCCCATCCGGGTGCTTTGAGTTCGTGACCTCTAAAGCATTACGAGTCGTCAGGGCGGTGGATAGATGGCAGCTCGCCTCTGAACCAGATCAATGGATATAGTTCACCAAAGCACGAATCAGGAATGACCCGCAGCTCTAGCATCATTCTGTTGGCACCTTCAGGCTCACCTTAGAGGTACTGAAGGTGTTGACATTCTCGGAACCAAGGCATAGCTTCTAAAGCTATTCGGCGAGCTGAAGGATGAAGCTTTCGAGCTTCTCATCCGAGGGGGTCTTCATCCTCGCCGACTTCCCAGAGTAGGCGTGTGTCTTCATTCAGCGAGCACTGAGCACCTGTGCGCGTGTTTGGTCGGCCCCTGTGTGTTTGCCAATAAATAACGAGTTTCCGGAGATTCTTATGATTCTCGTTTCACGAATTAACTGCCAGTGTCGTTTCATCGCGGTGTTATTCCTGAGTCTAACTGCCTACCTTCCGATTGCATACGCAGAACCCGAGTGCTCATTGGCAAAGACGAATCATACGTGCACGCTAACATTCGATCGCGTAAATCCCCTTGCGCCGCCTACGATTCAGATGTATCCAGGGCAGGTGCTGCACGTTAAAGTAACGAATCCTCGCTACTTTGAACGCTACTTCCTCGACTATCAAAGTGGCCAGCTTGCGCTGTCACCGGACGTCGCATCCTCGATAGCGAGTAGCCTGCTGACACCCCTTCAAAAGGCGGTGGTGATTCACTCTGCTGGTAAACCGACTCTGAGTTTTTCCTGTGCAGCATCAGATATCGCTGCCATAGCTCCTAAGGACGTGGCGTCAAACGCGGACGGCTATACACAATGTTTTCTCGGTTTCGCTAAAGGCGCGAGACACGTCTACTCGCAACTTGAGCCAGCAGTGGCTCCGGATTCCCATTCTGGAGAGGTCCCCACCCTTCCAGGAACAAACAAGGCTGTTCAGAGTCAGCTCCAAGCTCTGGTCCCGTCGATAGATACACTATCGGCGGAGGAATATGCCTTGTCCGCAAGCATCACTGCAGCGTCAAAACTCACAACCCTAACCGCGGCGGAACAAGTTGAGGTCGAAGGACTTGTTGCGTTACAAACTCTCGCGGATGCCGTAGCTAAAGATTTCTTCAGCTATGGACAGCGCATAAACGAACTACCCGCTTTGAATCACGGTCAGATGTCATGTTCGGACTCTACACAACCTGCGTTAAAGAATGAGGATGGCAACGTCGGATGCGTTTGGCTTTTTCCTGTGATGGACCCCCAAGTTGCAAATTCAAAGATGGTGACAAGACAGGTCAGTTACTCCGTTGACGCGCTGAATCTAATTTCTAACTCCTCAGACGCTATCCCAGACCCAACAAAGAAAAAGACGCTCGCCACAATCACGGTCCTCTACGGTGACGCTCGATGGGAAGTGTCGGCGGGGACTTTTTTTTCCAGTCTTGCGAACCGTTCGTTCGCGGCGTCACCTGTCTTCACGAACGGTGTAATCACCGACGTGCAGGTGACACAGAGTGTGTTACGTCCGACGGTGGTCCCTTTTGCTGCGGCTAATATTCGCATTACGGATGATTTCCCCCGGCTCCGGTGGCGGTCGGCACTGTACTGGACAGGGGCTGTGGGCGTGAACCCCAACACAGTTTCCGCGGACGTCGCGAGTGGACCGTCCGTTTCGTGGAGGGGATTGATGTTCAGCGCGCTGTGGCATTACGGTCACGACGTACGCCTTACCCAAGGCCTGCATGTGGGGGAGAGCCTCGGTGTAGGTTTTAAGGGAAGTTTGCCAACCCAAACTTATTGGACTAGTTCTTTTGCTCTAGGAGTGAGCGTGCGCGTCCCATCGCTTACCGGAAGGTAGTCAAGAACTCTTAGCTACCGATCCCAGGATCGAAGGATCTTGCTTATGTTTCATAGAACGCTTGTGGTTATCTTTGCAATTGCCTTCGGCGGGGTCGTTGCGACTGCACAGGTCACCGTTGTCGGAAAGATCATGTGGCAGGATCGCAACGGAGTACCCCACCCTCTTCGTGGTGCGCAGATTCAGATTTGGGACGCAGCGAAAGGTGCAGCGTTTGGACACGGTTCCGTATTCACTTCCGAAGATGGCAGCTATTCGGTCTCCATTGCATCCTCAACGGCCGCAACAAGTTTGTTGGTCAAAGTGCTGTCTCAAAGTGAAGCTGCTTCAGTTCATCCTGATACGATCTTGCAGCCTTTTGAGTTTGACTCCGGCATTCACACTTCTGTTGCACCTGGGTCGACCGTAACAATAAACCTTACAGGCCATGCTGACGAGAAGAGTGACCAGGCATTTTCTGTGTTCGAAGCGGTAACCTATGGATGGCTGTATGCGGATAGTCTCGGGATTAAGATGGACCCGATTGACGTGAGATTTCCCGTCGATGGCATCAAACAATGCAACGGAAAGCTTTCATGCTTCCAGCCAGCGGATCCGAGTTTGAACATTTTGGAATTTGATCGCTGGGATTGGGATGTGGTTATGCATGAGTATGGACATTACGTTTCCAAGAGACTCCTCCTTGACCACAATCCCGGACTTCGACACTACATTGATGCAAATTTGGAGGATATATATCCTGACAAAAGCACGGCGATCTTGCTGGCCTGGGGCGAAGGGTGGCCGACTTTCTTCTCAGTCTCGGCGCAACAGTCTCTTGGCTTGTCTGCCCTTAATATCCCGTACGTGGGCGACACACATTATACGGACACCGAAGACAGCACTCTTGACGTGGATCTCGCTTCGCAGAATGGTCTGGCGAGCAAAGGGGAGGACAACGAATTGTCGGTGAGTCGAATCCTCTTTTACTTAGTCGGTGGCATATCCACTTCACATGGGGCCTTCAAAATGTCTGACAGGGCGATGCTGGCAGCCCTAACAGCTAAGCAGGCATCGACATTATCAGAGTCTTGGGAAGCCCTGACAACTGGACGGACCGAAGACCAGATTGCAGCAGTTGGTGCAATTTTCGCTGATCATTTAGCGGCACCAACTTTGCTAACACCGCTCGACGGTGGGATGATTGATGGCAATCCAATGTCTTTCACCTGGCGAGCTAATGGCGGCGGGAAGTCCCATCTCAACAGCAAATTTCGATTGCTGGTCTTTGATGACAACTGGAAATCCATTTTGGATTCAGGGGAATTGACGACACCGAGTTTCGTTCCTACGGAGGACGAGTGGAACAAAATCAGGAGTGCTTCGGGGTTGCACTGGGTCGTGACTGGTGGAAACCCGGACGCCCCGTCAACCGGCCCTTACAGCTCATTTGCTACCGCACTTAAGCACTGAAGGATCGACTATGAAAGCGTTCCGCTGCCTAGAACACTCCCACAGAACGAGGGCCTTCTCTTGGTATCGGCCCGCCTTTTTCGCAATAGCCTTGACCATACCAGGCGCAGTCGCACAGAAAGCTCCTGTGGACCTTACGTTTGAGGTCACCTCCACAACACGTCAGCAACTACAGTCTGTTCCGGTAACCGTGTCGGTAAGCTCTAAGACAGAGTTGCCATTCCTAATGATTACATCATCGGCTGCGGCAGATGGCGAAAAGCCGGAGACTGCGACTGCGGAGAACATGAAAAAAAACGACACAGCGACTGTCCAGGAAAGGCTTCTCTTCAGCGATCAACTTCCTTCGTATTTCAGTGTTGCGCTAAGCTCAACCAAGAAAGAGCTGGACGAATTCCGAACGCCAGTGACTGTGGATGTTCCTATTTCGCACGCTGGATCCAAAGTGAAGTTTGGAAAGCCGCAAATTGGGAAATCAAACGTCGAGGGAATCGTTTCTAAGACGAATGTTCATGCGACCGCAGCCGAGGCACCCGAAGTGATTGAGGGCTACAAAGTGTCGACCACTTTGAACATGGCAATCCAAAAGGCAGGCCTGCAGCTTAGTTCGAAGGATGTCGCGAAATTACAGGTTTATGTCGGGACTGATGGTGGTGTTTCAGTAGTGTCTGAGAAGCCTTTGTCCAAGTCCGTCCCGGTATCAACGGAAAACGTTGTGGAAGAAGTGCCGTTCGCAATCGCATTGGGGCAACGCGGCGAAGTGGTTGGACAGGTCGTCGCGAAGGACGCGACGGGTAAGGTCTTGTATGGTCGCAAGACAGTTCTCTACGTAGTCGCCGATACGCGAAAGCTTTACACCGGTACCAGTAGTTTTCTCGACCTCGACATTCAGAAACTTAAGGATGATTTGCATGATGGCCTCATCAAACAAGACGAATATGAAAGAAAGCTAACCGTGCTGTTGTCCGGCAGAGTAACTGAAACGAATTAGGGCTCGCTATTCGGAATGTACGCACGGTCCGGATGACTGCTGCCGGACAGTCACCAGGTATGGTCGACTGAGAGCATTCCGGGTGGTAACTACCTCAATTTTCACCGTGGTGCTTTCGGTTGTTGCTGCAGGGCACGACGCGGCTAATCTGACCTGCGATGAGTAGTATTGCTGCGGTAAGGCGCCCCAGCCGATTCGATACAAGGATGGAAGTCTCCCACTTGAGAATTCTTTTGGCCGAGCGCATTTTGGGTGGTGACACTCCGTGCTCTTAGTTTGCCGGATTGCGGCGGAGGTTAAGATCATCTACATCCAGAAGGTTATCGTCGACTGCCGCCTCCCCATGTCGGGAATTGAGCACTCGTAACGAAGCGCGTTTGACTGGAATCTGTTTCCGATTTAAATAGGAATCGCGGACCAGCCCCGCTATCGACTCTTTGGCCTGTGATTGGCGCTCTACGCGTTACTCGAAAGGCCGCCGGAGGTCGAGCTTGAGGTGCCGCATAGGAAGGGTACGCCCATGGCCACTCTACCAAGACCAGCTGAGCCGGCCCGATCTCCATCCCTCGAACTCGTCGAAGCTTCTCTATTTCCCAACAAACCCAAGCGTTTGCTCGACGTTAGTGACGTGGCCGAATGGCTGGGAGTCAGCAAAGGATGGGTACGAGACCACGCTTTGGGTCGCCGACAGCCACGGCTGTTCGCGATAAAACTCGGCCCGCCAAAGGGAAAGGGTTTGTGGAAGTTTCGTGAAGAAGACGTCCATCAGTTTATTCAGGATCAGCGCAGGAGATAGTCATCGCCTGTCTTGTGCACCTCGCGCATACTTCACTCTGGCTTGTTCGAGAACTTCTGCGGGATCGTGAGATACCAAATACTCCTTCAACCGGGTTTTGACCTTTCGCGGCAGCAGCCGTGGGTCGTCCTTCTTCTTAATTTGTTTCCGAAACACGATCTTCCCGTCTCGCCAGTACCGGAACCAGTACGGGCCGTTCAGATATACCTTCTCTTTTTTCTTGCTGCTGCGCGTGATCTCATAGCGAAAACGCTGATTACGCCAGGGGACCGACAATAAAACTTGGACTATAAATCCGTTGTCCTCGTCGCAATCCCCATCCGATGGGGCGTGTCGTTGATCCCAGATGAACTTGTCGCACAGTTTTTTCGCTTTGAGAAGCTGGGGCACCGTGCAAGCTCGCAGAGCCTTAGATACCCGTTCGGACAACCTGCCTGCCTTCCGGTCGTCACGTCTCTTTTGTTCTCGCTGTGCCGCGTCCGTTTCGATTCTTGCCTGCGATTCAGCAAGGCGTTGACGAAGCTCAGCCTGATCGAGGGAGTAATTTTGCATGCCGAGGCATTATAAGTTCTTTGGTTGGAAGAGGATACGGCAGATTTTTGTACTGGCCAGATCAGAAAATGGGCGTTTTTTCTTGAGGGTTTCGAGAGGAGAAAAATTCTGAAACAGCTTTCACAGCAGCCGTGCCGAAGTAGATAAGGGCCACGGCCAGGGTAGTGTGCTCTGGCGTCATAACCGCGACCTCCAACGAAAACATTTTATCACGGAAATGACGCGACTACCCCTGTTCTCACTGCTCCGCCGGAGACGCCCCCACTTTATGAAACCGTTACTCGCTGTCGTTTAGAAAGTATGGCGGAGGGAGAGACATTCGAACCGTCGGTACAACTCGTTGAGGCGAAGGCCCGACGTGTGCGTAGGCTGCGGGAGAGCGCTACTCAAAGCATTCTCCGCGACTGCGCGGTAGCCACGCAGTCGTGCTAACTAGTGCGGTTTGGGCATGAGTTCGAACGGCGAATCCCTGGCGATGTGTGACCGAAAGTGGTCACTGTTCTATGCCGGTCCACGAGAGCTCGACGAGAAAGTCCGCCATCTCGGGCGAAGAGTAAGTCACTTCCTTGATCGGTTGCGACTTGCGGAATCGGTCGAAGAGTCCCATTAAAAGGCCCTGAAATCGGGAAACTCATCGAGATCCGGCGAAATCGACTGGATCTCGGAATACTCGTAGATCACTTCCTGCTCGCGGTCGCCGCTCAACTCCGTGAGCGCCCAAACGAGCGCGTCCATACGGTCGGGCGACTTCGAGGCGATCGGCACGTAATCGCACATCTGGTCTTC
>QGNH01000831.1_pt1 | contig 17965 bp, 14 predicted proteins | sample 1735481 | NCBI WGS metagenome assembly QGNH01 (sample SAMN09239004, study PRJNA386568) | Viral metagenome, whole genome shotgun sequencing project.
ATTAAAGAGGCTATGGGACGTGCTGGAAAAGAAGCACGACATGAAGCCTCTGAAGTAAAGACTCAACTTGCTTCTTTGAAAGAAGAACTTGAGACAGCTAAGAATGATTTAAAATCAGCTAAAACTGCTTCTCAAAAGAACGAAGCAACAGGCGATGTTAAGGCTCTTGAAGCCAAGATTAGTGAAATGCAGGCGGCGCATAGGACTGTACAAGCAGACCTTGAGAGCACGCGAAAAGCAGTTCAACAAAAGGACTTAGAAGTAAAGCGGGCCAATGAAGCTGGTATTAATATCCGTAAGGAAATTACATTGACACAGGCTGCTAATAAGATTAATCCTTTTGACGTTGGTGTTGTTGTTAGTTTGGCCAAGGAATGCGTAGCATGGGATTCTGAAAAGAATAAGTTTATTGTGGTTGACCCAATCAGTCAGCAACCTAGGCTTAATTCCGCATTTGATCCCATGACTATTGATGAATATTTTGCAGAGTATGCAAATAAGAACCCCTATATGATTAAGAGTGGTTCGCGTCCTGGTACTGGTTCTAGTGAATCAAATCTTTCTGGTGTATTTGGTTCTAATAAATTTACCCATAAACAGATATTTGGAAAAGGGTCCAATTCTATGTTAGCCAATAAGCTTAATAAAGAAGATCCTAAAGAGTATCAACGCCTTAAAGAACTGGCGCGGCAAGATGGGACAATTGATTGGTAATCTATTTGCCGGATTACAAATAAAATTTTTAGGAGATTTATTATATGGCTTTTACACGTATTTGTGATATTATCACGCCTGAGGTTCTTGGCGATCAGATTTCGGCAAAGTTCCCTGATTATCTGGTGTTTGGTAACAGTAACCTGGTGGAGGTAGATTCTACTTTCCCGCTTGGTTCACCTGGTACTCAGTTTAAGATTCCTTTCTGGAAGCGTATTGCGGCTTTTGGTGCTTTAACTCAGGGAACAGCAATGACTCCGACCAACATTACCACTGGGGCTGAGTATGCAGTGGTTCAGCGTGCTGGTTTGGCGCTGGAAGTTTATGATACTGCTGAGTTGGTATCTAAGGCAGATCCGGTTGGTGAAATTGCCGATCAGATCGGTCGTAGGGCTGCGGAGTATATTGATAACGCTCTGGTGGTTGCGGCTAATTCTACACCTAATGTGTTCGATCAGACTGGTGCAAGTCATACCAATTCTACCTACACTTTGGATCAGAATGCAATTATCCTTGGTATGTTGACGCTCGGTGATAACGCTGCATCGTTGCAGAATGGTGGAGCTATTATTTGTCACTCTAAGGTATTTGCTGATTTGCTGCAAACCGCTGCGATTCAGAACCAATACCAGTCCGGTGCTGATGTTATTAAGAGTGGTATGCTGCCTACCCTTTTGGGTATGCCGATTATCATATCGGATCTGGTTTACACTGCACCTATTTCCACTGGTTCTACTATTACTGAGTATGATACCTATTTGATTGGACCGGGGGCTTTAGCGTTGTTCTATCAGCGTCAGGTTATGGTTGAATTTGACCGTGACATTCTGTTGAGCGCCGACGTCATTAGTTCTAATGTCCACTTTGCTCCTCACCTGTATGGTTGGGATGACTTGGGTAATGCTCAGGCTGCGGAACAGGCGAAGAGTATTCATGCGGTTGTTATCAAAAGCAAGTAGTTTAACTTTTAAGTTAAGGGGTTGGTTTTTAATCAGCCCCTTACTTAAACCCAAAAGGATATGACTTAAGATGGGTATGATGTTACGACGTTATCATGCGGCTAAACAAGAAAAGTATGATAAACAAGAAGCTATTGAAGAGGCTAAAGCTACTGTAGTATATGAAGTTCAAAAAGAAAATACTACTGTTGGTATGAATTCTGATTTACAACAAGTAATTGAAAAACGCAAGTATACTAAAAGAACAGAATCTTAATAGGGGAATAAAATATGGCTACAAACTTAGTTGTCGATTCAACCATAGCTGGCCCAGAATCAACCTCCTATATAGAAACTACTTTTGCGGATGATTATTGGTCCGGGCATTATAGTTCTATTAAAGCCTCCCAATGGAGTTCTCTTACACAAGATCAAAAAGTAACACTTGTTATTTCTGCTACTAGAATTATAGATACAGCCAGGTTTACGCATATTATTCCTATTTCTGAATATCAGTTACATTATGACCATAAGACAGGTCAGGTACTTGATATTACAATGAATAGAGAACCTTGTAAGTATTATTATTACCAAAAATTACAGTTTCCAAGAAATATAGATATTGATCCTATCTCACATGCTGTTTTTATTCCTATCCCCGCTCAAATGGCTACCTGTGAACAGGCTATGTATTTACTTAATTTTGATGAAAGTGCTATAGCTAGTAGATTGCAGGGTATTACTATGGATAAACTATCTGTAGGTAAAGGTCAACTTGAAACTACACAGCAATACACTGGTATGGGTAGTATGTATGCTCCTATGGCTATGGAATTGATTCGTCCTTTCTTTGTTACTGGTGCTAAAAGACGGAGAGGTTAATTAATGCCTAGTGTAACATCTATTCAAAATAAGATTGACAAAGCTTCAAATAAATATAATTTACATGATAGATTAATATATAAACGTATTACAACTATAGTTACTGTTAATCCTATGTTAGAGGTTAATTCTTCCATAGATACAACAGATACTTTGCTAGATCCACAACCATTTTATGGAAGACCTGAAAGTATAGATATAGGTGCTTTTAGATATCCTGTTCAGGTATTATCCGCAGATGGTACAGTTGATTTGTCTAATGTTGATTATGTTCTTTTTTTCTCACCAAATACAATGAATAGAAGTGATATACAAAATCCTGCTATGTCAATTGTTTTTAAAGATGTTCAGGGGAATGAAGAAGAGTTTAGAGTTACAGATTTTGAATCTGTTCCGTTTCAAGGCGATGCATTAGGTTTTCAGGTTTATATAAAGAGTTTCAAAAAACAAAATGGTACTACAAATAACAATGTAAACAATCTTGGGGGGTAATAATGAAAGAAGCTAAAGATACGTTTCTTACTTACTTGAATACGAATTTGTCTGCTTTAACCCCACCAATAACTGTTCACCCGATGCGTAAAGACCCAAATAATCCGTCTAGCGCAGCTCTGCAACTAGATTCTTTAAATGTAGGATTTGGGAGAGTTGAGTTTGGTGTGTCTACTACTTGTCTTTATGTAAAATTAGATATAGTGTGTAATAGCGAAATATCCGCTGGTTATATAGTACAACAAGTTTGGTTGTTGTTAAGTACTGCGTTTTACACCCCACTGTATGATTATACAGTACCTACCATTCCGGTAGCTACAGGAACGATGCTTATGTGGAAGCGTGATCGTGTTAAGTTTTCACCTGTTGATGATTCAAGAGATGATAAATACTATCGTTATAGTTGTACACTTCCTGTTGAGTTTCACAATGCTACATCGTAGCCCACAACTAAAGATTTTAAGGAGTTTTACATATGGCTATTATCGCTAATAAAAATACCACTCAGTCTCCGATTACCACCCCTATCGGTAATCTTACTGGGTTACAGATGGTTAAATTCATAGACGCGCCTAGAATTTATTTAAAGGCTGCTGATTCTATGAGTGCTGCTACCATTCCAACTGCCAAATCAAACGGAACTACCCCTACTGGGTGGACTGATCTTGGTATTGTGGAAGGTTCGTGCAAGATTGGTGTTGAAAAGAAAGTTAAACAGGTTAAGACGGGTATTGATAACTACCTTCGTGCTGCTTATACTAATGAGAAGGTGGGAACTTGTGAGTTCTCTCTGAGCCAGTTGGACGATGTTGTTTTCGGTCAGGTTACTGGGTTAACTGCTTCTGTTGTTAATACTGGTTCAACTTATACCTATGCGGTTGGGTCTGAGGATCTTAGTCAGCAAGCAATTCTTATGGTTGTCCAGAATAAACTGGACGGTAAAGAATGGCAGTTCTATAATCCTAATGCTTATCTTAACTTCTCTATTGAAGATAGTGGAGATGAGTTTAAATTGAAGGTTACTGGGTTGCTTCCGTTCTTCTCTGCACCTGGTCAGGCTTCTGAACAGATGTTAGCTCAGACATTATTCCGATAAACTAAATAAACACACTTTGAGGGGCTGGTTCTTGTAACTGGCCCCTCTTTTGTGGTATAATAAAGGTACTGTGAACACTAATAAATTAACAAAAGAGAACGCTAGAGAAGAGGCAGTTAAAGCTGCTGTGAATTCCCCTGAACTTTCTGATATAAAGTTTACTTTGGGGGAAAAAGAGTTTAAAGTTATAGATTTATCTTATGACGATTATTTGAAGTTTATCACGCATTTGACTCCAATGTTGGAAATTTTTATAGGCTCTCTGGCTTCGGTTGGCGGGGTTAATGTTATGACACCCAATACTGAAGTTAATGCTGCATCTATTATAAAGTATGCTGGATCTTCTCTTCCTGAATTGGTTTGCATAGTATGCAATCAAACGGATGAGACTATTACAAAAGAAGAAGTTAAGAAGTTGGCGAAGTCGCCGTTCCAGTTATGTAGTATAGTATTACAGCAAATAGAAAAGAATAAAATTATAAGCGATTTCGCCTCGTTTTTCAAGTCCGTTCTACCGCTGATTCAGGCAAGTCTGACCCGGTAGAACAAATTGATGATGCAGGAAACCCCTTGACAATGATAGCCTCCCTATGTGAGAATTATCATTGGACGCTTAATGAAGCTATGTCTGTAACTTTACCACAGATGATTTTATTAGGCCATGCATCGCATATAAATTATGAGCGTATGACAGCTAACTCTGAAAAGAAAGATAAACATAAGGCTTCGGATGCGGTTATTATAAACGGAAAGAAACTTTCTGAAATGAATAGTGATGAATTGGCTAATTATTACTTGCATAATAATATGGAAGGTGGTTTCGGCCCTGTACTAATGCTATAGAGGTTAAAATTGATAACTACCAGTTTAACAGGTAATTTTTTAACAAAAATGAAGGAACGTGCAGAAGCATGGGCTGGTAAACCATCTATTTTTTACTCGATCATAATCCCTCCTGAGCTTATGTGGGTTATATATACTGAGTATGGGATACCAAACCCATATACAATCTCAGGGCCTACTGGTGTTGCCTTCGTTGGTAGCGCCGGGTTGACTATCCTCCCATCTGTAGAACACCCACCTATGGCCCCCACACACGCTATAGGTGAGGTTGACGCTAGTATGATGCAGAATGGTACATTGTCAACGGCTATCAAAGACGCATTTATTAAAGGTGATTATCAGGTTATGGCAGTCACTGCTTATATGAAGGACTATATGGAAATTATTAAGCAGGAAATTGTGGAGTCAATCGCTACACACTTACCTGGTGTAAATCCTCCTGTGCCCGGCTTCCCATTACAGGGGGGACGTTTGCATGGTTTAAGCGCCTCAGTTGTTTTTGCACAGAATGCAACCGTAGTTGAAAAGGATTCCTAACCTATGGCAGATAGTTCATCATATCCAGAAGTTTTATCAGTAAAAATTGAGACTGGTTTATTTGCAGAAGGTATAACTGAACTTATTAAGCAATGGGAAACTTTTGCACAAAAGGTTGGTAGTGAAAATGTAGGGGTTGTTTTAGGGACTAATTTATCTAAAGGTATCATAGAGGGTCTTTCTTCTATACAAGAAACATTAAACGCTGTTTCTTCTAGTGTTATTGCCTCTATGGATGTAATGGTTTCAAAGGTTGAGGAAACTAATGATAAACTTAGTAGCATAAAAACAGGTGGTAGTAGAGGAGGAACATCTTCTGGTGGTTTATTCGGAGATTTGGGCGGGGATCTCGGCAAGATAGCTAAGATAGCTATTGAGTGGCAGATTATTGGCAAGGTTCTTGAGGGACTTGGTTCTTTAGTATCGGCCCCATTCAGGGCATTAGCTGAAGGTGAAGAATACTTTAAAAAGACGCAGCAAGATGCTACAAATCTTGAAGCAGCCCTTTTAAGTTCTGTTAGGTTTTCAAAAGATTTAGGACAAAATCTTAAAGATACTCAAATAGGTTCAGTAGCAGTAGCTAAAGCTTTACAAGATATTGTTATTAGTAGTCCTGGCTTAAAATTGCAGGATGTGCAAAGTTCATTCAAGATTATATCTGAATCTATTGGTGGAGAAGGTGGTGTAGATACTCTCCAAAAGATGTTGGATCTCACTCAACAATTCAGTGTTGCTATACGTTCATCCGGTGTTGATGTACAGGTTACTCGTAGGCTTGCCTCAGAACTTCCTAAGTTGTTTAGTGGTACATTAACTGAGAACAGCCCACTAGCGCGTATTCTTGGTAAGAGTAATGTTGAACTTAAACAGATGGTTGAGGATGGTAAAAAGTTCAACGATTTACAGGAGCGGTTAGCGCCATTACTAGCATCAGTAGTAGCACAGTTAAAAGACTCTAAGGAAACTCTTGAAAGTACAGAAGAACGTGCTGATCTGGTTGGAAAAAGACTTGAGGGCATATACGCAACAGAGGGTTTAAAATCTTATCAAGCTGAGTTGCAAGTACTTATTGATAAGATGAATGATCCTGTTTGGGAAAAACATGCAGGTAATTTAGGGGGATTTCTTGCTTGGTGGGGTAAGATTAAAGCTGATTTTAGTAGTGTACCGGCCTTTGTTACAGCTATAGCTACAGCAGGGGAAGACCCTGACTATGCTAGAAAATTAGGTTTAAATCCAAATACCAGTAGACCTTACAGGACTACTTCCGAAGCTGGGTCAGATATAAGTTTACAGGATGTATTTAAACGTGGGAAAGCAGAAGGTATATTAGATCAACACATAGATTCAACTGGTAATAAAGTTGATCTTACTAAGAAGAAGGCAGCGCCATTCGATGTATCAGACATATCTACACATATAGCTGAGTATAGAGAAAACCTTCAAAAGCTTACTGCTGAGTTTGAACATGCTAAACAAGCAGAAGATGAATTGGTTTCCAGTGGGCAAGAGAGTAAGACTAAAGAATCATTCAATATTAAGGTTGCGGCAGCCGGATCAGCAGCAAAAGCTACAGTTGAGTATAGTAGGGCTTTACAACAGCTTATTAAAGATCATGGTAGGGAAATTTCTAACATCCATAGTGTAGCTTCTGAGAATGCTGCAAAAGGTAAAGAAACAGATCAAGATACTATTAATAAAGATATTCATGAGGCTAATAAGAGATTTGAAACAGCTAAGACTGAGTTATCAAAAAATTTATTAAGTACAACTGAATCTTTCTTGTCTCAGGAAGTAGCGGCTGAAAAAGCAGCTAATCAGGAAATTCAAGCTATTCGTAAAGCTAATTTTGAAGCGTCTATGGAGATGGCTAAGAAAGAAGCTGAATATAACATAGCAATAGCTGAACATAAAGCATCTACTGTTAGTTTGATGTTTGGTGCTGGACTTGAAACGCAACAGTCAGTATTGGATTCAAAAAGACAATCTATAGAAGAACGTAGAAAAGCACTTGATCTTGATAACGATCAAATTGAATCTGCTTATTTACAACAAATATCTACTACAGCAACAGGTTCTACTGACCGTGTATCAGCAACTAATAAATATAATTCCGCCAATGCAGATTTATCTTTAAAGTATCTTTCAATAGGTCAAGAACTTAAAGCACTTGACATTGAGACTTACTCTATTGAACAACAAATGAATAATTCTCGTGTAGAGTTCTTACAGAAGATTATTGCTTTATCTATAGAATATAGGCAGGCGCAGGAAACACAGAGATACACCGGGCAACAGATTACTGATAGTTCTATGGGTAGAGATACTGATAGTAAACAACATTATTCTGTTCTTGAAAGTATTAGAACTGACGAAGTAAGTGCTGCAAAAGCTTTAATTCAATATAATCAAGTATTGATTACAACTATAGAGGATAGTAACCAAAGATTAAAGATTGTAAAAGAAATAGCTCAGTTAGAGAGTCAAATAACTAATCTTAATCGTGGCAGAGTTACTGATGCAAATGCGAAACTTTCTGAAATAGATGCTGATGGTGGTTCTCAGGCTGTAAGAAATATTCGTAAAAGAGCTAGTCTTAATAAAGATGTAGAAAGTGCTAAGGGGGCTGGTGATTACAGTTCAGCCGTTGCACTTAACACTGAATTAAGTAATTTACAACCAAGTATTTCTCAATTAAAAGACAATATAGAAGCAATGGTTCCTGGACTAAAGGCTGATATAGATGTTCTTACGTCTCATGCCAGTGCTATGGATAAGACCACAGCAGCAGTCAGCGCCTTCACCAGCGTCATAGGAGCGGTACAGCAGGGTATAGGGGTATACCAACAAGGTAAACAGCAGGGCGGTACTATGGGCGGTGTTGGTTCCCTCATGTCACAGTACGGTGGTATGATACCTGTAGCTGGTCCGTTCATTCAGGCTGCTGGAGCGGTTCTTAGTGTTATTGGAGGTATCTTTACAAAAGAAGCTGAGCATATTGTTTCTAACATAAACAATCAGTTTAACTTCACTATGCAACAACTGTCTAATGGGCAAGCAGGTATAAATACCACACTTCAGGCTGTAATGGCTGAGCGAACTGCCGCCATTCAACAATTGTCTGGTATTAAAGGTGGCCAAGACCAACTTAAGAATATATTACCAGGATTAAATCAGGAAATAGCTCAGTTACAGGCGCAACAGCAACAAGCATCAAGGGATTGGGGTAACACCTATAATGAATTAGCTATGCAATTAGATGCTGGTTCTCAGGTCGGTTCCCAAATCATGCAAAACTGGGTTAGTATAAACCAACAGGTTTATAACTACGTAAATGCAACAGGTGATGCTACGACTGCTACTAAGTTTCTGTCAATGACTTTACAACAGTTACAGATAACTTCTCAGCAGTCTCTTAACCAAGGAGAACAGCAGGCTATTCAGGATGCCATATCCCTTAATAGTCAGTTATTGCAGAGAATGCAATTAATTGAGAGCCTTAATCAACAAGCATTTGCTTTACAGAATGCAGATTCAACTGAGCGCACACAAGCCGGTTCTGTTACAAGAGCACAACAATTACAATCGTTACAACGTCAAAGTCAGCAACAATTACTGGATCTTAATTTCCAAATAGATCAAACACAGCAAGTAGTTAATGCTGAATCTTCTGTGTTTACAATAGCATCTAATATATATGACCTACACACAAGAGACAACGCCCTTACACTAAGTACTTTACAACTTCAATTAAATGGATATAAACAATTACAAGATATTATTGCTAGTATAACCCAAGGGTCTAATGGATTATTTAGTTCTACACAAGCATGGCTTAATCCTATAACTAACCCAGTTACTACCGGGCAAACTTTGACTTTTTCACCAGGGTCAATAGTGGTTAATATAACAGATACTACTGGAACTGCAAGTCAAGTAACTGGGGACACTGTGTATGCCGCCATACAACAATCTGCAAGGAATGGTGGACAAACTGCCTAGAAACTTTAGTGAAGTTCATATAGATGAAGATTGTCGTGGAGTCACTGGATTTCACGACAATGCTTTATTTTTTAATTGTAAGTTTAATAATCTAAAAGGATTGACATTAAAAAACTGTGATCTTAACCAATCTAGTTTTGAAGTTGATAACATTAAAGATGCCCTTGGTTTTACTGTTACTTTAGATTGTTTTAGTTTTAATGGCGTTAAATTATCACCAGAATTATTTGATCTTTATTTACTTATGCTTTGTATGACAGAGAATAATGATGAAAAACGTGAAGCAGTGAAGCAGGTTATTGGTAAAGAAAAGGCTGAACGTATGTTGAAGTTGTTAAGGCGGATTGAATAATGAGTTACTCACTTACAACCAATCAAATTGGGGCTAATTCAGACTATAGTAAATATCTTTACACAGAATCTGGTTACCCAACTAAAAATAGTCAGGTTAATTCTTCAATTTTATTTGATTTTAGTTTAGTACCACATGATTCAAGTTTTGTTCAGTTGACTAGAGGAACATATATTAATTTTAGTTCTTCTACACATTTAAATTGGTTTACTGGTTATATTACTTCACAACCTGAGCAAGTGTATATTGGTACAAAAGGTGGTGTTGCTACTTGGTACTATAAGTATGAGTGTACAAGTGATGACTATATACTTAGTCTTAGTACTGTAGGGGTTCTACCTCCTTTTATTGGTGTTACGATGGGGTATGTTATTACTTACCTAGCTAATTTATTTGCCCCCGGTGTTTTCGATACAAGTAATGTAGCGGCTGGGTTATTACTTGCCAGCTATATCATAACTCCTGATAAAAGATTTTCAGATGTTATAAAAGACTTTACAGGTGCAGCTAATTATATTTTTTATGCTAATAATCATGTACTTAATTTTAATTCACAGAGTTTAGTAACTGATACACTTTCTCTTAACTCTACAAATAAACTAAATGTTCCATCAGCATTATCTATAAGGCCATCTTTAAACCAAATAATAAATGATTGTGTGGTAATAGGGGATATTGCTCCTGAAGCATATATAGATGAGTACATAGTAGGGGATGGTTTTACAGGGTCATTTCCACTATTTACTGGTGTATACGGAGCAGATAAGTATATACTATTACAGGAAAATTTCGGTGGTAGTTCTATAAGTACACAAAATTGGACTATATATGATAGCGGTACTAGTTGGTTACAGTTGTATAATGGGTATTTAAATGTAATCGGTGGTTCTAACAATAATTCATATGATATAAGTTTACAAGCTGTATACCCAGTACTTTTAGAAGGAACTGCACGAATAACTCATGGAGAGTATGACTTTTTACCTCAAGTATTATCTAGCACAACTACAGGTATTGTAGGCGGTTTATGGACACAACAACCTAACAGTAGTTTTACAGGGTGTTTATTTGGTATAGAATGTTTTTATAATTCTGGCGGTGTGTTTGGGGTTAGACCCGTTATTAATGGTGTTTCTCAGGTATCACAATATCAGTTACCAGATACTACTGGTGCTTATAGATACATAATGAGAACTACGTTGGTTTGTAACAGACAGCATAGATTTTCACAAGGTCAGAATTACAGAGATAGTGCCGGTACAGTACATCCTATAAGTATTGTAAGCGATAGTGATACCATTAATTTTTTAACCACTGTTAGTGAGATTAGTGTTACTACTGGATTATTAACCAGAAGTTGGGTATGGGAGAATGATAATGTTTCTTTATCTTTAAGTGTATTATATGCTACTTATATCCCGGTTGCTTCTAATAATCTTACTTTAACCCTTAGTGGTATAACAATTAGTTTACCTGTACAAGCATCTTTAGATAAACTATTATTAGTTACTTTAGATAATCTTGATTTTGATACATGGAATTCCACTACTTCTCCTGGGGCATGGGGAAGTTATAATAGTGTTTTACAAGAAACAACCGATGTAGTATCTGGGTCTGCTTGTAAGATTATAGCGACCGATACAGCGCATGGTGCAGGGGCGGCTGGTGTAACAGTACAGATAGATCAGTATTTTATAGCTGGTGTTACATATAAAATGACTGCAATGGTTAAAAAGAGTGTTAACTTTACGGTAGGAAATATAACTTTTGATATTTCTGATATTACTGGTACTGTTTATGGTACTGGTATATTTGTAGATAATGCTTCTTTTACAAATGGTAGTACATCATATTCTCAGGTTTCTGGTACTTTTACTACTGGGTTTACAACTGCAAATTTAACAACTAATGCACCATTATATTTACGTGTATACCTTGGTGACCAAAGTACAGGGTATAGTACAGGGTATGTTGTGGCTACTTCTTACGTACTTGTAGACGATATTGTTATTTATCAGGATTGGCAAACATTGGTTATTGGTCCAAATGATTTAGATAATTTATTAGGTGATACTACTGTAGCAACTATAGTTAGTGCTAATAACAGTCCATCTACTATTACAGCAACAGGTAAACCACAATATAACGGTGGTGCATCACAGTTAGTATTCTTTAAAAATACTTTTCTTCAATCCTCTACTCAACCACAACCTAATGAATTATATAGACTTTCATACAGAGCGGCTGGTAATTGTTATGGTAGAGTACAAAATAAGGTTAGTATAGCTTCTGAAGCATTGGGTTGGGGTGATTCTGGGGTAAGGTCAAGTATTAATACGAAACTTAAACCAAGACCTAGAAATACCAGAGAATGTCAAATAGCAGCAGGTACAATTGTTGGCCAGGATGGTTACCAACATTTCACAGGATCATATCAGTTTTTATCACAATATTCCACTTTTTCTAATGAATCACCAAGATCCTTTTCTATCTCATCCACAGGAGTTACTACCACTATAACAGGTACTAATAACTTTTTACCTATGACTACGGGTACTACAATAATTATAGTTGGGTGTACTGGAGCATGGGCGGGACTTAATGGTAGTTGGATAGGTACTAGAGTTAATAATAATAGTGGTATAGTTTCATTTAATTCTACTGGTTTAGGTTCATTAACGGGAACTCCTACTATGTCTGTATACCAAGATCCTATAGCAGGAACATTAATTAATTTACTAAATATAGGTACTTTACCTGCTAGTATATTTGAAGAAATAAATTCTGTTTCTACACAATTTATAAGTTCTAAACCTGTTGAATTATTCCAACATTCCATTAATTTTGGAGAACCAAACTATGTTAAAAGAGCAATAGAATCTTTTGCAGCCCCGCAAGGGTCTTACCAGGAATACGCTATAGGTCAGGAAACAGATAACCAAATTGTTGATCTTGTTAATATAGGGTTAGCAAATGTTTCTGATGTTATTAACCCTATATTATCTTTGTGGGACAGTACTTCATTTACAATTGATCCAAACCAAACCGCACCAACTGGCGGTGGATTCGAGGTAAGAAGTTCAGACTCAGGATGGGGATGTGACGATGGTAATAACTTAATAACCAGAACTACAGGTAGTTTTACAGTTAAAAGACAAAATGTTACCGCTGCTGCTTTTATTAAAGCATATGATGTTCGTAACCAATTACCTTATTCTGAATTATTTATTCCTGTAACTAATGCATTAGCTTCAAACTATACTTTGTATGGAAGTGCAACTGCAACATTAAATAAATTAGCTGGCCCTAACGGTAGAATATCTTCTATCGGGACTATTTATTTTCCCGCATCAGGGGGTGCTTTAGGGGCTGTAACAACAACTAGTTGTAATATTGCATTACCTGTAACTGCATCTTTTTCTTTACAGGCATCTACAGGGGCGGTAGGTAAAATTATAACTATTAATCTTTTACAGGGGGCAACAGTTTTAAATTCAATATTTGTTACTCTTTTAAATGGGTGGCAAAGATACTCTATAACCGGGACTTGTGCAAGTACTTCACCAGTATCTATTAACTTTGGGAATGGGACTACTTCAAATTACACTGCTAATGTAACTCAGTGTTCTATAGAGTTTAGTCACTCTAATGAAACTGCATACTGCAAGACCCTTGCAACACCTTATGGGGCATTGTCAAGTTTTCCGGCAGTAGTTCGTATTGCATTCCCTCCGGTTAATGGCCCTATAGGAGCGTATGTAGATTCTACACTTACCTTGGATACAATTAATGCTAATATGATTGTGTCCCCTCCAACGCAGGTTATAAACGTAACGAGTGCCTCTATTATACCAAGTGATGCTTTAATTAAAAGTATTTCCAGCATTGCGGATATAACCTTAGCAACCTTGCCGGTTATAAATAAAGGTAAAAATGGGCAATATTTAAGTATAGTTAATACTGGTTCATTTAAAATTACATTACCATGTTCCACCACGTTAGCAGGAAGTTCTATAGCAACAGGAGCAGATATTGTATTAGCACAGAATGGTTTATATGATCTTCTTTATTTGCAGGGTATTGGTTGGGTACAGTCTTCTGGTTCAGGAACTAATTATGGTACATCTGGGTTTACAATATCGAGGTATTTTTAATGTCTAATTATACTGGGCAAGTAGCAGGAGATATAGGTAAAAAGTTTGGTGAAATACCTTCCATTCTTGATTGGGGAGCACCTGTAGACGGGGTTACAGATGCTTCTTTAGCTATTAATAGAGCTATTTTAGCTGTTTCTCAAAGTGGGGTTGGATTACGTGGTGGGGGTACTTTGAAAGTACCTGGTGGATATGCTTTTAGTATACATAATCCAATCATATTTTCAGCTCAAACCTCAGTTACAGTAACAGCTAATGGGACTAATATAGTAGTTGGATCAGGATTTAGTGACCCGACAACCAGACTTAATGGTTCTGTAGCCACTATAAATAGTATAAAATATAAAATAGATCATATAGTAGATGCTACACATTTACAATTAACTACTATAGTTCCAGCAGGTTCTGGTTTAACTTGTACATATGGTGGTTGTGGTAATGTTTCTTTAGCTGGAGATGGTTTTGGTCTAATAAGTCAGATTGTGTGTAGGGCTGATATGTTGGATGCAAGTGGAAATCCAACAGTGGGTATGATTAATATTAGTGCTAGTAATACTACTATTAAAAGTATACAATTAACTGGCCTGGTATCAACTCCTGTAGGAGTAACATATGCAACATTAGCAAGTTCAACCCCCGCATATGACCCAATGCAGGATATTCTTGTAAAGAATAGTACTATATGGGTACATGGTGGGGCAAGAATTACATTAGACAGTATACTAATAAATAGTAGTGGTGGATATGCAGTATTATGAGATGCACGAGCCAATAATATTACAACTGTTAAAATAATAAATTCAAGTTTTAATAGCAATAGTCCTCATTTTTTTGGAAATGGTACTAATATTTATGGGGCATGGACTGGTGGTATACACTATCAAGGTGATTTCATAACTAATCAATTTGTTGTGTCAGATTTATTAGTAGATAATAATACATTCGCTAGTTGTGCAGGGAATCAGATTTGGGGTCATGCATATTCATTTAATAATATGCATAGTAATATTAGGGTTACTAATAACCATTTTATAGATATTGGTAGAGATTGTGTTCAATTGGCGGTAACAAGTGGTGGTGTAGTTTCTGGTAATGTTGGGCGTAGAATAGGGTATACTATACAAAGTGGTGTTAGTACTCCTGCTTATTTAGCGGGGCAGTATGCTGTATTTATTGACACTAGTGGAACTACTGGGGTTAGTTATACTAATAATTCCGCTGTTTCTGTACTTGGTGCTTTCTTTGATTTAGATGGGTTTGCTTATGGTGATGTAAGCGGTAATATATGTAGAGTACCATTTAGTACTGATGTTGAGTATGCACAGGATAGTGTTGCTTCATGGCCAGGTAACTATACCTATGGTATTCAAACTGCTAATAATTCTTTCCAAACAGGTGGTACTAACGTATCTATTACAGGGAATACACTTATAAACTGTAATTATGGGGCTATAAGATTATTTTCTGCTATTGGTTGTAATATATCAGGTAATATTATTAATCACCCTGCTGGGTCTGTTTATCCTCCTATAATGTTAGGTAATTTTAATCCTGCTTCTGGTGGGGCTAAAACTGATAGTTATGATTGTAGTATTGTGAATAACAATATACAATGGAATCCAACTACAGCCGCTGCATGTGTGCAGGAAATGGAAAACTGGAGTGGTAGTCCTATTCTATGGGTAAGTGGGGAAGCTAACTGGGTTGCGGATAATCGGTTCTTTGGTAATTGTTTTGAGTTTACAAAAGCGACTTCCAGTTCTTCTGTAACAGGCACGGTTTTATCTTCGCAGGCAAATGGGTTAACAGCAACAGCTCATGCTACTATTAGCAGGCAACAGTCTGGTGGAGTAAATTATACACTTATTTCTGACGCCGCCAGTAACCCCACTTTTAAAGTAGACGATACAGGGGCTTCAACCCTGTCTTCCGTAGCTGGTAATGCAGTACATAATTTAACAGCCCCTGTTGGTAATTTACGTGGTATTAATATGTTCACTGATGTAGCTGGTGTAGCTAAATCAAGGTGGTTTGTATCTTCTGACGCATCTGCTGAATCCGGTTCAAATGCAGGGTCAAACTTTGTTATTAGTCGTTATGATGATACTGGGACGTTTATAGATAACCCAATCATTATTGACAGGAAAACAGGTATTTTAACTGCTGGGCAGGTAGCGGCTGTAAGTAGATTCTTTGATTCATTTGCAGATGTACAAACAGGTACAGCAACAGCGTCTGGAACAGCAATTACATGGGTATCTGGGCAAGTATTTGATACTACAATGGTTGGATTAAACTTTACTTTTAATGGTCTTCTTTATTCTATATCTGCATTTACAGATAGTCATCATATTACACTAGGAAGTTCGGCTGGTACTGTTAGTTCCGCTACTGCATTTTATATAGGTAATGCATTTCAAACTTCTACTGGTACTATGCAAATAACTTCTGGTGGTTGGGGATTGTTTCAAAATGTAGTAGCTACAAATGTATTCAATTCCAAAGCGGATATATACGGTGGTAATGCATTTCAAACTTCTACCGGCACTATGTATATAACAGGCGCTGGTGTTGCTGGATTTGCACGTACTATTACAAATGAGTTTACTTTAAATGAAGTAGCAAGTCCGGGGTTAAGTTCTTCTGGTACAGCTAATATTTATATGGACTCTACTAGCCACCAACTTTTGGTTAGTGTTAGTGGTGGTAGTTATGTTGGTTTAGGGGCTGTAGCTGGTAGTAATACCCAAGTAATTTTTAATGATTCTGGTGCTTACGCGGGTAATGCGGGGTTTTTATTTAGTAAAACTTCTAAGGTAGTAACAATTGATAGTGGTACATGGACTGCTGGTTCTGGTTTTGTTGGTAACACCTTTACAGCAGAAGCCCAAAACGGTGTATACGGATTTCAACTAGCAAACAGTAATTGGCAAGTTGATGTTAGCGGTGATAGTAATCAAATAGGGCATAGAATTGGCCCCGATACATACCTAACAAATCAAGGGTCAGCGTTAGCTGGTGCTTCTGGTTATGCTGTATTATCTGCTACTTCTACCGGCTTATATGTAAGTCTCAACGGTGCTGCTGCTACTTTGCTTCGTGGGGGTGTTACAGTACCTGGATCTAATACTCAGGTTATCTATAATAGTTCTGGTGCTTTAGGTGCATCTTCCACGTTTACTTTTGGAGGCGGTGTTGTTACATCTCCGTACTTTACAACTAGTGGTACAACCGGCGCTTTTACTTCTACAGCAACAGGTGCAAATGTTGGGTATAGTAATAACGGGTCTGGTACTACATTTGCAGCTATTTATGGTAATGGGCAGATAGCCGGACAATGGGTAGCTATGGCTAATCAAAGTGGTGCTCCAACGGCTGCTGCTGGTTTTGCATTCTTATACCCAAGTTCTACTGGACTTTTCTTAAGTTTAAATGGTGGGGCGTATAATCAACTCGCCACACAAGCATACCACACTGCTGGCACAGGTATAAACATAACCCTTGGTCAAATATCTAACACAGGAGTAAGTTCTTTTAATGGAAGTACAGGATCAGTTACAGGAGTAAGCTCTTTTAATGGAAGTACAGGAGTAATTACTCTTTCAAGTGGTACGGGAGTTACTGTATCTGGCGGTACTGTTAGCATAGGGCAAGTAGTTAGTACTAGTAGTAATGTTCAGTTTGCACAGCTTATCACTTCAGCGGAAGCTAATGTAGGTTATAGTGTTACTGGGGCAAGTTATGCTTTCCAATCTGGTGGAGGCACCGCCAATATTACTGGGGCTGGTAATGCTGGTTTTCAATCTGTTGCTACTACATATGATATATCAACAAGTAGTGGCATATTCATTTGTCAAGGTAATTCTGGATATACAGGTACTGTGGCTTCCGCTGCTGGAAGAAACATCGTCGGAGGGCTTGTGGTGTAGACGTTCATGTGGTATAATGGTATAAT
>QGNH01001268.1_pt3 | contig 17919 bp, 17 predicted proteins | sample 1735481 | NCBI WGS metagenome assembly QGNH01 (sample SAMN09239004, study PRJNA386568) | Viral metagenome, whole genome shotgun sequencing project.
TATTCTTTGCTTTAATTATACTCGTATGGCCCCGTCTTTTCTGGGAGGCGTTTTAAAGGATAGAAAATGCCCCATCATTTTTTGTTACTTTTGCTTTGTTTGTACATCATAATTGGCGTTGCTGTCACAGCTATTTTTTGCGTGGAAACTTGGCTTGGTTGGCATGAGGAAACTCGTAATGATGTATGGGTTTTATTTTTGCTAGTGTTCATCTGGCCTCTTGTCATTTGGAATAGTTTTGTCTACCCGAGCGTGTAAAGTCCTGTAAAGTCTTTTAAATCAACCCGATAAATGAATAGACATTTTTGGTGTTCTCAATGTATACTGGTGATGGAGGGAAGCAAAATGGTAGCTGTTCTCGAATCTAAAATGTATGTGGCTGTTGACCCTCTCGCCAATAACAATAAATTCTGGAAGTACGAACGCTACGCTCAACCCATCACCGAAAACGGTGAAACCGGGGACCTCAAAATCGTTTGGGGGAGAGTTGGCAGCGGGAACCCCGAATTCCAAATTCGCATGTACGATGAGAAATGGCTTGCCAGTAAAGTACACAGTAAACTTCGTGGAAAGAAAAATGGTCCTCCATACACCGAATGCCAAGTAATGGAAGCTGGGGCAACACCGAAAACCGCTAAATCCATCACTGACGAACAAGTAAAAAAATTGGCGGTGAAAGAAATATCTGGGGGTTGTCCTGTAACTTCCGCGCTCGTTAAGAAGCTTGCGGAAGCAAATCGCCATGAACTGATTACCGTCACAGGCGGCAAGATGGACATTGATCTTGAAACAGGTTTGGTCAGCACGGCGCTTGGTGTAGTCACTATCAACCAAGTTAAAAATGCTCGTATCCTACTCGATGGGATGGCTCCTTATGTAACCAAATCCGACACCGGAAATTCCAAGTTTACCGATTTGCTGGGCGAGTATTTGCGTCTAGTACCTCAAGATGTGGGGCGCAGGAAGGGCTGGTACGAGTCGTTTATCAACCTGCAAGTACAGACTCAACTACTCGATCAATTGGAAGCATCCGTAGAGTTGGCCGAGCAGCGTATTAAAGATGCCGTCATCAACGGCAACGGGGCAGATGTTGAGAAGCCAGTTGTATTCAATGTGAAGCTCGTTGTGGTCTCCGATGATAAGGTAATAGACCGGGTCACGCGAATGTATTCATCCAGTAGCACCCGCAATCATGAATCATCTCGCCTCAAACCCGCTCGTGTGTATGAGGTAGAGATTCCGCACATGACCACCGCATTTAAAACAGACGGAGAGAAGGTGGGTAATGTAAAGCTGCTCTGGCACGGCACCCGTATGTTCAATGTGCTTTCAATTTTAAAGCGCGGTTTCGTACTGCCGCATCAATTAAGTACAGTACAAACTACAGGGGCAATGTACGGCCCAGGTTTGTATTTTTCCGCGAACAGTACTAAGAGTTTGAATTATTCCCGAGGCGGGGTGTGGAGCACGGGGATTGATAAAGTTTGTTACATGTTTTTAGTGGATGTTGCGATGGGCAAGGAATACATTCCGCGCAGCGGAGGTAACGGTAAAAAACCTGGCTTTGATTCTTGCTGGGCAAAACCCGGACAGTCTGGGGTAATAAATGACGAACAAATTGTTTTCAGAGCTTCACAAACTAACATTCGTTACATGGTTGAGTTTTCTGAATAGATTTTTTTGTTTGACAAGCATGTTCAAAAGTGGAAACTAAAAAAGGAGAAACAATATGAATTTTTTACAAAATATCAAAGGTATTTTGGCTGGCATCACAGCATTTGGTAACAGCGCTTTGAATCCAGTCGATCCATACACCATTAAGGTTATCGATGCTCAGTCGCCAAATCATCAGCGTCCTGACCTTATCGACACCACCGTTAACAGCCTCGAAGCAGCGAAAGCTGCGGCTGTGTGGCTAACAAAGGGCAGCACTGGTAATCAACCAGCCGTCGCAGTGCTGTTGAAGGACTGCACCAGTGACCACCTGCAAAACATCTTGGATAACAAGCCTAATTTATCAGCGGATTATCGCCGGGTGATACACGCTTTGTTGAAAGATCGTGCCATGGCGGCTGTAACCGATCCCGCTTCGTACATAGCGGCTAAAGTACATAACGTTCTCTAACGCTTTGCTGTACCATTAACATCTGGAGTGAATATGCCGAGAGCTGTAAATTCTAATTGGGGTAAAATGAATAGTGTGCCAACGAGCATTCAACCAACAGCTTTTGAGAAAAAAGTTGATGAATTGAAACTCTCATCAGATGAATATTTCACATCTAAGCCCCTGAGGGACTGGGTGATAGAAAACAGACATACACGCTATGTTCCGGAGCCCCTTTTGAGGTACTGGGGCTTGAGCGTGGACACATCTTTTTGATTATGAAAAAAAGAAAGCCAATTCTGATCACCACTCCTTTCCCCACATTGGGAGAGCTGTTTAAAATTTACAAAATATCCAAAAAACATCAGAAAGAAATTTTGGCGATGTTGACCGAGATTGTCGATAAACCCAAGTCGAAGCCCAAACCTAAAAGTAAGGTAAAATCCGCTGTGAAAAAAATATCTCTTGCGGAGGCTCTTGAGGTTTCTGGATTCAAGCCAGCGAGACAACGAATCGAGGTGCCTGAAGGACTGACCTCCCTGAAGTGCGACAACTGTGGGCATGACCTGCATTGTACTTGGTGTCCAGAATTCTGCTCGGGATGCCCCACCTGTGGCTGCTTTGATTCCCCTGGGCCCGTGCGAGATGGAGCCGAGATGCACACCCATATCGATCCAATCGAAGAGGATGAAGATGAAAATTAAGACCTGGGTTTCCATGATAGTAGGAACTTTATTTAGCATCGCAATATATTTTTTCTTTGTTTCTGCTATTTCTGTTAAAGCAGGCAGTAACCAAAGACCTCGTTTTGAACAAATCTACACAGAAAATCATGGAGAAGTTGGAACAAATTTATATGAATTCGAAGTGTGGCATGACAAAGAAACAGGACAAGAATTTATATGTGCTAGGAGCTTAAGGGAGGAATCCTGTTGGTTAACAGGGAGGTCTTGGTAATGATTAATGATTGATACACTAATCGATTACTTGTTAGGTCCAGAGTCTACTTCCAAAGGGGTGCTAAAAATGAGCAGATGGGTGCTTTTCGGAATTCAAATTATAGTCGTATTCCTATGGGTTTCCGGAATAGGATTACTATGCGGGTCTTGGAGTGACGCATGGAGAGGTTATTTTGCAATACTGGCCCTCTTTAACTGGGGAGTAGGTTTCCTGCTTTGCCTTCATCTCGATTACTACTATAGAAGGGAGAAGGAGAATGCTCCTAAGGAATAACAGTCGCTTGTAACCGGACGGAAGTTGGTATTACCTGAAAAGGTGTGATATACTACAAATGTACCTGCAAATAGCAGGCGGGAGAAAAAATGAAAAATAATATTTTACCCGATGATGGAACTTTTAAGCCTTTCATTGTCAGGGTTGTAGCAAAGCAGAGAAAAACTACGGAAGAGCTTTATTCTTTGGCGAAGAGTCGAAATTTGAAGCTTACCAAAAATCAACGACTAGATACGGGTCGTCCGACTCAGTTTGCTTGGCAGCACCAACTTCGCAGGGATCAATATGTTCTAGCGAATAGGGGCATCATCAGGCGTTACGCGGACAGCACTTGGGGTTTAGCGTAGAGCTAAACGGCTGTAGCTAGGAGTGGGTGGGTAGCCGGGTGACCTGGTTACTGACTAGTTAGTCCACTTGACACCTGGGAAGCTAGCCTACCCACTCCGTGCATTTTGTAACAGAAACAGATTAATACGGGTATAATCCCTTGAGGTGAGATATATGTGGATAGGGTTGTTACTGATAAAGAACACTGGCAATAGACCTGAGTATGATGATACTACTTACGCTTTATTTCAAAGTCTCCCGGTTATTGCAAGAACAACCAAGGAAGAAGCTGCTAACGATGCTAACAATCTTTTGAGGTGTTCAGACGCTCGAACTAAGCAAGTTGCTGTAATCGCAGAAATTAAGGAGATGATTGTTCCTCCCACTCCTGTCCTCACTGAATTCAAACCGTGACTCTCCAAGAATTCCTCCAAGTGAAGGTCGCTCTCGGGCGACCTTTTTTATTTGCGTCCGATCGTCAGTATTAAACAATCGGAGGAAACGGTTTGGGTCTGACGCACGGCAGTCTTTTTACGGGAATCGGCGGAATTGACCTGGGTCTAGAATGGGCCGGTTTTGAAACCAAATGGCAAGTAGAAATTAATCCATTTTGTAATAAGGTTTTAGAAAAGCATTGGCCTAACATTCAAAAATTCCAAGATGTCAAAACTGTTGGAAAACACAATCTTACCCCAGTTAACCTCATCTCTGGAGGTTTCCCCTGCACCGACCTTTCCCAAGCTGGAAAAAAAGCAGGACTCGGAACTCCAGATAATCCCACCGAACGATCCGGACTTTGGTACGAATACGCCCGCATTATCGGGGAACTCAGACCCGATTGGGTGCTTATTGAGAACGTACCTCGCGCACTCAGTACAGAAGGTGACCAGATTCTCGGTCAAATGGAAAAAGAAAATTACACCAGCTGGCCGATCGTATTGGGAGCTTGGGGCGTTGGGGCTTCGCATCGCCGCAATCGAGCGTGGATTCTTTGCCACTCCAACAGCGGTGATGGCAATGGAAACAATTTGGCCAACAGATGGAAGATTTTTCAAACTAAGATCAGGGCGTTGGCGGAAGCGGAGCAAGAAGGGAAAAGATGGTTCGATGAATTGGATGCAGGAAATGGCCTGCCGGAACCAAGCACCTACGCCGGAATTGTGCGAGAAACACATGGGATTCCCGGTGGGTTGGACAGATTTAAAGCCCTCGGAAACGCCGTAGTACCTCAAATTCCTATGTTAATTGGTAAATTTGTCCAAGCTTTTGAAGAAGTATCAGTATTAGCAAATCAGGAGATTCCATGTATAAATCACTCTTAGTATTATTGCTTTCAATTTCCATTTTTGGTGTAGCACAAAAACCAACTTCCAAACCAGTTGATAGTGTTTCAAAATATGTTCCTAATCATGTGCAGCAATTAGAACTTGAAAATATGCTATTGAAAGCTCAACTCACTCAACAGCAAATGTTGTCATTCCAAAATGACGCTCAAACTGCAAAAAGTGTACTTAACGAGCAAATCAAACAGATCAAAGATAAGTGTAAAGATATCTCAAAAGATAACTCTTGGCCCAGTACTGTTGACTGTAATGTAGATAATTTGGCATTTTCGGATACTAAATCAGCGGAAGAACCTTTAGTAAAGGGAAACAAGTAACCCTAAAAATTAATCATCAAAGAAATTTCATGCCTTCTGATATCACAAAAAATACTTTAGAAGTCGGCACAAATGGGGTCGGTGAAGTAGTGGTTAATCACCCCGATTTGCAGCCAGACAAGGATGGCGTCGGGCACATCATATTTTCGCCTCAGCAGGCCCGCGCTCTCGCGTTTCTCCTCCGGCAAAAGGCAGATAGTGCGGAGGAAGAGACCATCGAAAAACGCCGACAGGAAGCCACTAAAATCCCAGTAGATCGCGGTGCTCAAATCCTTACGGATGGTTCCCCTGTACCGGAAGATCGTAGCCATACGAAACTTCGCGCTGATGGGATGCAGGAAGGGTATGTTGTGTTGAGTCCGGAAGAGAGAAGCAAAGGTTTTGTCCGACCATATCGTGATGCCTACCGGCACCTGAAATGCGGAAAAATAACGACCATGAGTCGGTCCATTGCGGAGACGTATGCTCGTGATCCATTTTTCTACTCGGGCACATTCTGCACAACCTGTGGCGGTCATTTTCCAGTTGGCGATGACGGTGAATTTGTCTGGTACGAGATGAACGGCATAACTGGACCGAAAGTAGGGACTTAGGAGTATATAGTTCCCATAATTAGGGGCATAATGCATTATGATACTCTTTTAGTTTCGGATGTACACTTAGGCTGCGCGGTTAGTCTTGCAGCCGATCTCCTTCATTTACTTCAAAATACCACATTCAAAAGATTGATTTTATTGGGGGATATTTTTCAGGATCTCAATTTTTCCAGGCTTACTAGCGAACACTGGAATCTTATCAGCTATATTCGTAAACTGTCTAACCCCAAACGTAACATTGAAATAATATGGGTGGAAGGAAACCATGATGCCGGTATTCCTGAAGTTATGCAGCATATGTTGGGAATACAGGTATGTAAAGAATATGAATGGTCTTGGGAAAACAAAAAATGTATCGCTGTTCATGGTCATCAATATGACAATTTGTGGGCGCAGGGAACTCCAGTATTAGGTCGTATTTTTACCCCTATATATTTGTGGGCGCAAGAAATCTATATTTTCAAAAAATGGTTACCAAAATTAATGGATAAGTTTCATACTCACTGGGAAAGATTAGATAGTAAAGTAGCTGCGGGAGCGCTGCGTTTTGGCACGAGATCAGCATCCCAATTTGTTTTTTGTGGTCACACACATCAAGCAACTCATGTAGTTAAAGGAAATGTTGAGTATTGGAATTGTGGGAGCTGGGTGGGAGAATTTGGTACTTATATAACTTTGGGGGAAGATGGAGTAAAACTGCATGAACATAGAATTAACCATAGTCATTCCAGCGAAAAATGAAGAAAAACATATAGCTAATCTCCTCCGTTCTTTGGGATCCCAGACTTATTATAAAATATCCAACGTTAAAATTTATTTAGCTGACGCCAACTCCACAGATGCAACCATTAATGTAGCTCGTTCCGCAGCTGCAAAATATAATTTGCGAAGTTTTGAAGTAATTCCAGGTGGTATGCCATCGATTGGTAGAAACGCTGGGGCGAAACGAGCAGAAACTGAATTCATTCTTTTTCTTGATGCAGATGTTTATTTAGCGGATAAATATTTACTTGAAAAAGCATTACTAAGAATGCGGCTTGATGATATGGATTTAATAACAACAAATGTAGCTTGCCCCACTGGTAGAAAACGAGATAAAATTCTGTATTCTTTATCGAACTGGTGTCAACGAGTGTCAAAGTGGATAGGAGTGCCTTTTGCTACCGGTATGTTTATGTTATGGCGAACCCGTACTTTTATTTTTTTGGGGGGATTTGATGAAGAAGCTCTTTACGGTGAAGATTATGAGCTATCTAAGCGGGTAGATGGTGACCATTTTTCTGTAATACAGGGGCGAATTGAAACCACGAATCGACGGTATATTAAAATAGGCATATGGGGAGTTGTATGGCTCTCCCTAAAAGTGTTCTTTCTTACCTGGCGTTCTGATAAATATTTTAAAAAGAACCAAAATTACTGGAATCCTTTCTAACCGTATAAATTTCAATTAAAACCGAAAATTTACTATCTTTCTCAAAAACCATCTACCAAAATCTAGAGATAGAGGGCTTTATGGCCTTACGGGGGAAATATCATGGTAATGACTCCAATCACAGATCTTCCAGCGGTACCGCTACAACCGACAGGCTTTGCCTCGGGAACTCAATACAATCCATCTTTTGTAGCCGCTGATCCACTCAACGGTAATTATTTCACAGCAACTGGGCGAGATCTTATGACTTTTTATTGCTCATCTGTTGCTTTGGCTCCAGCTTGGAGCAACACAGTAAACTACACTTTTGGTATGGTGGTAAATGGCGGTGGAAGCCCTTCCAGTGCCTATATAGCTGTTGCATCCAGCGGACCTACAACTTCCGTACAGCAGCCTCCTAATGCCGCTTATTGGGCTGTTTATAATGGACTGTCAACCATCAGTGTCATATCCGCTCCTGATGCCTGTACCGGACGAACGGCAAATTTTACCAATTATATAGTTCCGAATGGGGGATTTACGGAATTTCTTGTTCTTCCGTCCTCTGTTTTTACTCAAGCTAACGGACAAGTGCAGTTTTTAGCTAGTTCTAGTCTAATTCAGGTCCTTGTTCGGAGTTTGTAATGTCAAAAAATACGATCATTAACGGTCAACTCACTTTTCTTGGGTCTATCGCTGGACAAGTAGCGGTTCAGGCACAAAGTATCGGTGGGGATATCACTCTTAATTTACCTAATTCCATTCCAGCATCTAATCAAGCACTAATAGCAACCAGTGTTAATGGAAGTGCGATAACTTTGGGTTGGGGCAGTGGGGGTTCTGGCGGTGGGGCTGGAGGTACAGTTGATGAAGGTTTAACCGGACAATTAGCTTATTACGCCACCACGGGCTCCACAATAGATGGAACAATTTACGCTATAATTAATGGTGGATCTTTAAGTCTCGGTGGTGTATCTGTAGCTGGGCAAGTCACCCTCTATGGACTAACTGGAAATACGGTTGCAATTTCTGGGGTAGAGATTACAACAAGTTACACTCTTACTCTTCCTTCTACGCCTGGTTCCAGCGGTCAAATTCTTACAACAGATGGAACGGGTATACTTAATTGGCAGACAGTAACAGGCACTGGTACAGTTAGTAATGTATTTGGTTCGGGTATCGCTACAGGTTCCGTAACAGCTTCAGGTGCAATTCAAGTACTTGGCTCTGGTAGTACATTTACAGCGGCAACTGCAACTACGAATGTAACAACGGCTAACGCTAATGATATTATTATAGCGGATGGTTTGGGAAATATACAAGACTCTGGAGTATCTGTTTTAGATGTAGCTCTTACAGTAAATGTTACTACCGCAATCGGTGCAGAAACCTCCAGAGCAGAAGCCGCGGAAGCACTTTTAGCCCCAAAAAATAATCCTACTTTCACTGGTACGGTTACATTACCAGGAGGTACATATGCAATTAGCATCAGCGGTAATGCCGCTACAGCTACCACGGCTGGGTCTTTTTCTGGCACTATTCCCCAAGCTCAGGTCACGGGTTTAACTTCCGCTTTAGCGCTTTTAGCTCCTATAAATGCTCCGACATTCACGGGTACCGTCAGCGGTATCACTTATGCAATGGTGGGTGCAGATCAAGCTGGGGCAGCGACTACCGCTCAGACAAACGCTCAAAACTTTGCTACAGCATCAATTGTAACTGCTATAAGTACAGAAGTTACAAATCGTAACGCTGCTATTTCAACTGCTGTTGGAACTGAAACATCTAGAGCGACAGCTGCGGAAGCACTTTTAGCTCCGAAGAATTCTCCCACATTTACCGGTACTGTAGTACTTCCGAATGCTACATATGCGATTAGTATCAGTGGCAACGCCGCTACAGCCACTACAGCTGGATCGTATTCAGGTACGGTAACACAAGCGCAAGTTACGGGTTTAACTTCTGCCCTTGCTTTACTGGCTCCTCTAGCAAACCCAACATTCACTGGTACAGTAACTTTGCCAAATGCGACTTATGGAATAAACATCAGCGGCAATGCCGCTACGGCAAATTCAGCTTCAACAGCTGGTACTATCACAGGTACAGTTCCTTATTCCCAAGTTTCTGGTGCTCCTAATTTAAGCCTTTATGCTCTTTTATCTAATGCTACTTTTACCGGTACTGTAGTACTTCCGAACGCTACGTATGCAATTAGTATTAGTGGTAATGCTGGTACAGCCAATACAGCTATAACAGCGAGCAATTTAAGTGGAACTCCTCTCTTACCTAACGGAGTCCAAGCCGTTACTCAACTGCCAGGAAATAATACAAATAATTTAGCTACGACAGCTTTTGTCGCCAACGCTGTATCTGGTCTTACATCTGCTGTTGTTTCAGTATTTAGTCGTACGGGTACTGTAATAGCTCAAACTGGAGACTATAGCTTCGCACAAATATCAGGTTCAATTAGTACTGGACAAGTACCATTATTAAATCAAAATACAACAGGTACCGCTGCTAATCTTACAGCCGCCGTCTCTTTACCTACTGGTACGGCTGTTGCTACTACTCCAACCGCGGGAGATAGTTCTACAAAAATTGCTACTACAGCATTTGTAGCAACTTCTTATGCACCTTTGGCCGGACCAACTTTTACAGGAACAGCAACTTTTGTAACTAATTTAAAAGTTAGCGGTACGCTCACAGATGGTACAGGATCTGTCGGTAGTGGAACTCAAGTATTGAGTACTACGGGAGGCACGGGAGTTAAATGGATCAATGCTGGAAGCGGAACGGTAACTTCTGTTAGTGGTGGTGGAATCGCTACGGGATCGTTTACAACATCAGGAACAATCACTGTTACGGGGTCTAGTACAAATAGTAAAACCGTTGCTGTAACAGATGCAGGATCTATTGCTGGTGCAAGTTCAGGATTTGTTGTAACTACGGATGGTAACGGAAACGTACAAAATTCTACACAAGCTTTGTCTGGCCTTGCTTTAACTGCTGGTCCAACTTTTAGTGGAACGGCTACTTTCCAAAATATAAAAATCACTGATTATCTCACTGATAGCCTAAGTGCAACTGGAACATTGAATCAAGTATTAACAGTAGGTTCATCAGGTTATCCAACTTGGGCAAATAATCCCGCTGGATTTGCTAATCCCATGACTACATCTGGAGACGTTATTTTCGAAAACGCTACTCCAGCCCCATCTAGATTACCAATTGGATCAACTGGTCAAGTTCTAACTGTAGTAGGTGGATTACCAGCTTGGGAGAATAACCCTGCTGGATTTGCCAACCCTATGACTACAGCTGGGGATATTATTTTTGAAAGTAGTACCCCAGCCCCATCTAGATTACCAATTGGTTCAACAAACCAAGTCCTAACTGTATCTGGAGGATTACCGGTTTGGGCAGCACCAGGCGCTGCTAGTTCGTTACCTTGGAGTGGTATGACAAACCCAACCGGGAATATGTCTATTACTACCGGTACTGATCTCAGCGCAATTACAGCTGGGGATTTTGGAGCTTCTCCAGTTGCTTACGGCGGCGGTGTATTTACATTTACAGATAACGCCACATCTAGCACAGATACATCTTATAATGTCTGTATAGCTACAAATTTTTCAGCTTCACCAGCAGCCCATTCTTACCACAGTCCTTTGATGGTAATGGCAAATGGTTTAGAACAATTTCAAGTTTATGCCGTGGGGTCAACGCATGTAAGTGGAGTAATGATAGGGAATACCATCACCCCTACAGCGGCTTATAATTCTGGAACTAATCCATTCAGTAAAGTTTGGATCACAGATAACTCTACAAGTAATGCTGGATTGACTTTATACGAAGGAAATACCAATTACACTGGGACTCAACTTCGCATGATAACTGCTGTTCCTTATGGCGGTGCTGGTAGCCCACCAGATGTAGCATTTAATTTTTTTGAGTGTTATGCATCAGGTACTGGCAGTGATGGATGGACAGGAGCTTACCCTGTAGCTGCTTTGCGTGGGGACGGTTTATTATCAGTAACTGGTATTAACACCCCTACAATATATGGAACGGGACCTAATTTTACAGGTACACCGACAATCCTTGGTGTACCAATTGCCACTACAGCATATGTTGCGGCTAATTTCGCCCCGCAATTAAATGCCTCGTTCACTGGTACAACTACTATATCGAATGTGTATATCGAAGGAACATTCAAAGATAGCTTCGGTGAAGTAGGTACGAGTGGACAAGTTCTTAGTTGTTCTGGTCCAATTAGTCCTCCAGAATCAGCAACGGGAGTTAAATGGATAAACGCTGGGACAGGTAGTGTAACAAGTATTTCTACCTCGGGTATAGCTACCGGTGGACCAATCACATCTACAGGCACCGTTACCGTCTTAGGATCAGGTAATACAACCACGGCTGTAACTGACCAAGGTTCAATCCAAACAGCTCTTATAGGTTGGATATCGATAACGGATGGCAACGGTAATCTACGAGCATCTAATGGTCTGACCTCTACAAATGTAGCATTATTAAATAATGGAGGTGGAAGTCCAGTCGCCGTAACTCAAACTTTCTTAGCTGGGGGTACTACATTTAGCGGTAACCCAAGCTTCACTGGAACTCCTACATTTTCAAACACTATAACCGTAAATATTTCAGGTAATGCTACCGGGTTATCCGGAACTCCAAACATTAGTGTAAATACTCTTACGGCCAACACTATAGGAGTTAGCTCTCCCCCTACAACTACAACTTTAGCTGGCAATTTTAACGGTAGTCCGATATTTAGTGGTAATCCTCTTTTCACTGGTAACCCTGTTTTCAGTAATGTAATTACAGGAAACATCACCGGATCATCAGGATCATGTACAGGTAATGCGGCTACAGTTACCGGTTTATCTGTAGCAGGAGGCAAAACTCTTACCGTACAAAATAGCCTTATTTTGGCTGGTACAGATACCTATACATACACTTTCCCCAATGTAAACAGTGATGTAGTTACATTGATTAATGCTACTCAAACTTTATCCAATAAAAGTTTGGTTTCTCCTGGCTTATCCGGTACAATTGTAGGTAATCCTATTTTCGCTGGCGGTGGGTCACCCGCTAGTGGTCCTACATTTTCTGGAACTCCTCTTTTTGAATCCTCAGTTACCCACCAGGGTAGCGTTACTTTCCAAAGTTCCCTTATATCATCTGGATCTTCATTAGTTGGTAACTGGGGAGGTAACCCCACCTTCACAGGAAATCCAACATTCTCTGGTACACCGACATTCGGTAATGTACCTACCTTACCAAATCAAGCCGCAGCTACAGCATTTATGGGTCCGGCAACTGGAACCGCAGCAGCACCGACTTTCCGAGTTTTTGTTAGTACGGATATTCCAGCGATTAATCTAGCAACAAGCACCAACGGGGGAGTCACCGGTAATCTTCCCGTAACAAACTTGGCTGGGGGGACGAATGCTTCATCATCGACTTTCTGGTGCGGTAACGGCACATGGACGGCTGTCTCCTCCGGCGGATCTGGAACTGTTTACAGTGGTGCTCCTGGACAACTCGCTTATTACCCAGGTTCTCCCGATGCTACAACTGCTGTAGCAGGTGCGGTAGATGCTTCTATTTCTGGTGGGGCTTTGACTTTAGGTTCAACTAGCTCAGTAGCGGGTTCCTTGGTACTGGCGCAATCTAACTCAGCTTTTACTACAGCTATTGCAGCTTCTTCAATAGCATCTACATCTAGTTGGGTTTTTAGACTTCCTCCGGAACCGCCAACTTCATCCCCTAATGAATCCGGCTATGTTTTAAGCAGCGATACAAACGGTAATACGAGTTGGGTAGCACCTGGGTCTGTTTCATCAACGGCTTGGAGTGCTTTAACTGCGCCTACAGCAAACCTTTCATTATCTACCGGTCTGTATACAAGCGCATTTACAGCTGGTTCTTTCAGTTCTCCACCAGCTTACAATAATGGTATTTTCACCTTTACTGATGCAGCAGCCAGTAGTATTGGTGATCAAAGCTACAACGTAAATATCAATACCGGAACTAGTTACCACAACCCCCTAATGGTAGGATGTAATGGAACAGCGGTACTTCAAGTTTACAATTCCGCTACAACTCAAGCAGTAAAAATTAGTGGTGTTTTGGTTGGAAGCGCTCTCACTCCTACCCAAGTTTATAATAGTGTCGATCCATCAACCATGTGGATCACCAGTAAAGACACAGGTGGTATTTCAAACACCGGATTAACTATATATCAAGATTCTATAGCTGCTTCTGGGACACAATTACGTATTAACAACGCCACATCCTATGTAGCTGGATCCCCGCCATACGATTTCAACTTCTTTACATGTTCTTCCGGTGTAACAACGCAAGGAAATGGAGTAACCGGTGGAACGGTAATCACTTCTCTCCGTGGTGACGGGTTATTTACCACACCATCAATAAATGTAAATACCGTAAACGGTAACTCCACCACATTCACCGGAAACACTATATTTAATAATACAATTACGGGAAATATCAGCGGGAATTCTGGTACAGTTACCGGGTTAACTTTAAACAATTATACTTTGAGTATTAGCGCGGGTAATGTAGCGTTTGTTGGTAACGCTAATACAACTACATTTAATCTTCCAAATCTTGGATCTGGTAATTCTACAGCTACTCTAGCATCGACGGCTTATGTGCAATCAGCCAATCTTACTCCTGATTCCCCTCCTTATAGTCAGTATTTGCAGACCTATAACGCTACTACTGGAGTATTTACATGGGGTCAGCCAACATTTGGTGAAATCGCTAGTACCATAGCCACTAGTCAAATGCTTACTTATCCCGCATACACAGTATCAGGGGCGGGAAGTAAAGTACAGTTAACAGTGGGAAATAGTACCGCTCTAAATGCGGTAGTTGTATATGACTCCGCGGGTAATGTCCAGCCATATAGTAACAATTTACTAGCCCCAAATATTGTAACAAATTCCACATCAAGTGGTGGGGTTCCGATTGTAGATTATATCCAACCGATTACTGTATCTACAATACTTAGTGTAACTCAAACGAACGGTGTTTATGGATTTGGCCCCAAAGGTCAAATGTCAACACTGATTTTAGCTACAGCTGGTAATTTAGGAATACAGCTTACTCTACCGTCAGCCAATATAATAGCTGGACATATTATTAAAGTAATAATGACGGATCAAGGCGGGAGCACTGTAAATTCTCCCCCCGGTACAGCAGGTGTGACAATTCTATCTAGTGCGTCTATTGGTTATGGCACTCAGTATTATATATCTCCCGGTGTATATAGTTACGAGTTAACAAATCAAAATGAAAGTGTAACTTTAGAGTATATAGGCAGTATATGGGTGATTACGGCTACCGCTAATTAAGGAAACTATGAAAAAACTATTTTTATTAATCTCAATGTTGTTTTCAACCCTAGCTTTAGCACAAACAGCTACACCTATTCGTACTGTGTCCGTACTTCCAGCATTTTGTCAAGGTGGTCAAGCAGGTGTTACTACTGATACTGTTGTTTTAGCGGTTGGAGGATTCGGAACTCAATATACATGTACTAAAAATAATACTTGGGTACCTACGGGGGGCGGAATTTCATTAATTGCCCCTAATACATTCTCCGCTAGTAATACATTTTCGGGTTCTAATTCAGTAATTACAATGCCCGGAGGAGACTATTTTAATAATAGTGGGTTATTTTTAGTGAATCCAATAACATTTGTAGGTCAAGCTACTGTATTTACCAGTACATTCCCATCATCAAACATTGTACCCCCGGGCACAGCCAATGAAATATCTTATGGTCCTGGATCCGCTGGGGATTTTGAAATTGCGTTGAATAATGGAGGTACTCTCTATGGTCCAGCGAATCCGTTGTTAGTACCTGTTGGAGCATCCCTTACAAATGGTCATTGTTTAAGTATTTCATCTAATCAGGCTAATTTTATTACGGTGCAGGACTCTGGCGCTGCGTGTTCCTCTGGGCTATCTTCATCCGGGTATATTACTGGAAGCCCCATTGCACAATTCAATGGCACAAGTAACATAATATCTCCGCTGACATCCTACGCTCCAATTGTAGCGTTATTCGGAAGCAGTTGTTCTGGGTTTTTAAATTCTAACGGGACTTGTTCAACATCTGTAGTATCAAACAATCTTGTGCTTGGGTCCGGTCCATCTACTTCAGGATCATTAGGTATTTACAATACTGGTGGTACAGTGGCTACATTAAGTACAGATTCTTCTGGTAATTTAACTACAGGAACATTTGACGTTAACGCTCTAAACGTTGGTATTCTTTCTACAGGCTCGCTTATTAAATTTACTAGCAATTCCTTAGCTCTAGGTGCCTTAAATAGTGTTCTTGTTAATGCAACTGGAAATATTACTTTAGGGGGGGGTAACGGTGCTAATTCGCTTGCTGGTAATGTAACTTTTAATGGAGCAAATGTAGACTACTATTCCCAGACTATAGGGGAAAATCAAGCGGGTACACTGATGTATATCGGCGCTCCATCTGGATATGTTAGTACAAATGGAACGACTATTACTTCAGTTTTAGGTACACCTTTTGTTACTACTTGGACGGGGACGATTGTCATCAATGGTGTTGCTTATACCATTGGCACAGTGTCTAATACTACGACGATGACAGTATCCCCCACAGCAGGAACGCAAACAACTGTTCCCTACTGGTACAATGGGGGCGCAACTGTAGATCATCTGGGTAATCTAGTCGTCACTTCTTGCACAGGCTGCGGAGCACCTACTCTCAGTAACCTTAGCGGTGCTACCACTGCGGCAACTCTTACTGAATCTGCACTTGGGGATATTATTACATTCGCCGGGAAAGAAACAGGACAATACACGTACCCCTATGTTTACTCTAATACACTTGGGGGAGCTTTATTAGTTAGTGGGCACTCATCTTTATCCGCTTCTTTAATTGTTAACCAAGCTGATAACTCCGGTGCTGATATTTTGGATTTATATTACTTAGGGGCGGTCGCCGCTGGAGTGTTTACCCCAGGACAATTGATGTATCAATTCGGGTACGGAGGTACATTTACTGTAGGAGCGCAAAATTATAGTACGATCGGAGGAAGTGTTCAAATATCTGGCAGTACTACGGGAGCCTCTAACCCTGGAAAGCTGACTATATGTCCAACTGGATCGTCTTGCACCACACCAAGCGCTTCTATCACAGGCCCAATGTTAGCTCTTGGGTCATCTGGAGTATCGGGTTCAGTTGTATTTGGTAACGCGACAAGTGGCTTACTTACTTTACAGACTGTAACTGGAGCTTTAGGTACCGTAGCTATGCAAATCCCTATTCCAGTTGGGTTAAGTACTTTAGCACAAACAGTACAAGCAGGTACATATCTTTTGACAAGTCTTGGGTCATCTGTGCCAGCAACAACTTGTATCAATAATTCTAGCTCCCCAATTACAGCGACTGGAGTACTTACTAATGATGTTATTAATTTTACTCCGAACGCTCGTCTTGGTAGTTTTGCAGGATTTACCCCTGTATCTTCAGGAGGTTTAACTGTGGATATGTACCCAACAGTCGGGGGTATTAATGTAGAACTTTGTAACTGGTCCGCTGGACCCATCACCGTACCCACAGGACTTACTTTGAATTATAGAGTGTCAAGATAATGAAAATATTGTTAGGATTTATTGCATTATTAAGTATTGCATTTTTTATGGGGGCGCAAACGATGCCGTACCCCGGTTCTGCATTTGTTACAGTAGTTAGTCCTTATAGTTTAGTGCAATGGTCTGGTTACACAGCAACAACAGCATCTACATCAATATCTGTTGTACTATGTGGACCTGGGGGAGTTAGTAACGGTTCTACATGCACCAGTGGAACACCTACTCCACCGGCGGTTGGGGATTTTGTAATTGTGGGTTTAGTTTACAGTGGAACTGTAACATTAAGTGGTATTACTTGTTCAAATAATGCTCCACTTCCAGTGAATTTACTAGTTAATAGCACAGCAAACAGTAGAATATCAGAATGGACTTGGCCTGCATCTAGTTATTTAGTTACAAGTCAAGGCGGTGGAAGTACAGCCCTTCAATTGGCAACTTATGTTTGTTCTTACTCCGGAACATCGAGAATAGCCGCTATAATAGTAGGAGATTATAAAAATTTTGCATTAGTACCTGGGGGCAATATATCATCAGGTATATCAGGAACCGCATCTACAGCCACTCTTACCCCAACAACTACTTTAGGGTCAAGTCCTTGGTTAGTTGGTATTATAGGTACTGAAGCAGCTAAAAATTTTGCATCCTGTCCCGGTTCAAATTGTTCTGGCTATACTGGAGGACCCACAACACTTGAAGGTCAAGTAGCTTGTTCAAGTAATTGTGCTGTAGGACTTATTGATAGTGGGGGTATTACTACCGCATCAGGTATCGGAGCCGGTTGGACAGGCGGTATTGCCTATGTTATTCTAGGTGCAGAAATTGATCAATAATATGAAACGACTTCTTCTCATTCTCGCGCTGTGTTGTGTGGGCTGGACAACGGCCAGTGGGCAGC
>QGNH01000716.1_pt1 | contig 17911 bp, 17 predicted proteins | sample 1735481 | NCBI WGS metagenome assembly QGNH01 (sample SAMN09239004, study PRJNA386568) | Viral metagenome, whole genome shotgun sequencing project.
GCCTTCAGCCCCGCTATCAATCATGTTAACGTTATGGCCGTAGTTGAACCCTGCTGCGAAGTTATCGGGGATAACTAGGCCGGTAGGCGTTGCACTGGGCGAAGTCCCTGTGTTTATGTTCTCAAATTTGGTATGCAAGAACGTCGCACCTGCAATACCTATCGCGCTAAATCCGGTATTTCCCCCGGCGATGTAGCTGTTAATAACTCTCAGCTCCGTCACTAGATTTTTAACACTGGCAACATCGGCGGGGGCTGCCGACCCGATGCCCCGTATGTTGTCGGTAAAATGCACGTTCTCGATGGTCGGAAGATACGCGCCCGAACTGGCAGGCCCCGCTTGGAAGAAGATGCCCTCTGTAGCCCAAGAGCTAGTCCCGTTCAGAAACTTAAAATGGCTGGTGCTGATCTGTCCCGTAGTGGCGGTAAGATCCTGCGGGCCAACTAAAATGTTATAAACGCCGGTATTGTTGGGATAAGTTGAGGGGTACTTGCTTTGTGAACTTCCCCCGGTTATGCCCCCGGTGATGGAGATGTTTTCTACCGTAACGTGCGGGTTTGACGCTCTGATAACTGCCATGCCGCTGCCGCCAGCCAATAGCGTGGTGCCTTCGGACCGCCCTCTTATTTTGACAGCATGACGCGCACCATAGAAGTCACCGCTCCAAGGTATCAGGATGCCGTTTTTGATGCCGTCCGTCCCTGCCGTCGCTCCACCGATTAGGTATTTCTCTTTACCAAAGAAGACCTCTCCGCCCCGGTCCTTAACGGCGGTAACGGCTGCGCGGCTTGCGGGTCCGTCGTCGTTCACCCCGTCGCCCTTGGCACAGAAATACTCCGGCTCGGCATAGGTCAATTTCCCAATGCCGCCAGAACCTGACAGGGCTATGCACCCGCCATTTTCAAAAGCTATAGTTCGCCCGCTGCTCATGTTGACGAAAGTAGACATTGGGGCGCTTGGAGTGGTGACGACAATACGCTTGTTCACTGTGATCGTGCTAGTTAGCGCACCCGCTACGGTTGTTATAGTTGGGCTGGCTATGAGCTGCCCATTGTCAGAATAGACAAGAATAGCTGCGCCTGCCGCGTTCCATGACATTGCCAATAGGCACAGTGACACAAATAAACTTCGCATAGATGCTCCTTATTTTTGATATTTACCTGAAACGGTGATATTGTTATTCGTTGCCGTCCACGTAGGCAGATAAACGGTGCCGTCAGTGTAGACTAAGCCAGGGTATGCCCCGCCAGATATAGCGTCGTTAACGACGGTTACAGTATCAGTCTTTGCTGGTGTATATGGTAGCCCCGTGAACTTGGATGTCGCGGCAACCGATGCCACAGTGCATGTCCCTGTTAAGCTGATGCGGATGGTGAAATACACTATGTTCCCGATAGCCGTATAATTCCCGGCGTAGGTTGCTCCTCCAGTGCCGTTAACTACCGTCAGCCCAGTAGGCGAAGGGATAAATGTGCCGGTAGCATAGTCGCTCGTTCCCGATGTCGCCGTCTGGATGTTCGCTGAACCGTTGAATGAAACTCCGTTGATAGTTCTGCCGGTGGTGAGCGTGGCTGCGCTGCCTGTAGTAGTAGCTGCGTTGTTGGGTATATCACCAGACACCAGCGCCGCATGCCGCCATTGGCTACCGTCGTACCGGAGGAAATCACCGGTTGACCGTGCTGCGTTGTCCACCACATCACCGTTAATCTTGCCGACGTTCACGGTGATCGCTGTTGTACCGCTGCCGGTGGCGTCACCGGATAGGGTGATTGCTTGGTTGGCGGTCAGCCGAGTATTTGCATTATCATTGGCAGACTTCACCGCTGTTGCCGAGGCCGCCGTGGTACTAGAAGTCGTTGACACGCTATCGGTGATCGGTAGGGAATAGGTTCCGGCTGGCACCGTGAACCCCGCCGCACCGTTTAGAAACTTCGTCGCGTCATTCGGAGGTGTCGGCACTGCCCCGCCAACTGTGGCGCTCATGGCTGGCAGATCAGAGTTGACCGCTACCGAAATAACCGAACCGTTACCCTTGAGGATGCCGGTATTTGCTGTGGTATCCTTTACCGCTGCCGCTGCGCCTACGGGGTCGAAGGCTGAAATCGGCTGGTAGGCGGCTGTGCCAAGGGCTGCATGTTCAGCGGATCGGTTGGTCGAGTAGTTGCTGAAATGTGGCTGTGGTGCTGCCCCCACCTGTGCCGCCGTGTAGTCTCCAGTTAGGGGGGTGACTAGCCCTTTGCGCCCGTTGAACTTTTTGACTACTGACGTATTATTACCAAAAGTTATCATCGTCCCAGATAGTGCCAAGGTCGAAGGTACTGTATTGGCGTTGGGGGTACCTATCACATCCACCACTACCGACTTGTCGAGCTTGACAAGATGGAGGTTCGCTATGTCTCTGATATTCGCGTTGGTTTGCGAATCTGAGGCATAACCCAGAACCGCGAAGGGTATTGGCACTAGCAATAGGCTAAATATCTTTTTCATGTTATCCCAAGTACCATACATTGTCAGAGATGTTAAGCACTAAATGTGCAAACTCTGTTGATACACTCAGCGGGCCACAGGAAATCTGCCGCCCTGTCGAGTCGATGATGTTTACAAGATTGCCGGAGGTGTCTACCGCCGCCTTGTACACCGCCACGTCCCCGCCAAGATAGGCAAACGGAGCTAGGTCAAAATTCACATCCCCGTTTCTTGCATCGATATACTGGCGCAATGGCACTGCCGCGGGAACTACTTGCTGCAACTGGTTGGTGGTAATCTGTTGGATGATCTTGACGATCCGGTCAAGTGCCTGTTCTATCGCCGGAGCAAAGAACGGGCCCTGATCCGGTAGGGCGATGTCCTGGCTAAGAGGCATGGTCCGTGTGATTACCAGCTTCCACCCGTTTGCAAGAGCAGTCGCAAGGGTAACGCTTCCGCCAGTGGTTAGACCCATTCCGGTCAAGGTGTAGCTTGATGCAGGGTTGAGCAATGTCACATTGCCAGATAGGTCCGTTGTCTGAACCGAAATCTCGCTGGCAAGGTCGAATGTGAAGGCAAAGGTGAAGGGGCCGGTGGAGCCGGAACCTATGAAGGTACTGTAATTCGGGATCGCGGACACGGTCATTATTTACGCTCCTCTGCGTCTTCTATCTGCTGGTTGAATTTGTCGAGGTCTTCGCCTTCAATGTCATGGTCTAGAAGGTATTTGTTTATTTTGTCTTCGTAAATTCCGCGTACTTGGTCCCGTTGCTCGTCGGTCAGGTTGTGCCATATCTTAACTGCCTTGTCTGCCTTCTGGTGGTCAAAAGCGGCTTGCATCGGTGTTAAAGCTGCTTCTTTATCTATGTTCTCTTTCTGTTTGTCCGACATCTTGTCATAGACTTCCTGCTGGTACTCATTGAGGTCTTTATCGTGTCTCTTCGCGCTGATTATCTCTTGGTGGATCTTTTTCTCATTTAGCGGCACATCGCCCCTCATGCCGGGGATTACGTTCTTCACTGATTCCAGTGACGTGCTAGGGGTCCGAGGGGTGTCTTTATCCATGGCCTTTGCCAGTGTGCCGACATCTGGCGGGAGTATAAGACTGATAGCTAGCTTAGTAAAGTATTTCTGCCGACCTTCGGGTGTCTCAAAAGCTATCAAGTCTTTTGACGTAGTGCCGACGAAAGGTATATGCTCCATCATCCCGTAAGCCGCTTGGCCTAGCCCTCCAACTACGCTAGCGGCTTTGCCTTCACCCTTGAATTGCGAAGCCTCATAGGAGTTTTTGACCGTCTGGTATACCTGCATTGATTCCAACAGCGGGATGTGGCTTGCGAAACTCGGCATCTTCTTCCCGGCTATTGCCCATTCACCTGGGCCTAGATCGTTAGGGTCTCTCTTTTCCCCTTTAGTGAAGTACCCTCCAAAGGTTATCGGCAATGCGCCTGAGAATATAGCTGATGCGAACAATGCAGATACAGAATTTTTCTTGAGGTTCCTGAGTATGAAATCAGCTTCCTTGGGAGAAAGGGCATCGATTCCTTTTAGTGCAGCCTTGGTCAGTCCCGGTATAGATCTAAGCCCCCCGGCAGTATATGAAAGGGTTTCATCTGCGAAGTTTGTCGCTACCTTGATGATAGGGAACTCAGTTTCAACAGCCAAGGCAAAGGCCGAGGCACCTTTATTATCTGCTCTCTTATAGGTGTTTAGCATCGCCTTATAGGATGAAACTACTAGGTTTTCATTCATAAGGATCGCGCGGTTGGCTTCAATATAAGCCTCCGAGTTTACTAATGCCTGAACCCTTGGGTCGTTAAGGTCTTGGCCTTCTCTTAGGTATGCCTCCGCGATATATTCCTGCGCTCTGAAAAATTCTGCACGTTTTGCTGTGAGTTTTAGAATCGAATGCAGACGCCCCATTGAATTGAGAAGCTCAGGGGATGAAGCATATTTTTTATCGCCATATAGAGCATCTAGGCTGCTCATTCCAGTCTTCCATGTAGAAACGACATCGGAAAAAGTATCTTTTTGCCATAGCTGCTTCAGCCCCTTGGCTTCGGCGCTGATAGAAAAGCCACCCTCCCTATGGGCAATGTTCCCAATCTTGCTGATTGGGGGGGAGATTTGCATGATCTTGCCAATCATCCCTTCCATTGGCGTGATACCAAAGCGAGAGCCTGCCGCGATGGTGAGCTTGCCGAGGACTTTAACGCCGAAAAGAAGCACAAACCGCCGCCATGACTTGATTCCGTCAGCCACCTTCTCGCCTGGAGTGCGGTTGGCTATCCGCTGCTTCTCTACCTCTTGGTCTACAAGGTTTTTAAGCCGCTCCTGGCGCTCTTTTAGCTCCAAGGCTTCGGGGTCAAGATCTATTGCAGGTTTTTTAGCCTTTTTGGAAAAATCCCCGGTTCTTAACTGTTCTTCCATCTCGGCTATGCGCTTGGTGATACGGGTCTTGTATGCCTTAATCCTAGACGCTTCGGGGTCTTTGGGCGGCTCTGCGTCCTTTTTCATCTGCTCATAGTTGTCTTGCAGTGCTTTGAGTATTGCCTTGTCCCGCGCCATTTCTGGCGTGTCGGGCGTGGCTGACTGTTTCTTCGTCGGGTTGAGGTTCCGTTCTTTAATAAGCTCTTGATACTTGGAGATTGACCGCTTGAGCGCCTTTTCTTTGGCATCAATAGCCCTTTTGGTCTTCTCCATGAACTTGTTGAGCGCGGTTATCTGTGGATCTTCGTCAGGGACGCCCTGTTTTTTCATCTCGCGTTTCAACGCGCGTTTTTCGTCCCGCTCCTTGCGTAGCGCGTCCCGCTCTTCCTTGAGCTTCCTTATCTGCGGGGTTTCCTTAGCGGTGGTCTTAGCGGCTGACTCAACATCGCCGGTCTTGATCTGCCGCTTATAGTCTTCGATAGACCGTTCAAGGGATTGAACAGCTATTTCAATGCGTCTTTGATCGGTGATGCCAGGACGAGCGTCTATGGTGTCCAGTAGCTCTTTTTTGATATCCCTTTGAGCCTTTAGCTCCATAGCCTCAGCGTCATATTTAATGCCGGACTTCTTTACCGGATCGCGTTTTTTCGCCTTTATCTGCCGGTCTAAGTCGGAAATATCGTTTTTGAGCCGTGTCTTGGCTGAATCAAGTGCAGTCTTCCACTGCTCTTCGGGAGACATGGCGCTCTTGTTGTCGATGCCGCTATCCTTCATCGCTTGCTTTACATCGTTTTGAAGTTTGCGAACCTCTTCGCTTCTCACATCCCGCTCTAACCCGGTCTTGAGCGGCACTTCTCCGCTCATAGCGTCTTCCAGTGCAGAGATAAGCCGGAATTGACGCTTGGCCTCCCTTAAGCCCACTTCCACGGCATCCTGCGACATCTTCGAAGTCTTGCCATACCCTGAGATTGCGTCCCTGATGTCGCGCTTTGTGACGCCTTCCAGCACGTCTTTTACCCGTTCATGCACAGCGTCAACTATCTCGTTTACGTTGACCACGCCCTTGCGTATACGGTTCCTTGCCATTTCCAGCAAAACCGGGACGGCGGCGGGGTCTATACCAGCGTTCAATTTATTGGGGTTCAGTATGGAGTTGAGCTTTTTGGCAAGGGCGTCGAACTCGGTATCAAGGATCTTCTTGGCCTCGCCCCGGTCTGCTTTCCTAATTTCCTTGTCAACGTCCCTCTTGATCTTCTTGACTACGTGTTCAGCCTCTTTCTTTGATGCCGATTCCTCGTAAGCGGTGAGCTTGTCCGTGGCTTCATTGAGTTGCCGCGTCAAGTCTTCGATCTGCGCTTTGGCTTCGGGAGGTAGTTCTTTGCCCTTGTTGGCATCGATGGCACGCGCAAGGTTACGGGCAAAGGAATAATCCTCTTTCACCATCATCTGCCGCGCTCTGAACCCAAGCCCCGCCTCATAGCCGGATTTGCGGGAGGCTTCAAAAACAGTGCCGAGTTTGTCCATTACCGACTTGAGCTGTTTTCCTATTTCGGCAGTCTTGACGGTATCTCCAGCTTTGTCTGCTGTGGCTTTAGCATCCAGCAAGCCGCGCTCCTCGTTCATCAGCTTCATTTTGTGGAGTGTCAGAGCGTGGGTTTCTTCGGCAGTCATGGCGCGGGGGGTGTCGGCTATTTCCTTTGCCAATGTCTCCCCATAGTTAGGTTCTTCTGCAAGCTTGGCTTTTGCCGATTCGAAGATGTCGGAGTCTCCGCGCTTCATCTCGATTTCGATAGGTGAAAGCCCTCTTGCTTCTAGATCTGCGGCGGTCTCAGCGTTCTTGATGCCAGTCTTCACTGTGGCATCGTCAACCGCTTTCCATAGGTCTTCGCTATGAAGGTTCGTCTTAGCGTCATCGCTCAACTTATCGAACAGGTCGGGCCGGTTCAGTTCCAGCCAAGCCGAGGCATCTTCCCTGCCGATGAACTCACCATCGGGGGTGAGAAATCCCCTGGTGTCTTCTGGCGTATCCTTTACTATGTCCGTGTGGCGATCACCGTCGGACCCTGTCTTGATCTCATCGCCCACCTTGACGGCTGGCTTTATGTTATCTGGTTCGGGCTTCGGCGGTTGGTCGTAAACGCTAGGCTCTCTCGCTTGGGTTTCTTCTTTGGCTTTTCCCTGTTGTGTATCATCTACTTTTGCTTTCTCCTCCATTGCTGAGACTGACGGCGTATCGCCTATGCTCATATCCTTGATATGTTCGGGGGTGACATGTTCGGCTACTGCGGCGATGTCTGCGAATGGGAGCTCTAATTGGGCATCCCCATTAAAGACCGCTTCATGGTATGCTGTGGGGTCCGATAACACCTCTTCGGGGGCTTTCTCAGATTTGGCGATGATCTCCTGAGCCACGGCCATTGGCACTTTAACTTTTGGGGCATCGGCTGAGACTTCGGCCACGAACTCGTCATGCATAGGCTGGTCGCGCTTCCTGAGTTTCGACTCGTTTACCGAATCCGTGACCATCTTTATCTGGGCCGCATTACGTGCCGACTCCCTACCCTTTACCATGTCTATGGCCAGTACTTCATGGGGGCTTTTATGCGCTCCAAGCGTAAAGGGCAAGAACTCCCATATTGTCCGTTCTAGTGCTTTTTGGGTAGGACCGCCAAGAGTGTGGTCAACGGCCCATTCTCCCGCCTCGCTCCATTTCTTGAAAGGGTAGGCGATACCAGACTCAACGGCTTTGCCTGCCGGTGTTTCGGGTTGGTACCCCATAGCCTTTTCATCGTCTTCCATTGACTGAGAACCGGCACGAAGTGCTTCATCTATCCCACGGCCTGCCGACAAAGTACCGGCCACAGCAGCGGCACCCCTGATACCCTGTGTCACCTGTCTTAAGGGTGTAGTCAAGGTGCTGCCTACCGTCCCGGCCACGTCCTTGAATGTATTGAATATGGACTCAAGCGAAGACATATTTTTATGGTCTGCCATCTTCGCCACTTCGGGGTTGCTTACATGCTTTGCGGTCACTTCCGGCAGCGCGTGATAATCGGCTATCAGGGAGTTCAAAGCATCGGCGTCGATCGGCCCCTCTGCCGGGGCCGCTAATGCCCTTGGCACGCCCTGTTTTTTCGCCTGTTTGACGTTCTCCGCGTGCTTGTCAGCGTTGACGTTGTGGGCGATATATGCCGACTTTGTGAGCGCAGCTTTCCGCTGGTCGGGGATGACCGTATCCGCTAGGCTAAAGAGTTCGTCGTCGGTCATTTAGAATTACCCTTTGCCCATTCTTGCTCCAAAATGGCCTGTTCTAGTGCCGTTTCTTCGGCGGGGGAGAGTTTTGCCCTGCCGCGCTTCTTCGCTACCAAATCAAGTCTATCCTGTACTTCCTTTGGCCTAGGCGCTGGTTTGTCTTCCTTGGTTACGCTGATGCCCCTTTTCGGCACTTGCTTATCACCGAATAGGTGCTTTTCTTCGATCCACTGGAAGCGTGCGAACTTGATTACAGCGTCGCGGGTTTCATCATCCGTTAGCCGCCCGCCTTTGTCCTTTTGCAACTCGCCAAGCTTTGAGAGTATCCGGCCAGATAACACTTTTTGCTCATCCGGTTTCATGCCGGGGATCTCGCCCAAGGTAGCGTCAACCATATCCTTATGCGCGGTTGCGTCCTTCAAGTGTTTTGGGTCTTTTACCTGCTTGCGGACCTCATCTAGCTTTATCTGTTCCTGCGGCCTCAATCCAGCTCTTTCTACCTTATATGCCCCATCGGAGAGGTTAGACAGCCGCTCCGGGTCTGCCATCAGCTTAAACGCGGAATTCTCGCTTGCCACCCGAAGCTCTGCGGCGGCGGCTGTAGCTGCGGAACGCGCGGCGGCTGATGCCGACTTTTCAGCGGCCCTTGTGGATCGCTCCACCGAGTCTCTATGTTCAATGCTCTGCCGGATTTTGGCTTTGAGTTTCCCTTGGGCCGGAGCATCGAGTTTGCCATACTCGGGTTCTTTCATTATGTCGGCAACGGTCAATGAGGGGTTGCTTTCCCACTTGTCAACCAGCGTGCCGCCGTAGTAATCAAAGCGGTCTTTTATGGACTTGTCATGGTCGCTGCGGATCTGGTTGATCTTCTCGCGGCCAAGTTTTAACTCTTCGGGGTCGTCGGTCTGCTTGCGGAGCGATTCAATGGCCTTTTCTTCGTCCATCGGTGCGTCGGGGTCGCTATGGTCCTTGGCTGATGCTACGGCTTGCTGCACGAAGTTATCGACTCTCTTTGCTTTGAGTTTCGGTTCTAATTCCTTCTCTAACTTGAGATACAGGGAAGGGTTTCCGAACTTATCCGCGTTGTCGTGCAATATCTGGCTGGCTTTTGTGACATCCGAGATGCTTAATTGTTCGATTGCTTGGGCAAGTGCCTTGCCTGTAGCGTCGTTAACATCTTGCAGGTTCACCACATCATTCCGGCCATGCAATAGCTCGCTTTTTTGCAGTGCGTTCTTTTTCACATCGTCAAGGGTTTTCCAAAACTCCCCCCCCGGCTCCATGTTGGTGTACTGGCTCATGGCGCGGGAGTCGAGCTGTTCGCCTATGGCATTTTTCCCGTCTATTGCGGCAGTCTGCCCTTGCTCTGCCGCATGGCGCATAAGCTCAGTTTCCAACGAACTGCGATACCTGCCGGTCGTATGGTCAAACATGGCTTTTTGCTGGTCGTTCTTCAATCCGTCTCTTATGGTACTGTGCGCCTTGTCGTATTCCCCAAGGTATTCGTCCGTTATGCCAACTGCATCAGAACCTTTTCTAGCAAGGAAGCCTACCCCTTGGCCGCTCTTGAGTGTGTTGTCAACACTCAAAAGGTCTGATACAGCCTTGTCGTGAACAGCGGTGTCGGCTTTATACTTCATCTCCCCGGCGTACTGCGATAACTGCCCACCTACGCCCTGCATAGCCTTACCAGCACCTTCAAGCGACTGCGCCACCGGATCGGATGTAGACCGCTGCGGAGTGCCGAGCGTCCCGGTCTGAACGGATGCGCTGTCAAGGGTTTGGATCTTCACTTAGTCGCCCCTTTGTATCCGAAGTATGCCGAAGATGCCCCGCTCAGTACTGACGACCCCGCGCCAATCATGCCAGCGGTTGCCCCTTTGCTGCCCTGGAACTCGTCAATCCCTGCTTGCGTCTGGTATCCCCATGCGCTGCGCTGCGCGTTGTTGATGATCCTCAGGCTGTCCAGTTCACCAAACTGCTCAGTTTGCGCGGTAAGAGTCAAAGGCGTCCCGGTGTTCGGATCAATGCCCCCCGCCCCGGCAGCGGCTACCCCGGCAGCGGCAACCTTCCGCGCTTCCATTTTCTTGTCGGCGGCTTGCTGCGCACCGGCGTTCTCTGCGCTGATGGCAGAGATTCTCTGGGCGTTGGCGTTAGCGGCCCCGGCTTTTTTGGCGGTCTGCCCTTGCTCATATTGGCCGTAAGCAGATACGCTCGTCCCTATCGCCGCTATCCCTACCGCCACCCATGCCATTGACATCTATTCGCCCTCCAACTTGAGCCGCTGAGATTCTAGGAACAGGTCATAGTCTGCCAGCGTCCCACAAGCCAGGTAATCCTCTACGTCTTCGATGTCGGAATGAGGGCCAAGATGGTCAGGGATAGAATGCACCGTATACCAGATTGACTCCTCGTGAGCGATAATCATGCGCTTGGTCCCGGCCTTGGTCAGGAAGGCGCAAGGGGCTTTGATCCTCGTCGGTCCAGCTTCCGAAACGACAGTGACCTCTCCGGTCATGATAAAGGCGAAGTTGTCATGCTTGTGAACCATTGAGATAACCACAGAGGCCTTGGGTGCTGTGGCCTTTCTCCGGTACAGCCCTTCCCCGAACTCATGCTCCACTTCAATCGTGAGCTGGTCGAGCGACCCCAAGAAGTTTTCCGACTCGGTGATCTTCTGCCGGAACTCTGCAACCAGTTCAGCGTTGGGTATTGTCTCAAGCATGGTCAGCCCTTTACCGGTTGTGCGTTGTCGTAATCTGCCCACTTGGTGCCGTCCTGCATACAAGCGATTTGTTCCAGCATCATGGACGCCATGTGGTGCTCGTAGTACGGAGCGCCGGGGATGCTGCCTGGGTCGTCGTGGTCTGCATGGTCAGCGTCCCACTTCTCGATGCTTTCTAAGGAGATCCCGTCACGGTAGCAGCGCACAGCCTCCATGTATTCGTGCAGAAGTATGTAATGGGAGAACATCAAGTCGGGCATCTCTACGGCGCGAATCTGAAGAATGCCGCGCTCGTCCGTGAAATAATCGCCCCAGCTATCCGCATATTGTGGCCGCATACAACCCTTGGGAATGATCCTCATGTTGACTTGGGTGAAATAATGGACCGGCCCTTTCTTCTCTGGCACCACCATGCAAGGACTCATATCACCACTCCAAAGGTTGCGGCCTTCGCTCTAGCGTCTGCCGAGCATAGCAAAACGTCATCTTCGTAAAATAATTTGTGCGCTTTGATCTGGCTGGCATACTCTTTGACTTTCGCCGCTGCCTCTTCAATGCTGGCACCTACCGCCACCACCGCGCCAAGGTAATAGTCGTTGTCGTTCGGTATCACCCACACACTGCCGTCTTCTTCCATCATCCAGTTCTTCAGCTTGACGTATGGCGCTATTTCGGGTGGAAAAGAAACTTTGACCGGCATTCCATCATCCAGCGACGAGGATGTCAGTATTAGCTGCACCCCGCACCGCGCCTTGACTCTCAAAGAAGGAACTTGACCTTGGCCCAATGCCCACATTGCCTGTGCATAATCGCCATCCATGTACAGCTCGGGGAAAAGCTCACCAGGGGGAGACGGCACGCGGATGGTCTCATCTATGCCGAAGCTNNTATCCGGTTCTCGGTGGAACGGTGGCCGCAAAGTCCAAGCATCCCCATGATAGGGGCCGTCTTGTCCATGTACTCTTGGAGCATGGGGGGAAGTTTAGGCACTACCCTGGCGATGTACCATTCATCCTTGCCTTCGATGCCCACTATTGGGTTGTCGGCTATCTCGCAGCCCTGTTGTAGCGCGTCAAATCCAATCTCGCAGGTGCTGGGTATGCAGTCTTGGATAAGGAACTCTGTGAGGAACTGATCGCGGCCGAGAATACAGGCAATATCGTCAAGCGTCGGGTCGATGCCGTCGGCGTCATAGCAGGGGAATGTTTCGGTGATGCCTCGGAACTCTTGGTTCTTCAGTTTAATAATAGCGGGCCAATCCTCCCGCACGTCCAGCTTGTCGCGGAGGTCATCTATTCCTATTGCGATTTCGTAAGGAGCTACTGGAAGCCCCAACGACTGCAACTGCTGGTAAAAGAATTCCTTGTTCAATTCGATGATGTCGGAATCGAAACACCCTACCACCGGATACCCAAGAGCGCGGAGGTGCTTCTGAGTGTCCACCATGCAAGCGTCGGGGAAAATGAACAGGTCAACTATTCGGTTGGTCTGGTCCACCTGCACGACATCAAATAGCCGTTTGACGCGCTCGACGTTGGGTATCCCTGTGCCGATCCTGGCACGGTTGGTCTTTCGGTAGGCGTCTGAATCGGGGAGATGATAAAGCACACGGCCAAAGGTTTTAGCCAACAACGGGGCCATGTGCAAGGCTAGTCCAGTGTCCACTATGCAAACAGTCTTCTTGGAGAGGTCCACATTATCCATTTGCATTGTTCTCCATCCAGAACTTCATAAACGGCTTTCCGAATAAACCTATCGACTGCGGCTCGTCAAACTTAAAGCCGATCCACTTGAGCCATTGGATTGCTTTTGCATTGTCACATGAGACATAATTTTCAAGTCTTGCATAACACGAAAGCCAGATTTTTACAACATCCTTATTGCGTCTGAGGAACGCCATCTGATGCCGCTCTATATCTGAGGTACCAATCAACCAGGGAAGACCCACGTCTGATAGTGGGTTGGCGGTTGCTATGCCAAACATTGCTACTGGGATGCCGTCAACCATGCCGGTTGCTGCACACACTGATGCGTCCAATGACTTCCTTAAGGCTTCTTCCGGCTTCAATAAAGCATAATTCCACAGTTCCAGCCGGTCAGCTTCGCGCACGTTGGCTGCTATATGCGCTATGTGGTCGGCGTGAGCCTGGACAACGGAGACCTTCACTTATCGCCTGAACGTGCATGGTGATGGTCACCGGAGCATGAAGGACAGCGGTCAAAGTTGTTTTCAAGGACTTCAATCCGAGTTGCCAGCCCTTTCTTCTCCCCACCATCGCCCCATATCATATTTGCCATTTTCTCTAAGAACTGGTCCCGCTTGTCCATCTGCGAGTTGTTCCTTTGTGATTGGTAAGAGACATAGGCAATTACAACAAGGATTAACCCTTCGATCAATGTTCTGAAGTTTTCGCTACTCACTTAATAACCTCCTTGCTCAACTTGTGGGATGACGGAAAGAATAGTCAAGGGTAGAGGTTTGGACTGCCTCACGAAGATGCGGCCCGATTTGCGCCAGTCGCAAGGGATATTCTCGTCTATGATGTCGATGATAAGGTTGTCCGGATCTCCGTAATTCTCCGTAGATCTCGTCTTGTGAGATTGCAGATTGTTGGCGTCAGGCCCCACCATGAAGCCAGAGGACTTGTCAACCACAAGAGACACGGCGTTGATGAGCTTCTTCTTGTCCCGAAGGTTGCCATTTGGCACTGCGATGTCCAGCGTTTCGAAGTCGGACACATATGGAAGCCCGATATGGACCACTTGGGCGGCGTTGGGGATTGTGACGCTTCCCCCGGTGACTACCTGCTGAGGATAAACCATGCCATCGGCCAGAGTCGCCACCGTCTGCCCTTCCAGATGATCCAGCCCTGCGAAGGTCGAGGCCGTAGTGTTCCCCGGCCTGCCGTCATAGGTCAGACCGCAATCGACAAAGAAGGCGTCCCGCTGGTCTTGGAACTGTCTGGAAGCCATGCGCTCGATGCAGCGGACCGTCTGCCCGCCGATGGTGCGGTTGACCACGAAGTAAACAACGTCCTTGTTGTTCTCAGTGATACAGCAAACGGATTCATACTTGCCGAGCGTGTCGTGGTGCGCCCATGCGGTGATCTGCTGTTCCGGCAGGAAGGTAAGGCTGAGAAGCACGCCATCGTCACGCACGGCCCATATCACGTTGTAGGGGATCTCTTGGTAGGCCCATGCCACTATGGTATTGAATTGCAGCAAGTGGGCGCTCATGACGGTCACGTCTTGGCCTAGGAAAGCATTCTCAGCGAAGGAGTAGCCAAGAGTCCGCACTTGGCTTCCCTTTTCTTGGATGAACAGCGCATAGGCTCCGATCTTCAAAGGGGCTATGTCGCTTACAGGGTTCGCCCCCTGTGCCACAAGGTTGACCGTTGATGGGGTGATGACACCCGTTCCGTTAGTCCCGCCCTGCACCATATAGATGCCGCCAGATGTGAGTACGATCATAGAGGACATTTCCAGCATATGCCGAATGGTGTTGACTTGGTTCGACAGCACCTTGTAGGTGATCGCGTCAGAGTCGAGTACCGGGTTGGACACGGTGAAGTCCAGAAACCCGCCCGATGTGCTCATGAAGATGTTGGCAGGCTGGCCGTTGGTCCCACCGAACATCTGACGGTCTTGAAAGTATGTTGTAGTGCTCGGGTACCCTTGCGCCGATCCCCAAGCGGGAAGCGCCCATGTATAGGTAGGGGTTGCGACAGACGTGTCGGTTGCCGTGCCGCCCGATGTGTATACAACCACGTCGAAGTTGTTGTTGAGGTAGAAATTCAACGTGTCTATCACGGTAATAGTGAACGTGCCATTAGGCGGGAGCGTCCCGACAACGCCAGCAATGACAACCTGAGTGCCGGTGACAAACGGATGAGGCGCGGCAGTTACCACTTGGACAGGGAGAGACGAACCGGCATCGCCAGCGATGACGCTCGATATGTTGACAGCAATGGCCGCAGCGACAACAGAATCTGGGATACGTGATTGAACCGTGGCAGTAACGTGTTTCGTATCGGTGAAATGCGTTATCAGCACAATCCCGAAACCAGAGTGCAGGTATTGCCAAAGAATGCCGGGGTTGCCGTCTCTCTCTGAACCTTCCGTCACTGTTGGGCCTATGGTGCCAGTTGTCCCGGCTGAGGCAGCCTGGTAGTAGTTCGGGCCGAACATCACTATGTCGTTGATCTTGGTGACGATAGCAACTTCCCATGCGGGAGTGGTGTTGTCGGGGGATTGCTTAATATAGAAAGGAAGACCCACCATGTCAGCAGTAAAGAGGTCTTCTGATGCCGTGATGGTCACGCTGCCGGTCACATTGTTGGCTGTGACGGTGATAGCGTTGTTCACATTAATGTCTTGGAACGGTCCGTTGACGTTGACAAACGGCACCACTTGCCAGCTAGTAGCCGATAGTCGTTCTATCTGTTGGGTCGGGTAGTCAGGGTGGCAGGCTGTTAGCACGTCAGCGGATTGAGTGAACTTTAGCATGGCAAGATCAGCCACGGCCCAAGGGGTTGTCACCACTACCGGCACGTTAGCGACAGAAACAAGCGCACCGTTGCCGATGATCCGCATGGTGAAGTTGCCCAGCTCTAAAACGTATTGCTGCTGATTGTTGAACTGGAAGGGTATCAGCCTGGCAGAGTGGGCCGAGTTGTTGACGGTGGTGATAAACTGAGTCCCGGCGCGATTGTCTACGCCTCCGAACTTGGAAGGGATCATATTGCGGCAGGTGCGCAAGCCGTCAAAGTAACCCTTGAAGTCTATGCGACCGTATAGAGCTGGGCTTATCTCTCCCTGTGTAAACGAGTTTTGAGGGATTCCTTGTGGCATGGTCTACCTCATCGCCGTGATAAATTCGCTTTCCAGTTCTTCTCTCTCGCTGCTTTCGTTCATCGAAAGGGCCGCAGCATCAAGCATTGCCGCCTCGTAAGCCTTGCCAGCCGTCTCCGCATACTTCGGGTTGGCCGAAAGGGGTGCAACGATCTTGGAAGCGAGAAGCAGCACTACGGTATTGACGAAGGCGGGAGACCACAGCCCCATGTTGTTGATTCGGGCTGTATACGCCAGCGTAGGCGTAGGGTGATTAGTGGCTATGGCAAGACCTCCCCCGGCTTCGTTCTCTACCACTGCGTAGGGGATTTTGCTCTCTCTCCAATGGCGGTGATGCTCATGGTGGACAATCGAACGCGCTTGGAGGCAGTCGGCAGGGTAGCTATAGGTCTTGTGCCAGCCGGGAGTGACTTTGGTTATCTCCTGCAACGCGGAGAAGCGCATAGCAAAGCCCCAAGGAACCTTCTGTAAGCACTGGTCAATCACTGACTGCCAGAAGACATTACAGGTGTTGGCTTGCAGGCTCCCCTCAGTTGGCGATTGCACGAAGCGGGAGACGCCTACTGCGGCCAGAGCCATGTTGTAAATTGAGACTTGGCTAGAGGTGTTCATGCCGCCGCCTTCTTATGTTCAGACAACATGGCGCTGAGTTGCTCAGTTGTGGCCCCTTTGTAGAAAGGGACACCCAAGTCTTTCAGCTCTGCAATGACTTCTTTCCGGTTTACCGCCTCTTCAGAGACCTTGGCACCCTTGACAGGCTCAAGCCACATACGCTTGATGCCGGTGTATTCGATAATGTCGCCTTTGCAGACAAGGCCAAGTATCGGCAGGTAACCGTTGTGTTTTGCGAGATGTAAGGCCATACGCCCCCCTTGGATGATTGAATGAAGCGGCCTTAGTTGCCTAAAGCCGCCCTTGAATCGCCCAAAGGCTAGTTGACGTTGAAGCCGGAGGGGTAGGAGTATTGCAGATCCACGTCCGACGCCAGGAACGCGGTGAACGACCCAGTTGTCAGATTTCCGTTGGACGGGGTGAAATAAACATCGATGTATCGGTTGTAAGTACCGGGAGGCAATACCCCGATAACCTGCGTGCCAACTGCGCTGAGCGCGGGGAAGGCCGGGAGCGTGGTGATCGTGGTAATGGTTCCGGTCAAGGCTGCACTTGCCTGGGTTGCGCTGGTCCTTACCGAAGCGGTCAGCGTGCTATCGCTGCTACCGTCAGTCATGGCAGTGGTGCATTGCACTACCAAGTAAAGCTTATCGGTACCTGCGCCGATGTTGCGGCCAACGCCAAGGTCCACGATGCCGACAGGGGCAGGGGTGAAGGACGAGGACGCAACAGAAGCCGCAGCCGCCGTCACTGCCTGCTGGTTGGCGAAAAGAAGCTGAGAGTCGAAGATCATTGCTATTCTCCTTTGGCGGCTGAGTTAACAGCCGCCTAGATGGTTGGGTTAGACTACGCGGGATTCGGTCTCAAGCAGAGCGTCACAAGAGCGGATCGGCACCCCACGGATGGAAGTGACCGGCCTGCCGAACACATCATTGCCAGACTTGAGAGTAAAGCCGGACTTGGCTTGGCTCAAAATGTCGAGCTGCGATGCAATCTGGCGCGTGCAGTAGAAGACCGGATTCGGCATCATGAGGGTAGGGGCCGCGCCGTTGGCAGTGCCGGGAGACTGGCCGCTTCTCACCTCGCCAACTTCGGGCGGGATGTGCAGTGCCAGGGTAAGGAGCCTGATGAGGTCAACAGCACCCTGGCCGCCTGCCTTCAGCACATCGACATCGATGTTGGCAATACGAACCACATATCTCCAATCCTCGACAGCCAAGCCACAGTTCCACTGAAGCAGGTCGCCTACTGCGCGGAAGCGGTTGCGGTCTGCATCGAAGCCGTCGAACACGCCGAGGTCTTCACGCTGTAAGCCGCCTTTCTGCCCCTTGGGGAAGATGCCGTGAATNNAATGAACCAGATGGAGGTCAGGTTGGGGCCAGTGCCGCCCGCGTCGATGATGTTAGAACCGTTGCCAGCCGAGAGCGAGCTATAACGTGGAGAAAGACCGTTGAACTGGTTGGCGTTCTTGGTCGAATCCCCATAGAACAGAGCCGTGGAAAGCCCCTGGTTGAGTGCTTCGATGCTGCCCAGCATCTCCTTCAGCCGGAAGGTTGCGCTGTTGCCGTTGAAGTC
>QGNH01001207.1_pt1 | contig 17910 bp, 20 predicted proteins | sample 1735481 | NCBI WGS metagenome assembly QGNH01 (sample SAMN09239004, study PRJNA386568) | Viral metagenome, whole genome shotgun sequencing project.
GTGCCAATCTCGTGCGTGCCAATCTCGCGCGTGCCGATCTCGCGGGTGCCTTGAAAGTAGATCCTGCTGACATCCCCGCTATTCCACACATTGACGCGGTCATTTTGCGTTCGATTGAATCTGGCGGAACGCTGGATATGGGTCGGTGGCATGGCCCTGACGACCACTGGTGCGGCACGACGCATTGTCGGGCGGGATGGGCCATCCATGAGGCGGGGGATAGGGGGAAGGCTTTGCAAGACCGATTCAGCCCACTGATCGCGGGAACGCTGATTTACCAAGCGTCTCGCCCTGGGGTGCCGGCTCCATGGTTCTACGCATCGGACGAGGAGGCTTTGGAAGACATCCGTAAGTGTGCTGCCGCAGATCCAATTCCTCTGAGTGCAGAAAATGTCTGATCGTGCCAATCTCGCGGGTGCCAGAATGCCGATTATGATGGGCGTCCTGGCACTTGCCGGATGCACGCAGCCCGTGCCCCAGAAGCTTTCGATTGGGTCCGTGCCGTGGTGCCGCGGCTGCCTGCCGGCCTATCCTGCGCCGTCGCTGGATGAGCGCACGCTGGCCAATAGCGAGTTGTGCCAAGCCGAGCCTCCGAGCATGGGTTGCATGCCACCGCTGGCCCCTGTAGCGGAGGAACGGCAAGCCGATCACGCGCTATGCCAGCCGCGCCCGGAGGGAATGCGCCAGATCGACGATCTAAAGGGGGCGTTGGAAGTCGTCATTCAGACGTGGGATCAGGATGGCCTTGGCGCGCTCGACATGCCCAAGGCGGTTGATTACGCGCGCAAGATGCTGCGGCGCGCCGACTGGGACCAGAGGCCCGACCTGTGATCGTCCTACTTGGGGCTGTGTGCCTGTTCAGCAAGATGACCTGCACCCCGGTCGGCATGATCGGTCGGCCATTTGACACGATGGCCGCATGCCTGGATCTGAAACATAAGCTGGATCGTGCCATCGGGCCGATTGAATGGCTGGATGGGGACTTTCAATGCGTGGAAGATGAGGACGTGATTTGATGCCGATCATTGATTGGAGCTCCGAGCAGGGCACGCCGGCTTGGTATAAGGCCCGCGCCGGCATCCCGACTGCAAGCCGCTTTGCCGACATCATGACGCCAAAACAGCGCAAGCCGTCAGAGAAGCGGAAAAAATATGCTTGCCAACTGATAGCCCAGCGCTTGATGAACTGGCAGCCGGACAGCCTCGAACACATTGAGCATATTGCAAACGGTAAGGCGAACGAGCCGATCGCAGTGGCAAAGATGGAGATGGTTTTCGATGTGCAGACAAAGCCGGTCGGATTCATCCGCACCAACGATGGCCGCTTCGGTGCGTCGCCTGATCGCGTCAGCGAAGTCGCGAAGGGGATCGACCGAGTAATCGAGGTCAAATGCCCGACTGTGCCGGTGCACATGGGTCGTCTGCTGTTCGGTGACGACGACGACTACATTTGCCAGCGGCAAGGTCAGCTATGGGTTGCAGAGGCGGATAAGGCGATTTTCTTCAGCTACAACCCGATGATGCCCGACTACATGGTCGAAGACGGCCGCGACGAGGCGTTCATCACGGATCTGAAGGACTGCCTCGAACGCTTCAGCGACGAACTTGAACTGTGGACCGAGAAGGTCAAGCGCTGCGGCGAGTTCCTCGCTTATCCCGAGGTGGTGCCGCCGATCGACGCGGCGCGCGGGAAGGCGCTGCGGCGGGATCTTCCGGTTTTAGGTGTTGACCGCGTCGAGAGAAAGCCATTCCTTTTTCGTGACGATCCGGTCGATAGCGAGGAAGAACTGCAGCGACTGCTTGATATTGAGCACTACAAGTGGGGGGGTTGAAATGGACGCGATTGATTGCCTCGTGCGCCTGCAGACTGCGCAATGGGCGCTGATTCAGGCGCTGGAACACGCCAAACCCGACGAAGTGCTGACGGCGCATGTTGCGCACGCGCTGTCGGGCGTCGGGTTGGCCATAGAGACATGCCACCGGCGCGTGGAAAGTGGCAACGTGACCTTGCCGCTTATCGTTGTGGCATGACTCCCGATCCGAGATTTGAAGTTATCTACGGAAGTCATGCGGTTTGGATTAATGATGCAACCGGGTGTCTTGGACGCTTCGGGGCGGCCGGCATTGACCTACACAACACGAAAGCGGCCGGTGCTAAGGAGTGCTTATTTTGCACACATGAAGCAGTCAAATTATCCGACTGGCCGAGATTTGTCGATGCCATGATAAAATTTCACGGCATAGACATTCGCGACCAACCGGTGCCGCGATGGTTATCGGAAACCAGAGGAAGAAAATACCTATGACAATGTCATACCAAATCAAGAACCGCTGGAATTCAACAGTTATCTTCGAGGCTGAACCAGACGCCAGCTTTGAGACACAGCCAGAATCTTTCCAACTCGGAGCAGCCGTCAAACTCGCAGTCAAAGCGAAGCGAGACCTGAGCGGTGCAGATCTGAGCGGTGCCGACCTGAGGCACGCCAACCTGAGTGGTGCCCGCCTGAGCGATGCCCGCCTGTGCTATGCCAGCCTGAGCGGTGCCCGCCTGAGCGATGCCGACCTGAGCGGTGCCAACCTGAGCGATGCCGACCTGAGCGATGCCGACCTGAGCGATGCCGACCTGAGCGGTGCCGACCTGAGGCACGCCAACCTAAGTGGTGCCCGCCTGAGCCATGCCGACCTTAGCGGTGCCAACCTGAGCGATGCCCAACTCGAAATATTCAAGCAAGACCTCATCGCGGAAATCCTGAAGCTGCCGAACGAGATCGAGGCTTTCCGCGCCTCACTGGTAGCTGGCAAGATCGATGGTTCAACCTACTCAGGCGAATGCGCTTGCCTTGCCGGAACGCTTGCCCGGCAAGTCGGCGAAGAACAGGGCGAGGATATTGACTGCGGAAAATTCACATTCCGTGCCGAGGCAAACGCTCCACGCGAGAAATGGTTCCTGATGATAAAACAGGGCGACACGCCGGAAACCAACCAGGCCGCCAAGATAGCTTTGGGATGGATTGATGAGGCTATTGCTATTCGTGACAACATCCGCAATTTGCACAAGGTGGCGCCGCCATCACCATGACCCCAGAGTATCTGGCATTCCTCGCTGCCAAGGCGCCGACACCCGCAGCGAGCGGCATAGTTCCGGTGCCTATGCCGCGGCACATGTTCGATTACCAAGCGGCATCGACCGAGTTCTGTCTGCGTCAGGGCCGCGCCGCGCTGTTCCTTGATACCGGCCTGGGCAAGACGATCTGCGAGCTTGAGTATGCCCACCAAGCTGCGATCGCCACAAACGGTTATGCGCTGATCCTGACGCCGCTGGCAGTCGCGCGGCAGATCGAGGCCGAAGGTCGCCGGTTCGACTACACCTGCAAGGTCATTCGCGAGATGGCCGATGTCGAACCTGGGATCAACATCTGCAACTATGATCGACTGGATAAGCTTGATGCCAGCGCGTTTGGAGTGGTGGTGCTGGACGAGTCATCCGTACTGAAGTCGTTCACTGGCGCCACGACGCGCGCGCTGATCCAGGCATTTGCCGAGACGCGCTTCAAACTGTGTGCCACCGCGACGCCGGCGCCGAACGATCACATGGAACTCGGGCAGCACGCGGAATTCCTCGGCATCATGGCAAGCAACGAGATGCTGGCCCGTTGGTTCATCTCAGATCAAACCAAAATGGGACGCTATCGCCTCAAACGCCACGGCGAGGAGGCGTTTTGGGACTGGATGGCGGGTTGGTCGCGGTGCGCATCCAGCCCAGAGGATCTAGGCTTTGACGGCAGCCGTTTTGTCCTGCCGCCGCTCAAGATCATTCGGCACAAGGTCGCCGGGGATGTGCGCTCGCCTGCCGGTTCGCTGTTTATGGAGGACTTGAGCGCGACTAATATCCATTCCGTGAAGCGCCATACGGCCGAGGCACGCGCCCAGTTTGTAGCGCAATTGGTCGAAACGCAGCCCACCGAGTCTTGGCTTGTTTGGGTTGATACCGACTACGAAGCCGATCAAGTAGTTTCCAGATTGCCCGATGCGATCGACGTGCGCGGATCTCAGTCGCCAGAGCGCAAGGAGGAAGGCCTAAGTGCATTCCTCACGACGGGCCGACCTCTTGTGACCAAGCCGTCAATCGCCGGCCAGGGCCTAAACTACCAGCACTGCGCGCGCATGGCGTTCGTCGGCCGCTCCTTCAGTTACGAGCAGTGGTATCAAGCCGTGCGCCGCTGCTGGAGGTTTGGGCAGACGCGCGAGGTCGAGGTGCATCTTGCGGTTGCTGAGGGAGAGGATCAGATCGGCCGGGTGATCGATCGCAAGGCCGAGGATCATCGCCAGATGAAGGCTTCGATGGCAAAATCGATGATGCGAAGCCGAGTTGCCGCAGCGAAGGTTAAGGTGTCCTATCAACCGACACACAAGGGGATAATACCGACATGGCTGACTTCATCCAGTGTTTGAGCGATTACCATGGCGAGACGTTTTCGGTTTACCATGGCGACTGCGCTGATGTAGTGCGCCAATTGCCCAGCAATAGCATAGACTTTTCAGTCTACTCCCCACCATTTTCCGGCCTTTACATCTACAACGACTCCGAGGCAGACATGGGGAATTCTGCGGACGATGCAGAATTTATGCGGCACTATGCCTTTCTTGTGCGCGAGTTGTTTCGTGTCATGCGGCCAGGCCGAATCATTGCCGTTCATTGCAAGGATCTTGTCTTTTATCGGAATCAGCGTGGCACCGCCGGCTTGCGTGATTTTCCCGGCATGCTGATCCGCGCACATGAGGACGCCGGTTTTACATTTCATTCGCGGGTGACTGTCTGGCGCGATCCTGTGCGCGAGATGACAAAGACCAAGGCCCACGGGCTTCTTTACAAGCAGCTGCGCGCGGACTCATCGTTTTCCCGCGTCGGATTGCCCGAATACATCCTCGCCTTTCGCAAATGGGCGATGACCGAGGAGGACATCGCCGAGGTCACGCCGGTGGAAAAGACGAAGGGCGATTTCCCATTGCCTTGGTGGCAAGAGACCGCCTCTCCGGTTTGGATGAACACGCGCGAAACCGACGTGTTGAATGCGCACCGCGCGCCGGAAGATGAGAAACACATCTGCCCAATGCCGTTGGATCTGACGACGCGCGCGACGATGCTTTGGTCGAATCCGGGCGACGTCGTTCTTTCGCCGTTCATGGGCATTGGGTCGGAAGGCTATGTCGCCGTGAAGCATCGGCGACGGTTCATCGGCGTTGAGCTAAAGAAGACCTATTACGAGCAGGCGATCCGCCACATCACGAACGCCGAGACCGGCGCTGTCGATCTGTTCGACGCGGAGGTGGCGGCATGAAACATACATACCAAATCAAGAACCGCAGGGATTCAACTGTTATCTTCGAGGCTGAACTAGACGCCAGCTTTGAGACACAGCCAGAATCTTTCCAGATCGGAGCAGCCGTCAAACTCGCGATCAAAGCAAATCCAGACCTGAGCGGTGCCGACCTGGGACGTGTCTTCGAGCCAAGAGCCTAAACGGGCGGCAGAGGCGCGACCGGTTCCACCTCCGGCGAACGGACTTTGAACACCCCCCCGACCGGCGAGCGCGTCACACAGCGCATCAGGACAACGATGATGTAGGCGAGTAGGCTCGCGAGCGTGGTGCACGTCGCTGGGTCCAAATTTAACCCGTAGTAGGTGGCGGCGGCGGTGACGGACCAGGTTGCCAGCGGCGCCCAAACGGACTTTGATCCGATCAGAGTCTTTTCGGTCAAGGAAGCCTTCAGCGCGGGATCAGTCTCCTCGGCAAGCGCGAGGAAATGTCCCCAGCTTGTCGCCGACTTCGCGATGTAGTCTCGTAGTTCTTCGCGCATATCAGTCCCGTCCATGTCCCGTCTGCCTTTTGCCCATGGTTGCAAGTATCGATGCTATATCAACGCGGTTTTGAGTGGCCTGCCGATTAAGCTCATCGATCTTTTGCTGCAAATCGTCGATGCGTTTGGACGATGGGAATCCTAGGATCAGCTTGTAGATGTGTGCGATCGCACCCCAGGACGCCGAAACGAATATCGAGACAACGCCCAAAAGTGTTTTTTCGCCATCGTCCATCTATTTTGCGTCGGGTAATGCGTGTTTTCGCGCGTCGAGTTCCTGATGTTCGCGGATGATCGCGTGAGCGTTCTCGAGCTGCTGTCTCGTGTGATCCAGATCCGCTTTCATCGTGTCGAAACCTTCCTGCAACGCCTTCAGTCTGGTATTCGTTTCGCCTAGCTGCTTTGTAACGCCTGCAACTTGCTCGATCAAGTCGCGCGCGCGCGCTTCCCAATCTCGATGCTTCGTCAGCTCCTCAATGAGCATGCTCTCGGTCACTGCCTGCATTTTTGGCACCTCTTGAGCGAGTGCCGGCAGTTCGATCGTCGTCAATGCCGAAAGGCAAATGGCGATGGTGGCGGAAAGTACAACGAAACGATTGGGCATGGCAGAAAATCTCAATGCAGGGTGAAGGGTTCATCCAAGATCGGCAGATCGTTTTGGCCGAAGATGAAAAAGAACGGCCGGCCGGGCCCGGTTGTGACTGACGCCGCGCCCCACGCTGAAAAGCCCGAGGGAAGCGGGACAGCAAAAGGACCTCCAGCATTCAGCGTCGCCACGCCGTTCGCATCATCTTCGTTGAAGGTGATCAAACACGGGCACGTCAAGCCGCTAATCGGGATGCCGCCGACGCCGGTTGCGGGATTGGCCGTTGTGCTGTTGTTCCACGGCGTGCCGTTGGCCCGCATTTTCTGCGTCGTGGCCCAAACTTCATTTGCGCCAAGGTCTTCGCATATCGTTGCCGCTTCTCCGGACACGCTGGCTGATGCTCCGCTCGAGAGAGTCGCGTTGTTGAAGAAAATACCCTGCGTGCCGCCGGCCGAGTTGGGATCGAACCCGACGCCATTGGAATCACCGCCGAGTAAAGTAGTCGCAAGGTTAAAGCTGGCGTTCGAAAGCCCGACATCCCAGTTGCCGGTGATCGCCGTTGCTATCACTTCGAAGCACACTTTCGCCGGCGAGCTTTGCGACGTCGTCGACCGCACCCCTTGCGCGCCCCCTGCGGTCGAGGTCGCCGTCAGGTTGCCGTTCGAGAGCGTCACGCCGGACAAGTCGTTCGGGTTCCAGGTCGTCGCGCCCCCGCCCCCGCCCCCACCAAGTTGCACGCTGCACGTCGTGTAGAGCATTTGCGACCAATAGGTCTGCTGACCGGGGTTGCTCTGGTTATTTGACAGCAGGCTTCCGTCGATGACTTGGCCGGGAAAGTAACCGGCTTGCCACCAGTCGGCCCCAATCGGTTGCGCGCATCCTGTGAAAGTCGGGCCGCCCAAAGAGCCCTGTTGCCCGTTGATGTAGCTGACGAGCGTCTGCGCCCAGGCCGCCTCATCGCTCTGGCAACAGGTGGTGCCATCAAGCGACGCGCCAGCCTGGCCGATCCACACGGGCGCCGTGTTGCTTGTCTCAAGCGAGCCCCAAGCGGTGTTCATAGCGGCCACTTTGGTCGGCCCGCTGTCGGGCGTAAGATTGGTCACATCGGTCGGAAAATCGTGGACACTGTAGACGACATGATTTGAGGTGTCGCCGGTCAGAACGACTGGCTTGGACGCCGCCAGCGTGCAGTCGTTTTGTGAGCTTATCGGCATCGTCTGGCCGTTGAAGAACACGCCCGTCGAGTTGATCGGACATTCGACGATGATCAGTGCGCCCGGGTCCGCCGTTTCCATTGCCGAGCCGGTATCTTTGGCCATTGCCAGCATGTCAGCGCCGCTGCCGCAACCCCAGCAGTCGTTGGCGTTCTCGTTATCAAGATCGAAGCCGATGACCGTCGCGTTGCCGGCATAGTGCTGCGCCCATGCGACGGAATTGTTGCGGAACGTTTGGTAGGTGACCGTGCCGCCGACCGCGTTACCATCGGTATTGTTTGAACTGTTCCAGACGATGCCTGCAACAGGTGTGGACGAATTGAGGTCATACCAAAGGCCATTCTGCTGCGCGCCACAGTTGACGTCGCCCTCATTGCCCTGATGTTCCCAAATCACCTTCATGTTCGAGGCGGCTGCCGCGGAGACGACTTGATCCGGCGACGCATAACCGAGGCCGTTTTTGTCGTTTGTGGTGAAATCGCAAGTGCCGCCTGGGCAGAACACGGCGTCATACCATGGCACTCGGATGCATGCGAAACCTTGCGCGCGGATCAGCGGGATTGTCTCTGTCCCGGTTCCGTCCGGCCAGTTGTAGCCCTCGCAGGCCAGCCGCACGTTGTTGCCCGAACCGTCAACCACCTGATTGCCGGAGACATTCAGGTAGCCCGATGGGAGGGTGCTATCGGGCGTTCCGGTAAGGGTCGCGCCCCCCCCGCCGCCGCCGCCGCCGGTCGTCACAGCAAACAGGAGATCCCAAATCGGCTGCCCCGATGCGGTCAGCGAATAGTAGGTGTCCCAGGTATCGTGTCCGAGGTTCGTATCAAGCAGATAGCGAAACGGCGAACTGCCTGCCACGGCGCCTGTCGGCGGGCCCGGATAGTTGGTGTTTCCGGTGATTGCCGTCCAAACCGGATTGGTCCAGTTTGCCGGGTTGCTGCTTTGTGTGTCGCCGGCGCCGGTGACGGCGAAGTTGAACGGACCGCCCTCGATTTGCGCGATTTGCGCATTCGTCGGCGCGCCGCGGTTCAGCGCACCGGACAGCGCCAGGCCGCCGGTGAAAATCTTGCCGCACGTGCCGGTCCCGACGCCGTAGTCCGCCAGCAAGGCGTCCGTGCCAATGCCGCCCAAACTGCCCCCGGTCACATAAATGCGTCCCGGATCAAGATTATATGTCGATTGAAACTGCTGCGTGATGGCGACGACGGCCAGCTCGTTGTTCATCGTGCATGGGCTGTCTCCATATCCGCCGAAGTTGCTGGTCGATCCGGACGGATCGCTGGTCTGATCCGCGTAGGGGATCAACACGACGCAACCGGTTGTCGTCGGGCAATAGCGCGCGATCCACGCCGAGGTCAGCCACGGCATTTCGTTGCCGGGCACGTAGTTGCAATTTCCCGAGCCGCCGCCGGCAGAATAGCAGGTATCCCCTTCAGAGTTTTCGTGCTCAAAAATAAGCAGCGGCGCTTTGCCGGACGTCCCGGGGTAATTGATCAGCGCATATTGGTAAGCCATATACCCATGAGTCATGTAGGACTCGGATATCTGGCCATATTGATATGACTGAGCTTGCGCTGCACCGAGGGCGGCCACCAAAAGAAAGAAGCCGACAAGAACGCGCTTGATCATGAGATTTTTAGCTCGCTGGTTTAGAAATGACCGCCTGAACAGTTGCTGACGATGGCGTCCCTGTTACCCCGGCAATGACCATTTCAAGTGTCTGATTTGACGCGATCGAGTTTGTCCCACATGTCGCCGTCACATCGGTCGCGCTGGAGACGTTAAGGCTTGAGCAACCTGGAACCGTGGTGCATGTGCCGCTGACGCCGCCCGTGCAGATCTGAAAAGTGATCGTGAACGAAGCGCTGCCAGTGTGGTAGGTCACTTTGTTCAACGATCCTGAGTGCGTATCAGGCCAGCTTTCGATGAACGGATAGACGTCGTTGTGAACGACGTATGCGGAATCGACGCCCCAGGTTAGCGGAAAGGTCTGTGTGCCAAGCGAAATCACGCCAGCGGCGCTGATTGATACCGGCAGAGTTGCCGTCAGCGCGCCGCCGTTCGTGGTTGTCGCGCATGCGGCGCAGGTGAGCGTCAGGATCGGGCCGACCCCGCCGCCGCCCAGCGGACCGCTCGTATTGACCGCGGCGACAAGAGGACCGACAGTGGTTCCGTTCACGCGCCCGAACAGGCCGGCCGTTGTTTCCCAGATATCGCCATTGACGGGCGAGGTCGGCGCCACGCCGGCCGGGATGTTGATCGAGGCCGAGGTTGTCGACGATCCCGCGAAGGCCTGCTTGCCGGTGTAGTTGACCGTGCTGATTGTCGTTGTCCCGGTGAGGTTGGCGTTCGAGAGCGCCGCATTCGGAATGTTCAGTGCTGCCGGTAATGTGGTCGACTCCGACGGGACACCACCTGAGCTTGTCACCAACACTGCGTTGTTGACGATCGGCAAAGCAGCAACCGTGTTCGAGGTGCCTGCTCCTGAATAGGAGGTCATCGCGAACTGAGGACCTGCCGTGACCGTGCCGCCGCCCCCGCCCGTGCCGCCGCCGCACGGTGCCCCCGAATCGATCAGCGCGCCCGTCGAATTGAACTGTGCGCAATCGCCCGAGTTCGTCGTCCCCGTGCCAGTTTGCAGCAACGTCCCGTTGCCGCGGTTCGTCGTCGATCCGCCAAGCTGGATTGTCTGGCCACCGATCGTAATGCCAACGCTGGTTGGCGTTGGCATTGTCACCCATTGATTATTAGCATTGTAAAATGCGGGGCAGCCAGATCCGGACGACTGATTGCCATTCACGCAGTCGGTGACATAGACCATCTGCCCGGCAACCGGGTTGGCGATCGAGGCCAGGCCGACTGTGGTCGTCGGCAGCAATCCGGCGCGCAGGTTGTTCATCGTCAGTGGGCCGGTGAACGTGCCGCTGAGGTTGCCGCCGCCATTGAGAGACACCGCCCCTGCGACAGTCAAGACGCCGCCCACCGTGTGGTTTGCCGTCGTCGTGGCGTTCGTGAAAATTGGCGAAGGATAGGACGCCGCCATAAGCAGCGGCGACGCCAACAGAAGATAAAGCAATCGCTTCATTTACTTCGTCTCCACGGTTATGGTTTGAGTGCCGCTCGCCACGATGCATGCGCCCGTGCCGCCCGCCCAAGAAATCATCGAACCGGCCGAAAAGACCTCGCTCGGCGGATTCAGTGTCGCCGTAGCGTTGGCGCCCCACGCAAACCCGACGTTTTGAGAGGCGGTCGGAGGAATGAGCACCCCGAGATATGTGTTACCGGTTACGCCGAACGCGGTCGAGGTCGTTCCGCAAGTCACGGTCGTTGGCGTGACCGAGTTTGCATTGGGGGCGTTCGGAAACTGAAAAGTCGATTGCGCGCGGGCAGAAATTCCCCCACACCCAACGGCCAGTGTGACGAGGACGGTAACCCAAATGCTCTGGCGCATATTTCAGATGCTCATCATAACGGTCGTTGCGGGTTGGTTGGTTTCCAGCGGCGCGACGAAGAATGGCCTGGCCGCCGGGCTTTTCGGGGCCATCATTGCACGCCTGCTGACTGTTGGGATCTTGCGCCTTCATTCGCTAGCACGCCGACTAAAGCGGCCTGCGCCTGCAGCGAATTGGGGTTTGCCGATGCAATCCGTTGAAGATCCCGGACATCACCGCTTACCATCGCTTGCGCCATTGCCGCAGTGTTTCGACCGAAGGCATAGCGGTGATAGATATCTGTCGCGTAGCTGAGCCAGCGCGAGGGACTGGCAACGGTGGCGGCGAGGTCAGGGATCGCGCCGAGGCTTTCCAGGCGCTTCGCGAGCTGCTGGTTGAACGCCGTCTGCGAACCCGTCGGCTGGCGGGTTCCCATGGCCTTGAGCACGTCCTGGGCGCGGCTGAATGCGCGCCAGATCGTTTGGCCGTTCGGCAGCGCTGTGATGGCTGCCTGCAGGTTCAGCGCCTGCTGCGGGTCGCCGGCGACAGCGGCTGCAAACTTTCCGGCGCCGGCTTGATTGGGCCCGGATGCAAGGTCTTTCGTTGCCTTGTTGAAGGTCTTTTCAACGAACATGCGCACCATTTGCCGCGCGGCTTCCGGATCGCGCGCCGCGATTTGCCGCACCGCATCGCCGATGGCGATATGGCTGCCGGGCAGCGGGTTCGAATCGAACAGGATTTTCGCCTGTGTTTCAAAACTATCGGCGTTCGCCAGTTGCCCCGTTGGCGATTGCTGCAACGGTTCGACCGTGCTTTTGGTGATGTCCTGATATCGCTGCTTGGCCGCCGCGAAATCTGGACTGGCCTGCATCATCATGTCTTTTAAGTCATTGTTTAATGACCCTAATTGATTGCCGATTTCTTTCGGAATGGCATTTTGCGCATAGGCCGGTTGCGCGATTTCATCGCGAAAAAACTTCCGTGCACGATCAAGGTTTTTGATATCTGTAATTGGTTCGCCGGTTTCCTGATTGGTCAACGCTTCTCTGAAGCTTTGGAGCTTTGGAGCGATCAGGCGCGTTTTGTCCGAAGCGATGACGTCGTCGACTCGGCCGATGAATTTCTGCATTTCCGTCATTGGCACGGTATCGCTGTCCGCCGCCATATAGAGCGGTCGCACCGCCGCCGACCTCGCCTTATCCGCCTCGGTCATAACGCCCTCGGCCGCCGCCTGAACGCGCGGCGCGACGCTGTAGGGGTTTGTGATTGGCGGTGTGATCTGATCGAACGTCGCGCGGCCCAGGTCCTGGACCTGATCCGGCCGCTGGGCAAAGAACGGGCGCGTGATCGCGCCACCTTCAGGCGAGTTCTCGACGACGCGCTGGAGATTCCCCATGTTCGTTGCGTTGTTCGTGGCGTAACCGACCGCTTCGGTCGATGCCAGCGGTGATCCAACTTGTCGGCTGTAATCAAGCAGATCCTGCGCCATTTGTGCGCGCGCCGGCGTCAATCCTTCGAGCGATCGCGCCACGGGATTTGCCAGCCGCGCGACTTGGGAAGCACCAGCGCCCAAAGTTGCCGGCGCAAGAGCGCCCGCGACACGCGCATAGGGTTCCGCCGCCGTGCCTTTGGTCGCCTCCCCGGCCGCTTCGCTGGTAGCACCGGGGATTATGCCATACTTCATGAGTGCTCCCGGCAGTTCACGAAGGCTGGACGCACCGCCCAAAACCGCCGCGCCGGGAAGGAATGAGGTAACTGTTTCTGCGGCTTGCCCGGCGGTCGTCTTTGGTTCGCCAATTCCAGCTTTGTCCGCTAAACCCAAGAGATAATGCGTTATGTGATCGGAATCGATGCCCGATTGTTGCGTATTCACCAATCCGCGAATTTCGTCGCCATGATCTGGCGTAATAAGTCCAAGTTTTTCGGCCCCCTTCGTCAACAGCCATGTGCGGCCCCGTTCCATCATGCCCGAAAGGTTGCTGATCCCGCCAACCAGTTCGCCCGCACCCTTGATTGGCCCTCTAATCGAACCGAGACCAATATCCTCTGCGGTCGATTGCTGCGGGGACGATGCGTTATCGGCCGCCGATTTGACGATCGGGAACGCGCTCCATGGATCGTCCGACGACGCCGCAGCAGAGGGCGCAGGCGGCGCTGCCGCCGATGGTGCCGATTGAACGATCGGAAATGCGGCCCATGGATCGTCCGCCATCAGGGAACCGTCCGAATGTTGCCGTCCGGATCATAGAACTGCGACCCGCTAGGCAGTTTTCGCGCGTCGGCGGGGCTCCTGAAAAAAGGAAGACTTGGNNGGTGGTATCGCCGCACTGGCCGGCGGCGTTGATGCCGCCGCGGCATTTCCGAGATTATGGCCGCTGGCATAGCTAGCGAGGGTTTCCCCCGGCTTGCCGTTCCGCTCAAACATCGTCACATCGTGTTGCGTAAATGGAATTGCTGTCTGCATAGTTTTGATAATGCCCGTGACGACATCTTTTTGCTGCGGCGGAATGTGCGGGTTAGCAAGGTTTGGCTCAAGTCCCTTTTCGACAACTTGCCGCATTTCCGCGAGTTTGCGCATCTGTGTTAGCGGCGTGTCACCTTCTTTGAGAATGACTGAATCCATGCTGTGCGTAAGCGTTCCATTGGGCGCCAACCCACTGGCCTCGATCGCTGCAAGATTGCGGCTCACGCCGGCAATCATCGTGTTGTAATCTTGCACCGACTGCGACGTCAGCGAGTTGGTAATGGATTCCTTGGCGGCTCCAAGAAGCCCGGTTCCCTGTTGGCGACCGCCGAACCAACCCGTCGAAGTATTCAAAGGTAGCTCGACGATGTTCGACGCGGCTGTCGCTGCCTCATTTCCAGCAGCCGCGACGCGACTAAAAAACACGCTTTCACGGCCGCTCATCGAATTGCCAGATCCGGGTTTGTTTGGATCGGTCATCGTGGGGATAAAAGTTGGAGCCTCGTCCCCTTTCGCCGGAAGCTTGAGAACTCCCGAAATGGTTTTCGTCGGATCGTCCGGATCTGGATGCGTTACCTGTTGATAAGTATATTTCCCGAGGTTCAGCGCATCGCTTTGATGCTGCATTTCCAGATCATGATACCGGCGCGTTTCAGCGAGGTTCGCCCCCTCCATTCCGATGTGCATTTTCGCGATTGCCATCGCTTGTTCTCTCTGCGCTTCTGTGTTCGCTTGCGTCGCAGACATTTCCGCTTCGGAAAGTTGCTTCGTCTGATCAAGCTGCTTGCCTTTCAGATCGAGTTCCGTGTTTTGATACTTCGCCGTCTGCTGTTGCTGTAGTTTCGACAAAGCCTGCTGTTCGTAGCGCGCGCGCTGCTGCTCGCTGAACTGCAGGCCCTCCATCGCGCCGCGGCCGATGTTCGTCAGCGCATGCGGCGACGTGCCGCCCATGATGCCGAGGCCCGCCATGAGCAAGCCCTGCCAGGGCGAATAGCCGCTGCTGCCGCTGTCGGACGTTGCCGGTGATGCCGCGCCGCTGGTCGGAGCTGGCGCGATGCCGCCGCTGGTCGCTGCGGCCGGTGGTGGCGCCGGCGGTCCGCCGCCAGTCATGCCGCCCGAGGTCGGCGCGGGAAGCCCGCTTGTCGCCGGTGGCGGCCCGCCTGCCGGCGGTATTGGCGGTATCGGCAAATTGTCGTCGATGCCCGAACCGCGCGCGACGATGCCACGGTCGGCAATTGGCGGCATTTGGTCCGGCGGTATAGGCGGAACCGGCAAGCCCTGGTCGTCAATCGGAACGTCGTCGTCGCCGCCATCACGGTAATGGGTCCTACCACCGGCCGCCAGCCGGACCCGTGGCATCATCGGGTGCGGAATGTGCATGCCGCCATTATCGTTGGCGGTAATGCCGCCGCGGCCGGTGCCTGGCATGCGTGTCAGATGCTGCGGAAAGCCGAGGATGCCGCCGCCTGGGGCGCGCTCTGCAATGCCACCGCCATCCGAAATTCCGGCGGCGATAACCGAGCCAAGGCCGGTGTCAATTTCCCCGGCGCCCAAACCGCTGCCTATCAGGCTGCCAATGCCGGATCCAATCCCGTTGAACGCGCCCATGCCGTTCAGCGCAAGGCCTGTGATCCCGAGCCCGGTAAGCTGTGAGGCCGTAGACGCGCCCGGGCTTGTTGTCGAAGATGACCCGCCAGCGGCACCGCCGAGCCCCTCCGCGATCCCTGCCTGCCAACCGACTTGCTGATATGGATAGGCCTGCTGCGCCTGCCATTGAGAAAGTGAGGTGTTCAGGTTTTCCTGCTCCACCTGTTGCTGCAGGCCACCCGCGGCAATGTCGGCATTTCCTTGCCCAATGGCCTGGCTGTAAGCCTCGTTGCCGAGGTTTGCCAGGCCATACCCCGCCTGAGAATCAAGCCACGCATTCGCCTCGTTGGCGCCGAGTGCGGTCTGACCGACGGCGTTTTCCTGCTGCGCGCCCTGCATGTATTCGTTCGCGGCGTCTTGTGTCGCACCAAGCGACAGGCTTCCAAGCCCCGCAATTCCCTGCCCAGCCGCAAGCTGGTTTTGCGCTTCGTCCTGCGTCGCGCCGAGGTTCAGACTGCCAAGCTGCGTCAGTCCCTGTCCAGCCGCAAGCTGCGCACTCAGATTGCCCTGCGCGGCGGTCAGCGATTGATTGCCCAGCGATGTAATACCCTGCGCGCCCTGCAGTTGGGCGCTTGTCTTCGCCTGCTGCTGTTGAAGCTGCGTCTGCTGCTGCGTATTCGCCTCGTTGAGCGCCTGCGAATAGCCGGTGTTTTCCAAGCCCGCAATAACCGGCGCCTGCGCAAGCGCTTCCTGCCCGGCTGTGATCCCCTGCGCCACTGCGGCGCGATCGCCGCCAAAAGCGCCCTGCGAGATCGCGTTGCCCTCGACCTGCTGTTGCTGCTGCGCGTTCTGATTGTTGAACTCGGCCTGCGTCGCGTTGACGACGGATGATGTGTATGGGCTCTCGTATTGGCTGATCTGTGAGCCCGTTACCGGGTTGTAAGTGATCCCCGAGCCCGCATTGTTGAACGTCTGCCCGGCCACGCCGACAAACGGCGTCAAACTCGACTGCAGGTTTGCGTTCTGCGCGGTATTGTAGGCACCGGCGGCCGCTGCCGAATATGGCGAGATCGCACCGACGTCGTTAATGTTCTCTGCAGCCCCATAGGCGTTTGTTGCGCCTGCCGTATAGGGATTGATCGAAGCGCCGAAATTCGTTCCTTCGGCCGCGCCAATCATTCCTTGGGCCGAATTCAGATACGGCTGCACACCTGGCAGCAAAGGCGCAGTCGACGCATTAATCTCTCCCGTGGCACCTTGCATATACGGCTGCGCACTGGCCTGCCCGGACGCAGCAATCTCCATGCCTGTTGTTTGCTGAGCAGTGAGCGGCGCGACCGTAGCGCCAGTATAAGGCTGATACGGGATTTGCGCGAGCCCGTTCGCCTCATTGTTGACGTTCGTGTAGGCGTTGAGGAACTGCGCCGGAGGCTGGCTTTGTTGCGTTACAGTATTTGTGCCGCCGCCCGACATTACCCCGCTCCCTGACTAGGCGGCGCGGGATAAATGAAAGCGGCCCCGGCTTGCCAGAATTTGCGGCGATACTTCGCGACCTTGGACTGCACGCGCCAAGCGCCGAGCACGCCGCACAGAAGCCACCAGCGATAACCCATGCCGCGCGTGTGTTCATCCGCCGCCCACTTGCAGAAGTCCATCAACTCGTCGGCGTGCCGGCTCTTGCGATGGTCCGGGTGAACGAAGTTGACCAGTTCCTGCCAATACCAGCCGTTACTCCACCACCACTGATAAGGCATGAGGATCACAACGGCCACGGCCGGGTGCCCGATGACGCCGACGATACCGCCGCGGCGCCGCGTGCCCATCTGAATGTGCTGAAGCACTTTCTCGCTGGCAATCGGCGCGATGTTCGCCGCGTTCTGTTCGAGGTCCATTGTCAGCAGCGCAAGCAAATCCTGTTCGTCATCCGGCCCAGCGATGCGCACCGAAGTTGGCTTCGCAGTCGGCCCGCTGTGAACCGGACTTTCGCGTTCGGCTGCCAGCAGCGCGCGGAGCTCCGCCCTACCGACCTTCGCGCTCCCGCCGCCGAACCGCGCGAGCGTTTCCGCCGAGATGTAAAGCGAGCCGGTGTGATCGACCGTCGTTTGACCGTCCGGCGACTGACGCAAAACGGATGTGTGCGCGTTCATGACGGCTTTACCGGCGGCGGAAGTGACCGCATCTTCGCGATTGTCTCTTTGCGCTTTTGCAATACCCATTGATCAAGCTTGCGGTGAGCGTCGACCACGTCGCCGTTCCCAAGCCAGCGGCAATACTCCGGCGAAATGACGTACTCGCCGTGCGACAAGGCAACCGGTTTCGTGCCGGCGCCGTTGAACAGCTTGACCGCGCCGCCGCGCTTCACTTCCTCACGGAACTCGGGCGGCGGCCGCGGCGGACCTCGACCGACGCGCTGCGGCGACTGCGGAATGCCGTGCGGACCGGTCGAAAAGATCGCATCGGCAACGCGAGCACCGGCAAGGCTGTTTCCCTCGCCAAGGCCGGCAATCACGTCGGCGGGCAGAACATAGGCGCCGGCTGGCGCGGTCGTCTGGATACTGTCGGCACGGCCTGGCGTCGTGCCATGCAGGAAACCTGAGTCCGCGCCTGTCGCTTCGCGCTTCGTCCACCATGGCGATGCCATGCCCGGGCTAATGCCCATGTCGCCACCGCCAGCGCGTGCAACCTGCCCACCGCGCTTAAACATGTTGTTGTTTGACGGGCCGGGGTTGCCCGTGCTCAGTGCGCCGGTCACAGATGGAAGTGCCTGCGGTGG
>QGNH01000242.1_pt1 | contig 17883 bp, 20 predicted proteins | sample 1735481 | NCBI WGS metagenome assembly QGNH01 (sample SAMN09239004, study PRJNA386568) | Viral metagenome, whole genome shotgun sequencing project.
CCTCAACTCATTGTGAAAGACGTTCTTAGTCGTTGGCCAGCGATCTCACAACCGTTCTTGGTTCGCTGCAGGACCGCTGACGCCGAGCGTCATGAACGTGCGCGACCGGCGATCAACAGGGTATGCGATCGCCGGTCGCGCGCAGTCGGACAGTCGATCTGCACATGGCGAGCCCATGGCACGCCTGAAACACTCCAGGTCGTGACTGAGGTTCGGGCAGAATCGGTGACTCATTTGGGCGACTCATTTCGCGCCTCATCAGGCAAGCAGGCAGACAAGCCAGTCCTCTGGACAATGACCGAAGTTGCCGCCCTCCGCAAGAATGCCCGCCAGGGCGTCGCCTATGTGGCCGACCTGCTCGATCGCTCGCCTGCCAGTGTAAGAGCGCAGGCCAAGCGTCAGCGCATCTCTCTACGGCGCAGGGGTTCGAGGCGAGGCGTCTGCCTTGGGCAGCCGCGTGGCGAATCGTGGACCGTGGATGCGAAGGCGCGGGAACTGCGTTCACTCGTGATCACTGGTGCCCTCGACATGGGACGCGCAGAACGGGAGATTGTGGAGGATCTCGAGGGCCGATCGGCCCCCCTGTGCCCGCAGTGCGCACAACGCCCGCAGCGCAATCCTCGCACCGGTTTGTGTCAGGTGTGCCACAACCGGCGACTAGCGGAGAAGGCGCGGGACGCGACCGCTGAGTTGGAGAGCAAACGTGCCTTCGATAACGCGAGATGGGTTCACAAAAGGGTCCGAGATCGTGGCACATCCAGTCAGACGGAGACCGACTGACTGACGTCGTGCGACGTTGGATCGCCGCCTGATCGTCGTGCTGCGCACGTAGGATGGTGACCTTCCGCACGCCTTTCCCATCCCTGCGGCAGGGGCCCATCCCTGAGCCTCTCACGGCCTGCCCTTGCCGCCTCTGGAGCGGCGGCCGACCGGATAGGCGGTCGGCCACAGGGCGCGCGCGCCCGAACCTCGATGGCCACTCCCCAAAGAAATTTCGCAATTTGACGGTTTTGGCCCGAAACGGACCGCCTGTGGTAGACGAATCCGCACGCTGTCGTGGACGAAATGCGTGATTCCGATGCAATGCTCTGGGCATGGCTCTCCTCAACAAATGCGCAAGGTGCGGTGACAAGCTGACGCAGCCGGCGCGTGGTCGCAAGCGCTTCTACTGCTCTTCGCGCTGTCGGCGCGCCGCCTGGCGGGAACGGCAGGCGCATGTCTGGGCCGATCCCCGCATGACGGCGCCGCTACTGGACGAGGAGATCGAAGAGGCGTTGATGGCTGCCCTTGGCCCTCAGCTCGGCCAGCCCGGCGACCCTGACGAGGCCATGGTCAAGGCGCTGGTGGATGCCCATGTCCTCGTCGCCTCCTGTGAGCGCTGCGCCACCTACGGGCGCCGTGAACTTCGTTGGCGATTCGCTGCCGTTGCCAGTGGACTCGCCGCCCTCTTGCGGCTCCACTTTCGTTACGAGGACAAGGAGCCATGAGCAGCCAGGGGTGCCCCGAGTGCGGCGCCGAGATCCATCCGGCGCCCGTCGGCCGTCCGCCGATCTACTGCTGCGCGGCCTGCCGGCAGCGCGCCCATCGCGCCCGTCTCGTGGGGGCCTCCTTCGCTGCCTTCGACAGGGACGCCTCCGTTGTCACAGGCCTCAAGGACATGCCCATCGATGAGATGCACGACATCGCCGATAGCCTGAAGGAGTGCCATGCCTGACCCCGTCCGTGCGCCCGATCACTGTTGCGTCTGCGGGGATCCCATCGAGCAGCCTGTCGCCCAAGGCCGGCCGCGGCGACACTGTTCGGCCGCATGCCGCGCGCGCCGGCAGCGCGCCACGCGGGCCCGGGTCAAGGCGGTGGTCGCCAGCGTGGTTGGCGGCCCGGACCTCGAGGAGCGGATGCGCGCCGCCCTTGGGCGCCTGCCTGAGGAGGCGTTCGATCTGCCCGCAGATCCCGACCAGGCTGCCCTTCTTGTCCTGGCGGAGGCCTGGGTCTTAGTCGAGCGCCTCGAGCGCGTCGCTGCCACCGGGAGGCCCGAACTGGCCGCGCGCTGCGCTGGCGCTGCGGCGGCCTTGGCCGCCTCGCTGATCTGACCCTCTGCGTCTCGTTTTCGAACGCGCGACTGTGCGCCAGGACGCTTCATCGAGGCTACGTCGGGGGTTTGTGTGACGCTGCTGGGACACTCGTCGCAGTGACTGACCGCGAGGAGGAGTGACGTGAGCACCGGCCCGACTGGTACCCCCATCGACGTCGCCTTGGACAGCTTGCGTCGGGGGCGCAAGGAGCACATCCAGGCCGAGCGCAATGTGGCCGCGGCAGGCTTGCCGGCCGTAGGCAAGGGGCAAGGGTCGCCAGAATTTGCGACCTTCCTGACCGCGCATCGTCTCGAGCGCCATGTCGCGGCGGAGCAGAAGGAGCGCGAACTGACCCTGTCCGCGGCTATCGGTTACGAAGGTGCACTGCGTGGGGGTCGCGGGGGCGCCAGCTGGCGGCCGACCGCGTTCCTTGCCGAGTTCGAAGCATGGAAGGAGACCGGCGAGCCCTGGCTGCATAGTGGTACGCCGCTGCCTCGGATCGGGCCCTACTCGTTGATGACGCCCGAGGACGTCCGCGACGCCGTGACTTCGACCTCCAGCTACCCCGAGCCCACCTGGCGGCAGCCCGGATTCGAGCCGCACCCTGGACCGCAGCTCGACCTCGTGGAAGCGATCACCTGGACGCCCACCGACTTCGACGATCCTGAGTTTATGCTCGAGACCGGCCTGACCAACCCGGCCGAGGAGACCGCTGAGGGCGACGCCGCGCCCGAGGCTGCGCTCAGCTACACGCCGACCAGAACTTTCTGTAAGTCGATCCCGGTCGTGGTGCCGGCCAGCCGCCAAGCGCTGGACGATGTCGCCGTCCTCGAGGAGCTGATCACCAGCCGGTTGGTCTACATGATCAAAATCCGTCTGCTGGGCCAGGTGATCGCGGGCAGCGGGTCGCTAGGCGCCAAGAACGGCAACCTGTGCGGCATCATCAACACTCCCAACGTCCTGAGCGTCAGCAAGGTCACCGCCGGCAGCCCTCTGCAGCCGCAGATCGACGCAATCGCCGCGGCTATCTTTGCCGTCAGGCAAGCGACCTTGTCCTGGTACGAACCGACCGACTTGGTGATCAATCCTGCCGACGCCGAGGAGCTCAGCCAGGCAAAAGACACGGCCGGCCGCTACATCTTCCCGCCGGATGAGCCACTGTCGCCCTTCGGTTTGCGGACCACGATCACGAGCAGTGCGAGCGTCGGCGCGCCCCTCATTGGCGACGTGGCCGCCCTCCAGGGCTACATTCGCGACGACATCCTGGCTGACATCTCGGACAGCCACGCCGACTTCTTCACGCGCTACATGATCATGCTGCGCGCCGAGGGCCGTTTCGGCTTCGCGGTCAGGCAGCCGTTGGCCTGGGCATGCATCGAGAATTTCAACGCTTGAACGCCCACATCGAAGGGCGAATCAGCGCCTGGCGGCGGGGCTGCGAATGGGCCCGCTGAACCGCTGCCTCGTGACGCTCGACAGAGTGCCACGGCGGGCGCTGAAGCACGGCGCGCTACCGCGGATTCCCTCCTGCGGTCGCGCGCCGTGCGCTGGGTCCGTCGTGACGCGAACGCGCCGCGAGCGGCAGCCTCATGGAGCATAGCCTCGATTGACCGAGCCGTGCCGCGGTGGCAATGGCGGTCGGACGACCAGACCGTGCGTGAGGGAGGCGGCGGACGTGACACCCGCCCGCATGGATTTAGAGTTCGTGTCGTCCGAGCCCACAGGCGTAGGCCGACACACACGCAGGTACGCCCAGAGGCGTGTGGGCACACGTGGGTGAACCTGGCAGGTGTGCAGAATGTTGGCAGTGAGACGCTCTACCAAGCCCCGTCGGACTGCGACGAGCCTTCTCGCCAACACCCTGGTGTCGTACGATGCTGTCATGGGACTTGGTTGCCGCGAAGAAGGACTGGCCGAGCATCGAGCCGACACTGATGGCCGTCGTGAAGTCGTTCAAGGTGACAGGGTGAGACTTATCCGACCAACAGGGCATTGCATGGCACAAGGAGCGTAGCGGATGGATTCTCGGCCCACGCCCCCGCTGAACTTCCCTCGTGACACTGATGGCTTCCTGCGCCGCCGCTGCCCAGGCTGCCATCGTGAGTTCAAGTGGCAGCTCGATCATCCCGGCGCTGACCGGCACATCGGCCCGATTGGTCCACCCCATCGCCAAAGCACTCGGGAGAAGCTCTGGGCGGCGCTCAAGGAGATCCGTCCACCTGAGGAGCCGGTGCTTCTCTACCACTGTCCCTACTGCGACAAGAGCGCCGAGGGCGAGGACTTCACAACGCCGGATCAGCAGCAGATGCTGGCGAGCTTCGCCAAGCATGAGGCCTTCACGCCGGGGGTGGCCGAATTCGCCGCCGGGCTTGCACGAGCAGAAGGACGCAGCGAGACGCTGCCGCTCTCAACACTCCCCGAAGCCAACGACATGAGGCTCGTCACATTCGCCTGCCATCCCGATGAACCGGTCAAGGTGGCTGAGGACTACCGCGGACCGCTCCACTGCCTGGTCTGTGGTGAGATGGGGGTGTTTGGAGACACCATGCGCACTTCGTCCCCACGATGAGTTCGATGTAGGCTCACACTGTGTGAAGTCGCACGCACGCAGCATGGTGGGGGTGGGCTCAATGAAACGCTGTGCGTCACGCTTCTTCCTGTTGCTTGGTCTGGCTCTGTCTGTGACGCTCGTTGTCGCCGCGCAGGCCACAGCCGCCCCGCCACCCGTCTCCTTCGCCCCCGCCGTCACCCACAGCCTCTCAGCAGTGGGTGTCCTTGTGGGCGATTTCAACAACGACGGCAATGCCGACCTGGCGACGATCGGCAATGGCGTCTCCGTGCTACTGGGTGATGGCAGCGGCAACTTCGGGCAGCAAACGGGCCGAGAGTCGCAAGGGCGGTCCTCTAAGGGCCCCCCGCCTTCGCTTCTCCCGGCCCGCTTCCTAGGGGGGTACCTGCTGTAGTTTTCGGCAGAACGGCGACATTTCCTTAGGGATCGAAGCCCACGCTGATCGGTCAATCGGGCTACTGCCGTCGAGTTGCGACGTCGGGTGCGGGGGCGAAGGCTGAGGATGCCCAAGGACACGAAAGCCCGACCTCGCGAATCGGGCTTTCGCCGTCTAAGGTAAGGGGTTACCAAGACGGCACAACGATACTACCGAGGCGGAGGCCCCGACAAGTGTGACCGCAGACGTCTGCGCGGCTGACCGGAAGCGAGGCTGGCTGACGCTACGATCTGTAGCCGACCCCACGAGCTGTAGTGAGCCACCGAGGAGCGACTTTCCGGCGAATCATGAAGCCGCGGAGAGTCGCCCCCGCTGGTGGCGAGCACGCTCATCATGCCCGGCGGCGTGACGTCGGAGCTCTTCGCTGCTCGAGAAGCGCGCCTTGCAGTGCGAACAGCAGAAGACGACGGGCGTCTCCCACGGCTTGAGCTCCCACGAGCCATCCGACTCGTCGCCTCGCTCGACCTCAACACGTACGCGGCGGTCAGAAGTGCGACACCGTGTCAATTTCGGGTCAACCTTCGGCACAGCTTCGCTGTCGAAGACCACTGTGGCGACGACCGCAGTCGCCCGCACTCGATCGGCTGACGGTCTCGCGACTTTCCGCATTGCCGCTCGCTGCTGGCGCTCCGCGTACCCCATAGTGGTCGAGTAGATAAGCCATAGGCAGACGACCATCAGGAAGAGCGACGCCAGACCTTCCGGGTTCTTCAGATAGGCGAGCCAGTAGCCGAGCATGGGCGGCGCCATGACGACCCCACCGATGACCTGGGAGGGTGGCAGGAGGCCGGGGTCGGCCGTCTTGTTGGCGTCACCCTTGGTGACCAGCGTTCCGTCGGCGTTGCGCTTGATCAGACGATGGGTGACCACGCCGTTGACCGAGTTGAAGGTGATGACCTGGCCGAGGTGGTAGACACCGTCTTGGACTAGCACGGCACTCTTGGGCGGGATGGTCGGGCTCATCGAGCCAGTGTGCACAATGTAGAGCTTGTAGGGCAGCACGCCAGTTGCCAGAAGAACGGTCGGAACCACGAAGGCCAGACAGAGAAGCAACAGCAGGCTGTCTTTGATGACTCTAGACACCGTTTACTCCCCCTGACGGCGTCGGCGCGGGCGCCGAGGTGGGCGTCGGTGTCTCCGTAGGTGCGGGTGTCGCTGAGGGAGTGGGCGGGGTCGGCGCCACTGTCGGACGCGCCGACGGAGTGGCCTCCAGAGAGACTGCGGTACCTGTCCTCGAACCGCTGCCTCGCACGGTCAGTGTGACTTGCACTCTTGCGACTTCCGGCCAGCCGCGCAGGCGGACCGTAAGGGTGCCCGAGTAGGTGCCCGCCCTGGTTTGTGCCGGTATGTGAATCCTGATGCCTGCCGGTTGAACAGCCAACCCGGCGAGGACAGCGCGCTGGAGGTTGTCGAAACTAACTTGCCGCACAAACGGCGCGATCGCACCGCTCACGCCGAAGCTGACCACCCGAGGGACGCCGACCAGCGACACGAGGCGGAAGATGTCGTGGAACGCCTTGCTTGTGCGCCGCTTCTGGGGGCCAAGATCGAGGAGCATGGCACCGGTCGAGTCATATGTGGCGACCGCCGCGAGACTGTCCTGACGATTCCCACTCGGCTTGGACCGACCAGTCGTGCACCTGCCTGCCTCGAAGTAGTACGGGCACCTCTCCTTGGGAGCATTCGAGCGTACGGTGACGGCCATCGGCAGTTGTGAGTTGCCAGTCCAGCCGCTGACCTGAACGGTCAGGGTGCCGGTGTAGTTTCCGGGAGTGACGCGGGCAGGAACACTGATCTTAACGTAGACACTCTGCGTCGTCCCGGCCTTCAGCACTGTACTCTTGCTGTTCGTCAGGTGCACGTCGCCCACAAGCATGGCTATCGTGCCGGTTACCTTGAAGGTCACGAGGCGGTCGTCGGGGACCAGTGAGACGATGCGAAAGACATCCGAGAAGGCGTCGCTTTCGTTGCGCACCTGATCGCCGAAATTGAGGAACATGGCGCCCTTAGAGTCGTACTGAGCAATGGACAGCGGCCGCTGCGGCTGGCAGTGCTTGACGTCCCATTGACAGGCTTTGGATGTACCGAGCGCCAAGCGATAGGGGCACGCCGCAGTCCCGGAGCCGAGAGTACCGGTCATCGTCCCCGATATCGTGTCACTGAAGTAGGCGTTGGTCGTGCGGCTTGCCACGGCAACCAAGCTGGCGCTTGCCGCCAAGGCGACAGCGAGGCCGAGGAGCTTCAGCTTGACGGTAGACCTCATGCCTCTTCCTCGGCGCGCAGTGCGCCTTGCGGGGAGCGTTCTATTGGCCTGTCGAGCCATCGGTCAGTCACCGGGTGAACCTTCGAGCCTGGGAGCCTGGCGGCTTATGCCGCCAGGCTCCCTTGGGAGTTGGCTGTGCGATTCTCTTGGCCTCAGGTCACCAAGGAGCGACAGGGAGTGGACTCAGAGGCGGAAGGACGATCGTGCCCGGAGTCTGGCCGACTTGCGTGGCGACGATCTGGTAGGGCAGGCCATTTCCCGGGGTGGTGGACACGGGAACGTACGTCTCACTGTTCTTGGTCTCTACCGCGACCGGGTAGGTGTTCCAAACCCCGCCGCCGGTGCCGGTCAGCTTGCTCGCGTAAGAGAACGTGAACGTCATCTGGCCAGTGGCATCCGGCGCCACGTTCGACTCCAGCAACATCTGGCTGGGTACACGATAGATGGTCGCGACGCCAGAGTTGCCGGGCGTGCCGGACGGATAGAAGTCGCTCAAGTTGTCCGAGACCCAGTTCACGCCGCCGCCGACGTCACCGATGGCCACGGAGCCATAGGTGCCGAGGTCGTTGAGCGCGTGCAGTGCGTCGGCGTTCGGGAAGACGATCCAGACGTCCTCGGGATTGGTACCCGTGTTCTGGTAGTTGACCTTGACCGTCTGCGGCACGCCGGGAAGCAGGTTGGCGAAGTGGATGCCGGTGCCGTTTGCACTGGAGCCGTCACTGTTGTAGCCGGCTGGCGAGATGAGGATGGAGCCGACGCTGCCGGTTATTGTCCCAGCGTGGCTGTCGCTGAAATACGCACCGGTGGCGCCACTGGCCACGATGGCCAGAACGGCAACGGTAGCTAGTGCGGCCAGAAGGCCGACGATCTTCACTTTCATGAGGTACCCCTACCTAGAAGAGTGATATTGGATTCGCGCCGTCTTCGCCTCGCACGGCCGAGCCTCCGGACGCCGTGGGGCGAGAAGTCAACCGGTCGTAAGGCCCACCCCCCCAGATCGCTTCCCCCAGACAGACAAGCAGACGCGGCGACCCAATATCATTCGCATTGAGTTCACCGCGAGACGCGGCCAGCGACGAAGCTCTTAGTCCGACGTCACCCCTACCACGCCTATCGCTTCCTCCAACCTCCACGAGGGAGGCATTCGTAGGTATAGCACTCAGACTTTCAGAAGCAAGTAAGAACCATTCAGTCTGTTGTTAGCCTCTAAACATCTGTTTGACTGCCTGCCCGGTAGGAGGCTCCTAGTGACTGATCGGCTCAAATGAGCCTGACCAAGGCCCAAGACTCGGCGCTTCCCAGCGCGCCGGCAGGACCAGAGCAAGGGTGTCCGGTGAGCCATCCAGGGGGGTAGTTGCCTGTCGAGACAACGGCTTGTGCTCATGTCAATGGCCGTTCGTGCCGAACACGAGAGGTTGAGTTGGCCTCCGTGCTCTGCCGCTGCCTGGCCTAGCGTGGCGCAATGCCCTCACCCCGGCTGGCGGGGTGCTCGACTAAGCATGCGAGGCGTCTCTCATGTCCGCATGAATTAAGCGTCATGGTATCTTCACCTCGCAAACTGTCTTGCTTTCATGATGGAGGGTAACCATGACCGACTACAAGTTGACGCCCGCCCCGGTTCCTTCTCGTGCCGGCGGTGGGAGACCAGCGATCTACCTGCAGATGCTCACCGACTTCGCTGCCATGAAAAAGGCAAGCGTTCGCATCGACTATGAACGCAGGCCGGACACGATCTACAACGGACTCGCCACGGCACTGCGCAAGCACCCTGAGTTTAAGGGCATGGTGGTTACGCGACGCGGTGATGAGGTCTATCTGAGGCGCGGGAAGTAGAGGCATGCCATTCACTCTGCCGCCACTTCGGCACCCGGCACAGCCTCAAGCGGACGATGGCGCCGCGCACTTCAAGCGGTCGGCATCCTCGCCTCAGCTGACCCAGCGTGACGAGCGCAGCGTTCCAGTAGGCGTCATGCAGATCCCTTCGCGGGGCTGGAAGGTGGTCGTTACGCTTTCGCCAAGATCAACGTGACAGGTTTTTCCAGCCTTGTCCTTTCCGACCCGACGGTGTTCTACACCCGCTCCAGCTTCTACCGGATTGCCCCCGCGGTCTTGAGCAAGGCCACGAAGTACAACAGTCAGTTGTTCAATCAGTGACGTTCATGAGCGCGTACCAGCACCACGTGTGCAATCCCCGCGTGGTCGCCGGCCTGGGCTTCTTGGCGGCAGCGATGCTGTATTTTGGAGGGTTTGCTGGGGAGCGGAGATCCCGACGCCGATCACGATCGATGACACACGCGACCAAGTGGAACGCTGGGCGCAGATGGTGGGCGACCAAGGGTGAGGTCGACGGCAGCAAGGGCGCTCCAGGCCGCACAGGAAGGCCGCAGAGACGCTGCGAGGGTCAAGGCAAGGGTGGTTTAGAGGGCGGCCCTCCGCACCGCCTGCGGCCGCCACAGACGGGCGGGCCCGCCGCCCATGAGGGCACAGCGCGCCTTGGCGCATGCGTGACTTGTCACTCTCGGCAGAACTCGCAGTCGCAGCCCTCGCCGTGGTGCCAGTCGTCCAGAGGCATGTCGACGGCGGCAAAGGCGTATCGGAGGCCCCTAGCGGCTGTAGAAACAGGGGAGCCCGACGCGCAGGCCTGAAGCGGCGGGCTCCCGGGGTGCACCCACGAGCCCTGGGGTCCCTAAGCTCCGAGGCCGAGGAAACCTCGGCCCAGAGCCCGGGGGTGCACAGGTTAGGCGAGGCTCAGAGGGCTGTGGCGCCCTCCCTCGCCGGCGCGAACCGGCGCATGGCCTCGAGGTCGTTCTCGTCGCGGTCTTCCTTCATCGTCTCCCAGCGACCGGCCGCCTTGTACCCATTCCCGAGCAACCAGCCGGTGATCTCGCGCTCGGCGCCCCGCATCGTGAGCGAATCGATGTCGAGCTGCGTGGTGGACTCGTCGTCGCGAACGACCATGCAGTTGACTCCGAAGCCGCCGTCTCGAAGGGTCAGCCAGACCTCGATGGGGCCGACCTTCTGCCTGCTGGCCTCCTTAAGTGCAGCGGCGCGCTCAACCGCACCGTCGGCCGCCTCCACGAGGTCCGCCAGCAGTTCATCCGTTGTCGCTGGTTTCGGCGTCCCGAAGCCGTGTCGGCTTAGGAGGCGGCTCTCCTCGTCGAGGTAGTCACCCCTCAGGTCGTCATCGTCAGTTGAGAGGATCTGCGCTAGACGCAGCAGCCGAGGATCGTCGTCGGGCAGCTTCGCCACTTCGGCCGCGGCCCTCTCTAGGGCGGCAGCCGACTGCGCGTTGCGCGCGTCGTCCGGGTGCTCCTCGGCCTTCTGCCGACGCCAGTCCGCAGAACCCTCCGCCTCGGTTGCGAGATTGGCTCGCACGAACGAGACGTCCAGCGCCGCCGCTGCCTCGAAATCGTCGTCTGCCATCGTCGTCTCCCCTCAACAGCTATTGTTCTCTAGTGACATGAAGTGTAGTCCAGTGCTCTTAGTGCTGTCAAGAGTCCAAAGAAAGACAGAGGAGCCCGCCGCCTCTGAGTGAGACGACGGGCTCCATGCTGCATCCTCGCAATGTGCCTCGATGCTTCGCCAGCGCTGCAGCCGGTCCGAGGGCTAGGGCGTGCGATGCTGAGCGGCGACCGACGGCGGTCTGCCGCTCAGCGTACGCCTCGAGGGACGCCATCAGTGCGCACTCACGCGCGTCGAGTTGCCAGCCAAGAAGGACCATGATCCGGCCGATCGCAAGGGCTCGGCGGCAACTGCAGCAGCTTGATGCGCTTTCATGGTGCCGTCATGGTGCCGGAACGCGCCAAGATGGGCCGAAAGCGGCCCTCACGGCGCGTCATCCGTCGTCACAAGTGGAAGGCTTTTGCGCTGCTCAAACGGCATTTTGCGTCATCCGTCGGCAGCCGCCGTCACCCGCTAGTGACGCCTGGGGGACTGGGGGTCGCCAGTTCGAATCTGGCCACGCCGACCAATGTTTACCTGCTAATCAACACCTTCCTTCCCCGTTGCCTCTTCCCCATCGGCCTAATAGTCACGCGATTAGTCACGAGCCGCCCGACTTCCCGCCGAAGATGGCATCCGCTACCAGCTCTGTGGCCTCCCGCTGAACGGCCGGTATGACGTGTGAGTAGGTGTCCATCGTCACCTCGGTGGACCTGTGACCGAGCCCATCGGCGACCACCTTTGGATGTACACCCGCCTGTAGGCTCAGCGTCGCGTAGCCGTGCCGTAGATCGTGCAGGCGGATAGTCGGCAGACCGGCCAGCTTGACTGCCCGTCGAAACTCCTTCGTCACATAGTCGGGCCGGATCGGCGAGCCGTCCTGCCAGGTGAAGACGTAATCACCGTGCCAGGCATCCCCCACCCTATCGCGCTGGCGATCCTGTTCCGCGCGCCATTCCTTGAGGACGGCGACGACCTGCGATGCCAGGGGCACCACCCGCCGACTGCTCTTTGTCTTCGGCGAGCTGTCCACAGCCCTGTTGTCCACCAGCACCAGAGCGTTAGTGACGGAGGCAACGGCGCCTCTGAGGTCTACATCGCGCCAGCGCAAGCCGCAGGCCTCCCCGCGGCGAACGCCGGTACAGACCAGCGTGTACCAGAGCGCCCTCTGCATGGGGTCGGCGGCCTCAGTCTGTTTGCAGGTGTACTCGCTGCCGCTGCGGCTCTTGCAGACGGTCGTGATCGTATGCTCGCACGTATAGGTGGCGTCTATGACTCGAGGAAGGTCCGCGCCTCCTCTGCCGTCCACGTGACCATTTCACGGGTCACAGCCTCGTGCGACGGCACGTCTGAGACGTCATCGGCCGGACTTCGGTTGAGTAGATGCGATCGCACGGCGTCGCGCAGGACGCGATGCAGGACGGCGCGGACGTTGGCCACACTGTGCTCGCCCAGCCCGCCGGGGTTGTGCTTGCTCGCCCGGCCTGATTGGCGAAGGTCTGCGTACAGGCGCGACAGGTCGCGGTCGGTCAACTTCTGCATCTTCTTGTCGCCGATCCGCGGCAGCACGTAGCAGGTGAGCACCATTTCGCAGAGCGCCTTGGTGGTCGCCTTGCGCTTGCCGCTGCGCATGGTCGGCAGCCATTCGTCTTCGATGTAGCCGCGCACGGTCATGTCCGCCGGGTTCACCTGGCGCCCCTCGTCAATCGGCGTCAGCTCGGCCCTCATGGCCTTCTGAGCCTCTTTCTGCGTGGCGAACCCACCTAAGGGCCTTCTGACGCCGCTGTAGCCCCTCATCGACCATGCGACCGTTGCAGCCGGGGTGCGGACAGGTGATCAGCGCGACGCGGTCAGCCCAGCGCGTGCGACCGCACTCGCCACAGCGTTGACGCGGTTGCTTGCCGAGGTCAATCACGTAGCGCGAGCCGGCGCCGTACTGGACGACGCCGCCGTTCATGACTGCCGCATCTTCTCGCGCCGCCTACGGTGGTAGTAACGATCTTCGCAGGTGTCCGAGGAGAACTTGCGGCCCGACAGCCGGCTCTGACCCATCCGATACCTGCGGTCGCTCTTCCTGACGAATAGTTGGCCGCACGATTCGCACCGCCTGATTGGCGCCGCTTCGGCCACGTGATTCGCGAACTGCAGGCACATAGCCTGATACACGTTGATTCTCTCCGAGACGTAAGAACCGCTCGGACCCTCAAGTGAAGTCAGGAAGACAGAAACCTGCATCCGCTATACCCCCCCCCGAGGGGGGACAAGCGCTGCTTCTTTGGCAATCCGTCGCAACGGATTTCCGTATACACCCGCAACTAGTGGGAAGCAACGCTAGTTAAGCAACGCGTATTAGCAAGCTCAGAATGATGCTTAGGGGCCACTGCTACTGCCACTGAGTCGCTGAGCGCCGAGTAGCGTCCCATCTCGTGGTGTACGAAGGAGCTGAGAGCAGAGCCGACCGGTTGAGCTTAAGCGACCACCGGGGTCATCCTCTTCAAGTCCTGCAAGACGATGAAGGGAGACACCCGGTGGTCAACGTCACGATGAACGCCCTGGAGGAGTTGCGCAAGCTCATCGAGGAGGGCGATGCCGATCTGCTGCGCACCATGGTCGGGCAGATGGTCGAGGCGCTGATGGGCGCCGAGGTCGAGGCCCTCTGCGGGGCCGGCTACAAAGAACGCCACCCGGAGCGCGCCAACCGCCGCAACGGCTATCGCGAGCGCACCTGGGATACGCGCGCCGGCACGATCGAGCTCGCGCTGCCCAAGCTGCGTGAGGGCTCCTACTACCCCGACTGGCTGCTTGCGCCGCGCAAGCGCGGCGAGCAGGCCCTAACGGCGGTGATCGCCGACGCCTACCTGGCCGGTGTCTCCACGCGGCGCGTCGATAAGCTCGTGCGCACCCTGGGCATCGAGGGCATCTCCAAGAGCCAGGTCAGCCGCCTGGCGGCCTCTCTCGATGAGATCGTCGAGGCCTTCCGCAGCCGGCCCCTGGAAGGGCCCTACCCGTTCCTCATGCTGGACGCCCTGGTGGTCAAGGTGCGCGAGGCGGGCAGGATCTGCAACGTGGCCGCCGTGCACGCCGTGGGCGTCTCGGCCGACGGGCGCCGCGAATCCCTGGGGCTCGAGCTGATCACCAGCGAGGACGGGGCCGGTTGGAGCGCCTTCCTGCGCGGTCTTCTGGCCTGCGGACTCTCGGGGGTGGTGCTGGTGACCAGCGATGCCCACCAGGGCTTGATCGACGCCATCGCCGCCACCCTGCCGGGTGCTTCCTGGCAGCGCTGTCGCACCCACTTCGTGCGCAACCTGCTCACCCGGGTGCCCAAGGCCGCCCAGCCGGCGGTGGCCACCCTGGTGCGCTCGATCTTCGCCCAGCCCGATGCCGCCTCGGTGCGTGAGCAGCACGAGCGGGTGGTCGAACAGCTCTCGCAGCGCTTCCCGGCAGCCGCTGAGCTACTCGCCGAGGCCGGTCCCGACATCCTCGCCTTTACGCTCACGCCCAAGGAGGTCTGGCGTCAGGTCTGGTCCAACAACCCGCTCGAGAGGCTCAATCGCGAGATCCGCCGGCGCACCGACGTGGTCGGCATCTTCCCCGACCGCGGCTCGGCGTTGCGTCTGATCGGCGCCGTGCTGGCCGAACAGAACGATGAGTGGGCCGACACCGGGCGCCGCTACATAAGCCTCGATGCGATCGCCAAGACGCTGGCGCCGAGCAGCCCCGATACCGGTCTGGAGGTGGCGATGATCGCGGCCTGAGCGTCACGAAGCGAGGATGACCCTGCGGTCATCTTCGTACACCACTTGACGGGACGTGGCCAGCGGCCGTCCGTCAGGCACGCATCGGCACTGCCACGGAGATGCGCAGGGTGGGAGCGCTGCGACCCTCGCAAGGCGCGGCCGTTGCCTATCCTGACTAAGGCTTACGCTCAAGATAATCGTGGCTCGAGCCGAGGAATTCTAGTTGACTCCGAGCGCTGTCGTGACGCGTGAGCGTCGTCACACCCATCTCGCTTCCGCAATCTGCCTACTGACACTCTTAGGAGTATGCTCACACGGTCATGATCAGCCACTGAGCGACGGCATGCGCGGACAGCTGGCCTTCCAAAGCTTCCAGAGAGAACGCCTCGATCGAACCGCCCCACCCATCCGACGATTGGCCAAATGTCGAGTCCTCGCAACGAGGCTCGTACAGAGCGCCGCGCTGGCGCAGCCGCATGCTCGTGGTCGCCCTTGTTGGCCTCGTCACGGTGTGCGTCGCCGGCCTCCTTGTATGGAACGCCGCCGCCCATTACGCGCGCGGTGTCGAGGCGCTCAAGGCCCACGCATACTACCGTGCAGACTACGAGTTCTCGGCCGCCCGGATTCTCTTCTTTCCCTACCGTGACGCGCAGCTTCTGGACAACCAAGCTCGCCGTGCTGCCGTCGCCGCGGCCGCCGACGTCTTTCGTACGCAAGGAGAGATACGCCTCGTGGCACAGCTCAAGGCAGCCGCCGCCCGGCTGAAAGCTAACGATGCAGACGGTGTTCTCACGGCACTTCAGGCGATTGACGCTGCCGACCTGCAGACCGCGTTGGCAGGGGGTGGGACGGTCCCCGCGATAGCAGACACTCTGGCAGGGGACATCCTTGCTGCCTCGCGGAGTGCCCTGCTCAGCGGGGCATGGAATCGTTCAGAGCGTTACGCCACGGCGTTCCTGGTACTCGAGCCGTCCAGCCAACAGGCAATGAATCTGGTGACTGAGGCACGGACTGGTCAGGATCTCAGCAACAGGCTGAAACAGGCGAAAGACGCCGCTCGACACGGCAAGTGGCGGTTGGCGCTGAACACTGCACTCGCAGTGCTTGAGGTTCAGAAGGGCTTCCCGGGCGCGGCCGGCGTGGTCGCCGATGCTCGAATCGCCCTCGCTCCCAAGCCCAAGCCCAAGCCTGCCGCCACCACGACCCGTGCGCCGACTCAGGCCACCGGCGGGTCGACGACGGCGACGGCACCGCAACCCCCGCCACCTTGACGATGCACTCGGCAGTCAGCGGTTTCGGCCGTATCAGCGCACTCACGGCGCTCGCCATCATCTGCCTCGCCCTGCCCTGCTTCGGCGTGGCATCCACGGCCGCCGCATCCTCGCCCTGGTCGCCGGTCTCCCTCCCGTGGGAGAAGTCGTCGCCAATCAACGACATGTACGCCTTTGGCGCCACTGGCCTGGCCGTCGCCGGTGACGGCCGCGTCGGCATCACGCGTGACGGCGGTGGCTCATGGGGTGTCGTCGTGCCCAGTGGTCTTCAAGCGGCTGTATTCACGGCTGTCGCCGTCGATCCGTCTGGGCGGGCCATCGTGGCCTCCGGTGGCCTCCTGCTCGTGACGGACGATTGGGGGAACGCGTGGCGGCAGCCGTCTTACGTCGGGCCAGGCCCCGGCGCAGCGATCAACGACATTGCGCTGCGCGGCTCCCAAGCCGTGGCTGTAGGTGACGACGGACTGATCATGAGCAGCGGGGATGGGGGCACCACATGGAGCAGGCTGGCGTCGCCGACCGCGAGCCCCCTCACCTGTGTCGCCATCGCCGGCGATGGCACCGCCATCGCCGGCTCCTCAGCCGGCGAGATCCTCGTCGGCTCCGCCGACGTCTGGAGACTCGCCGGTACGGTCCCGGGCCCCGTGACCTCAGTCGCAGCATCTGACGCCCCAGTCTGGGGCGACGGCCAACCCGACCTCTTTGCGGCTACGGGCCACGACGTCCTCGGCAGCGACGACGCACTCGCCTTTGCTTCCTTGCCGGGCCTCCCAGACCTGAGCTCCCAGCCGTGGCCGTCTCTCGCCTGGTTTGGCGTGCCTGCGCACTCCCTGCTTGTGGCCGGTACTCCGGACGCCGCCTTCTTCGATCCGATCAGTGGACTCTGGTCTACCAGCCCCACCGGACTGGGTGGCACGGCCGGCACGACCGTCCCGGATGGCCAGAGCGTCGCCTATCTTCTCGGTACCGACGGCAGCCTGCTCCGCACGTTGAGCGCCGGTCGCGAGGCCGCTACCATCCAGCCCACACCGCCGCTCATCCTAGTCGGAGCGGCCACCCGCCTGACGGCGACTGTGCGAGTCGGCGCACCAGGCGTGGTGCTGCTGCTACAGCGCGTTCCCGGCTCTCGCTGGGTAACGACGCGGACGATCCCGTGGACGTCCGGCGACTGGAACCGGAGCCTGTCGTTCTCCTTCAAACCGTCACTCACGCACGAGTACCTTCTCGCCTTCAAGTATGGCAAAGCCACCGTATCGCTCGCCCCAGCCACCACAGTGATCGTCACGCCGAAGATCAGCACGACTCGGTCAAGCTTCAAGCTGCGGGTCGGAGACGTCTTCCGGTTCTCCGGCTCGGTCACTCCCGCGCTCCCCGGGGAGAAGCTGGAGCTTCTCACTGATCGTGGGGGGAGTTGGCGGCGGATCAGCCGGCAGGGCTCCCTGAAGCTGCCGGCCGGGCAGACTTGGACGAGCCGCCGCTTCGGGACGCCGAAAGCCGAGACGTATCACCTGCGGGCGCACCTGCCGGCCACAAGCACCCACGGCGAGGCTTGGAGCCGCATCGTGACGGTCACGATCCGCTAGCGGGATGGCGACGACCTCGTCCAGAGCAGCAATCTCGCGCAGTGCGCAGCCGGAAGGAGGAGCGCCGCCGCTCCGGCATCTCCGATACCGGTCTCGCGCCCCCGCACGCAGCTCTCTCGCCGACCTTGAACCCGCGTGCGCGCCCGGCTACCATCAAGTTGAGCGAGTGAGGGGGGACCCGTGACCAACTGGCGCTGCGTGCGGATTCTGCTGATAGTGCTGGTCGTCGTTGTACCGACGATACTAGGCGCTCTTGCCGTTTCGAATCTCGTGAGCGAGGCGGCGGCCGGCCCGCCCTGGACAATAGGCACGCAAGTCCTTGGATCGGGCACCGTGGCCGCGATGCCCGACCAAACGAGCTACGACACCGGCACCCTGGTGCAGCTCACAGCCTCCCCGGCGACCGGCTGGCACTTCGTGGGTTGGAGCGGAGACGCCTCCGGCAGCGACGACCCGCTAGCGATAGTCATGGACTCGGACAAGACCGTCACCGCCAACTTCGCCATCGACA
>QGNH01000806.1_pt1 | contig 17882 bp, 30 predicted proteins | sample 1735481 | NCBI WGS metagenome assembly QGNH01 (sample SAMN09239004, study PRJNA386568) | Viral metagenome, whole genome shotgun sequencing project.
CGCCGTCGGTGACGATGTCCACGGAATTGACGCGCGGCACGCGGGTGACGCGCCAGCGCTTGCCGACGACTTCGCCGGCGCCCATGGCGTTGTGCGACAGGACAAAGGCGTTGGGTTTCTTTTCAGCGGCGTTCAGCATGCGGACGGCGAGCGGTTCTTCGGGGTTCAAAAAGTGGAGGTCGCCGAAATTACCTTCGCCGGGCCGGAAGACGATGTTGTCGAGCCAGGCGAAGCGATCCGCGCAGGAGCGGACCTTATCGGCCTGGTCCTTGGGAGGGTGGTCCAAATTTACATTGATGTTTTCGAGGAGTTCTTTTTCCTCGAGGAGTGCCGCGTCGGTGTAGTCGGTGCCTTCGACCAGGCGGCCGTCCGGTTGGCGGATACCGTGGGTATTGGTGGATTTACTGCCCACGATTTTGACGCCGCGAACGACGCCGTTCGCGCGATCGATCACGAGGCCGGTGGCGGAGTGCGCGTATTCGAGGACCTGGACGAGTTTCGACATGGACACGAGATTACGCGAAGCGGTGAAGCGGGCGGAAAGGTGGCCGGGGAAAAGAGTATACTGAAAGCTATGGTCACGCAATTCATCTGCGACGAGTGTCACAAACTAATCGAGGGCCGAATCTTCGGAGATGATGACGGCCGGGATCAATGCGAAAAATGCGCGCACCAGTCGAGAATCTATCGTCTGCAACGCGCCCGCGACAATTTGCAAAAATGGCTAGAGGAAACACACCTCAAAAAACTCAAGGAAATGGACGAGGAACTCAAGAGTTTACAGTCTGATCTGCTGCCGCTACTCCCCCAGATCGAACAGGTGAAAGACGAGGGCGCCGCCGTACAGTTGGATTGTGCCGACGTACCTATCGGCCTCTAAAACAGGATGACCTGTCCCGGCCCAGCGAAAGCGCCGGCCCACGACTTGCGCTTTCGGATCGACCGCAGCCCAAACGCACGGCACGCCAGTTTGTACCTGCACGGCCAGCAGGCGCGCACCAGCGGGCATGGCGACGGCAAACAAATCTTTGTCTGCGGGGACTGAAAATTTCCAGACGGTCAGCATGGGTGCGCTGCCTACCTCTCGTGTCTAGCGGTTCCGTTCGTTGGCCAGCAACCGGCACAGCGCCTCGGATGTCACTTCCCTTCAAAGCGAGTCCCTGACCAGTCCACGCTACCATCCACGACGCCAACACTAATCCCGCCGTCCGTCTTGCCGAGTTCTCGCCATTTCAACTCGTCCCGGCGCCACGGTTCGCGGGCAAGGATCTCGGCGCGGTCGTCGCAGTCTTGCAACTCCTGGTCGGACGCGCCCAACAAAACGAGCAAGTCGCGGATGGACACGACGGCTTTGGCGTTCAGGCGCTTGGCCGCGCCCGCGTCGTTCATGTCAGCGGGTAGGTTCATGGATGGTCACCGAACCACGTCGTCGGGTTGCGTGGGCCGCACGTACAGCCGTTGCGGATCGTCCGGGTCGACGCGCGTGATTACACCGGCCGCCGGGCGGTTCGCGTCGGGCGGAATTGCCTGGCCGAACTCGTTCATGGCAGGAGCGTCAACCACGGAGCGCCCGGAGAGCGGCGTCGTAGGTTGCGATCAAGGCCCACGCATTGCGCGCCTGCGGCGGCAACTCGAATTCGAGGCCGGGAAAATAGTGTTGCAACAACTTCAAGTGACCGTCCGGCTGGTAACGACGAACCGGGGTGTTCAGATCATCCATTCGGTAATCTCTCAACGCAACCCGGATGGTCGCTGTGTTGAACACCAGATCCGGCAGCGTCGTCAGCCGCGCCTTGCGCAGCGGGGTGGCGGCGCGCAGGGCGTCGGCGTGCTGGAGAAAGTCGGCGGCGGTGCAGATGATTTCATCGATAAAGCCGCGCCGGAAAACCAGCGCGTCTTGCCAATGCGTGCCGGCGACGGCTGCGTCTCGAAGCGCTTTACCGGCCCAGCCCCAGGCGCGACCGTTGAGCAGTTCGCGCTCGCGCTGCACGAGCGCCAGCCGTCGCGGTGCGCCCTGATGATGGAGCGCGGCCTGGCCGGGGAACGTCTCCGCTTTCAACTCTTTCTTGCTCAACAGGATCGACTGCGCCAGTTCGACCTGAACGCGGATGAATTCGCCGCGAGCGTTCAGCGCCGGGTCGCTCTGCTCCTCAAGCCAGTCGGCGTAGATCAGCCGTGGCGTGTCGTCGCTCGGTGTCTCAATAATGGACGCGAGAAAAGCAGCGTGCATGTCATCCCCTACGGCTGCGCCTTCAACACCAGCGGTTTCTTGCCCCGCGCCTGGAGCGTCGCCAGCAACTCCAGCGCTTCGGCGCCGGTCTCGCCGATCCACACGGGCAGGCCCAGCATCTCGAAACCCGGCGTGACCTGGTGAGCGGCGGACAGTTGCGGCTGGAGGGCGTCCCACTGCGAGCGGGTACACACGACACAGTTGAATTCCGGTTCGGGGTAGGCGGCCAGCCTGGCCAGGCTGGCGCGGATGTTCTCCATCCGGAATTGAACCGTCGGCAAGATGCTCGTCATTGTGCTCATTTGGCCGCCAGTGCTTTCGGTTCCATGAAGTGGCGAACGGTCGCGTCCAGCGTTTCCGCAAAACGCTTGCTGCACAAATCGCAAAAGTCGAGATTGAAATTCCGGGACGTTTGCACGCTCGTTGTCTTCGGATCTTGGCCGTAGCGCAACGTCACGCGTCCAATCTGTCCCTGTGTGCCTCGGCTGCATCTCTGGCAACCATCGCAAATCGTCATGCGAACTCCCCCGATCGTGGCTCGCGCCGTCGTCGCCAGCCGTGCCATCAATAACGATGGAGGGGCTGGGCGTTTCGTCTTCGTCGAGTTGCAGAATCGCTTTGGCGACTTCGGTCAGCTTACGGCGCGGACTCGCGGGCGGGCGTGGCTTTCGCAAGCGGCAGGTCGCCACGAAAGCCGGGTCCGTAGACCGGCTCCGAGAATAGCTCCGTGCCGCTTTGCTCTCCCTCGTAGTCGGTCCGCTCTTGCGCTTCCTTCAGGTCCGCCTCGGTGATCGTGTGGTCTTCGGGTTCGTCGGGCATGTTAGACCAGTCCCTTCGCTTTGGAATGCTTGGCCAGCTTGCGCACGGCTAGTTCAATGACTTCACGCTCCGGCACGCGCCGGCCTTCCTTGACGGACAGGTGCGCCGCCAACAAGGTGACGAGTTCCCGCACGTCGGCGGCGAGTTGGAAGCTGACTGTTTTGGCGCCGTCGGTGCGTTTGGGGTTCATTCGACAATCCCCAGTAACGGCCGCAACTCTCGATAGCTCTTGTCGTGTGGCCCGAAGGCGACACCGCCGACTTTCTTCTTCGCTAGCACGTCGGGATCGACATGCGGTTCGGCCGCAACTTCCACGACCGGCACGACCGATTTGGCTTCCGCGTGCGAGCGGTTGGCCCATAGCCGAATACCCTGAAAAGCCGGTGACACTTCGTAGCCTAGATAAGCGGTGGTCATTACTAATCGTGCCTCCCCATACGGTCCTGAGCGTCACGATTCGCCTTCCACTCATCGTCAGTCAGCGACGGCGGTTTCACCGGATTGTCTTTCGCCTGCTGCGCGACTGCGGCAGCCCTGGCGTCCTTGTCACGTTTCGTCTCAACACCCATCGCCTTGAAAGCGTCGCGCAATTCACTGTGTTTATCTTCTGGAACTTTCCATTGCATTGCGGGCTGGTCCCACTTGACACCAAGGTGTTTCAATTTGTCGGCGCGAGAGTCAGTCCGTTTCATCTTCAGGAAGATATGCCCGTCTCTCACGTCGGAAATTAACTGCGGGTAGTCGACTTTCAGTTCCACTTTCGCCTCTCCTGTTGGTGATGTTTCCCCACTCCCAACATTATTGCGAATTGGACCGCTTTTGTCAACCTCAGTCCCGTTCGTTTCCGGCTTTTTCGCCCCGGAAACGCCGTCTTTCTCCCCGACCAACCCCTTCGCTTTCAGGTGTTTCATGACATTCGGGTAGTGCTGGGTCATGTGCGCTTCGCCGCGTTCGGCGAGCACGCGGCCAGTCTCCGCGAAACCCTCACTGGCGTTCGTTAAAGCATAGCGGCTCAGCAGCTGTTTCCCCTTCAGAATATCCTTCTTGTACGCCGCTTGCCACCCTTTATCATCGCTATGGAAACCCTGGTTGTCGGCGGCGTGCCACAGTTCGTGAACGTAAGTGCCGCGCGGATCGTCGCCGCCGTCGAGATGGAGGTCCGTCGCCATGCCGCGGTCGCGGGCGAAACCAACGACGCCAGCGGCGCCCTTGCCGCTGAGCTTGACGGCCTGAGCGCGCAACGCTTGCAAGTCGGGGTGGAACTGGACGCCGCCGTGCTTGAGGGCATCACCGGCATGCTTGGCAACGCCGGACGGCAGGAGACTCAGGGCGTGGGAGAGATGCTCGGTGTAGGTCGCTGCTGTCTCCGGCGACAGGCCGGGGGAGGCGGCGGCGTATCGCGCGGCGGTGGCGCGATGTTCGGGCGTGGGACTGCCCACAAGGGGGTGAGCGGTACTCGCGGGGCGTGTGCCGTCGTCGGGGCGGATGGGCTTGTCCGTGGTTTCGTTCTGGTTCCCGCCGCCTCCCTTCACGAACTGGCCGCCGCCTGCACCCTTCCCCTTGTGCTCGTGACCGCTGCCGTCCTTTGATTCGTGAAGGGCCTGTCCTTCGCCCGTCTCGCCGTCCAGCCCGGCCACGGCTTCGTCCCACACGGCGCGCAGATAGTCGTCGTCGATGCCGGCGCCGCCGGGAACCGGGAACGTCTCCACGTCCGGGTTGCCGTCGTCGTCCAGGTCCGGCGCGTTCAGCTCCGCTTCGCTCAGCTTACGGCCGCCCGTTTTGATTGCCATGCTACGCCGCTCCCTGTTCTGTTGTCGCGGCCAGCGCCAACTTTGCTTGCCAGCCCTTGAAAATCTCGGGGTGTATGTACGTGTCGCGGGCCTCCGTCGGTTGATTATTCAGCACGCTGGAAACTTCGCCGCTCATTTTGAGAATGGCCGCTTGCACCAGCTTCACGTCCTTCTTCTTGTCGCCGCTGAGCGGTGGCGGCGGTCCGGGGAAATGCTCGACAGCGGCCCGCGCGATCTGGTGTGCCTTGAGCGTGCGCAGATCCTTGACCTTGATGTCGGCCGGGCCGCCGCTGGCCACGGACAACTCCTTCAGGGCGTCGCCGGCCGCCGTGCTGTCGGCCTTCTCGAAAACGGGCTGCGCGGCGTCCTTGCCCTCAGTCGCGGCTTTCAGAAATGCCACGTTCGCCGGGTCGCGTACCACGGTCTGGTTGCGGATGCCTTCCTTGCCGATGAAATCGAGACGGGCTTCGTCGCCCTCAATCTTGACGTGGTGCGCCTGAAGCGACGAGATACCGAAGTGGCCGTGCTTGACCGATTCGTCGCCGTCCGTGGGACGCAAGCCTGTCTCGCGGATGACGTTGGCGATGGCCGCCGCCTCGCGCTGTTTTTGCGGCAAGGCGGCATCGCTCATCTTGGCGGACAGACCTTCTTGAATCTTGCCGATGTGCGGTTCGATGGCGGCGACGCGCTCGTGCTTCTCGGCGGCGTTCCGGTCGTGGAACTCCTGCGTGTAGCGGTACTGCCGCGAGACGCGGCCGCTCTTGGTATGCTGATCCCACGACATGAGGGCCTGGAACTTGAGAGCCTCTTTGTCTTTGGATAGGTCCGCGACCTTGACGTTCTTCATGTCCACGTCGGCCGGCGGGAACGTACCCACCATACCGGCGGCGCGCAGCTGGTCGCGCGTCTCGGCTGCCATCTGCGAGCCGGGGGCGGCTCGTTTGGCCGCCGGCTCTGAGGCCTACGGCTGCTCCGCTGCCGGTTTCTTGGCGGTTTTGGCCGGTTTCTTCTNNCGCCGGCCCCGCCCGCACCCTTCGTGAACTCGCCGCCATGCGGCCCCTTGCCAGCGTGTTCGTGGCCAGCGGCGTCCTTCTCTTCGCGCACCGCCTGCGTCTTGTGGCTGCTCAACAACTTGCGGATGAACTGCACGTGCGCCGGCTCTCTCCCCGTCAGATGCGAGACATAGCTGTCGATAATGAACGGGTTATCTTGGAGATAGCCCGAAGCGCCGGCCTCGTTCGCGGGGTTCGCCTCGACAACCTTATAGCCGTCGGCCGTCTTGACGATGTCCGGCGCGTACAGTTGCCCTTTTCTCTCGGACTCCGGTAACGCATTGATCGCATCCACGGCGGCCTTCGCCATGGCACGCGTGCCGTCGTCCTCAAATACCACGGGCAGATGCTCGCCCTTGATCCAGGTCGAATGCGGCACGATTTCGGCTTTGCCGTTGCGCGTGACGATATGGACACGGCCTTCGCCCGTGCCTTCGTGCGTGCGCCCGGCGGCGCGATCCGCGTCACTAACGCCGACGACGGGAAACGCCGGCTGCGCCATGAAACGCTTGCCGCCGTTGGAGAGTTGCGCCCCCTGTTCGCTGGACGCGGCAGCGGCGGCCTTGTCGCCCCACTGCCTTACGTCGCCGTGAATCGTACTCTCGTATTCCTCGGAGCCGAACGGGTAGCTCTCGCCGCCCTGGTGCGCCAGGCCGACGACCTTGCCGGCCGCGTCGCGCTCCAGGGTAAACCCATGCCTGGCGACTTGCTCGCCAGCCGACCAGATGGTGTTCTGGGCGTCCTTCTTGATTTGTTCTGTCCGTTGTGGGAAGAAGATCCCAAACCCGGCATAGGCTTCGTCGCCGTAGGCTTTGACGATCCACTTGCCCTTCCCGTATTCGTCGTCGAGTTTCGTCAACACGGCCGGCGAGAAATTGGTGACGCTGCCGCCCACTTCACCGCCCATAAGGACGGCGAGGTCCTCGCTCTTTTCCAGACCGGGGAGATGCTTGGCTTCGTCCAGTTTATCCTTGAGACCCTGATTGACCGGGAACACGTCGCCTGCCTTGCCGCGCGCCTTCGTCCCTTCGTCGTCGGAAGATGGCGCCACGGTGGAGATGACTTTCTTGTCCGGGTCCATCGTGTTGCCGTGGACCAGCGTGATACCGTTCCTGTCCAGGTACTTCTCCGCGAAGTCGCCCATGTCGGACCAGCCGGCGTACTGAACGCTCTCGCCCTTACCCGTCGCCTCTTCCCCGAGCGCCTTGAGAGCCGCATCCGTCCCGACGCTGTTGACGTGGTCGCGGAGCTTGTCCATCCAGTCGGCGACCTGGTGCTGGCCCTTGGCGCGGAAGTGTGCCGTGTAGCGATCGAGCTTCTTGTTTACGCCTTCGATGCTGGCGGGAACGCGAGCAGCAGTTCCTTGACCAGCGGACTTACTTCCATCCAGCCCGCCTTGATTTCCTGCTGTATCACCGGGTCCGCCAACCGTTTTCGCCACGACTCCGCCGTCTTTTTTAGACGCTCCAACATCTCCGTCCCTTCCTGATCCGTCACTGGTTCCATCGTCGCGCTCCACTTCCGGTAACGTGTTAATCCAGTCTTGATCGAGGTTCAGTTTTTCGGCAATCTTCTCGACCAATTCCGGCTTGGCCTTCGCATCTGCCTTTAACCCATGCTCTTGTTTTAACTGGCGCAGTTGCTTGACGGTCAGCAAGCCGAGATGCTCCGTCATTTTTTTGAGCGATTCCGGGGTTCGTTTTCCCGTGAGGATGGTCTGGATTTCACCCCTGGTCGCTGAGTAGGCTTCGGCGCTGCCCTTTTTAATGAAGAGTCCGCCCTTGCCGCGCGGATGCTTCAACTCCTCATAGGCTTCAAGGACGACAGTCTCGCGGCTCTCTCGCACAGCCTTCGTCTTCAGTCGCTCGACGAACGCCAGAGCCTTGTCGCCGTAGAGCGCCGTGAGGATGTCGGCGATGAGGGCGGCGCGTTCCTGGGGATCGCCGGCGTCCTCATCGTTGGACTCTTTTGATTCATGGACAGCCTGCGGTGGCGGTTTCGGCGGCTTCGTCTCCCCTTCCTTCGCCGGTGGCCCGCCCGGTCCCGGCGGCATCCGCGACGACGGATTCTTTGCCGTGTGCTCCTTGATGTTCTCTTGCTGCTCGTCGTAATCCAACCCCAGCTCCATGTCGATTTGCTGGATCGACTTCACGCCCATGTCGACATACGTCTTGTTCGTCGTGGCTTCCCCCGCTTCATCGCGGACCTGGACGCGCGGCGGCTCGATCTTGCATTCGAGTTCCGCGAGGGCCTTGGGGTCGACCAGGCCCTGCTCCACCGCGAACTGCCGCACCAGGTGGGCCGTCCGCAACCGCTTGGTGGCGTAGTACCCCTGCTCCTGATGGCGCACCTTGAGGAACGGCGACTCTTCCGCCGTCGCGGACGCATAGGCCGACGAATCGTGTTGCCCGCCGGACACCAGCCATTCGGGAGCCTGGTACTTGTTGCCGGCGCCGCGCAGGCAACCGGCGAGGATTTCCAGATGGATCGAGCCGTTGGCCGCGCCCGGCGGCGCGACAAAGGTACTCTGCCCATCCACGTCGACAATGCTGCCGGGCTGGAGTTGGGCATAGTTGATCGGCACGCCGCCCGGTCCCGAGCGCGTGCGTACCGCCTGCGACGACTGGAACGATGCGATCTGCGCTCCCGACGCTTCGGAGTGCTGCCGGATGCCCGCCATCGCCGCTTGCACGGCGGCGCCGATGGCAAGATTGCTGCGCAGTTTTTGCGCCATCGACAGGGCGGAGAGTTGATCGAACGCGAAGTCTGTCATGCCGCGTTTGATGCCGCGAATCCTTGGCCACGTTTTGGCGTGGACGACTTCGTAAGATTCGACGAATTCATAGTCGGCGGGCATGAGCAAAGAGTGGACGGCGTAGCCGTGTTTCGTCTGCACGTCGTCGGCGGCGCTCAGGATGCCGAAGGACCAGGCGTCCACCGCTTGAGACAATTCGATGTTGAACCGCCGGAGTAGTTCGGGATCCACGCTCCCCGGCAGGTACACCTGCTCCGGCTCGATGGCGCGCACCCAGCAGCGGCCCGTGGTGGGATGAATCCCGTGACGGAGGAAGGACTCGCCGTCCTCGCGGTCGCGCCAGTACAGTTCTTGCTCCAGTTCCGCGAATTCCTCGCGCTCGGCGAATTCGTCCCACACGTCCTGCATCTGGTGGACGAGCGGTGACTTCGCGTCGTCGCGGGCGCGCTTCGTGCCGCGAACGATGCCTTTCGTCTGCCAGGTGTAGGAGAAACCCTGGCCGATGGTGTACGCCGTGAGGCCACGCACCAGACCCATCGCGTAGTTGTTCGAGCGGCAAAGGATGCGGGCTGGCTGGCGGTAGACGTTGAGGTCGTTTTCGTTGAGGTAGAGCGGAAAGTTGCGACCGGCGCGGCGGTCTTGAATGCTGGCAATCGTCGAGACGGAGGTTCTGTCCGGATAGTCGCGCTGGAGAGCGTCCAGGTAGGGAGCGACCCAGTCGCCGCCGAAACCGCCGTATTCTTCGAGCGTCCGGGCGATGACTTGCGTCTTCACCAGCTCGTTGCGCAGGGCGGCGTTCTCCGCCTCAATTTTGGCTGAAGGGCGAAACAGCCACGTCAGGCGCGAGAAAAGGTTCATACCGCGCACGGTAACGCGGTGGGTACTAAGGGGGGAAAGGTGGCCGGGTTATGGTGGGAAATCCTCAGTTGGCCTTTCCACCCGTTTCGCCAGCAACTCTGCCTGAGCAGCTATCCGGTCGCAGTATCCGGCGACCCGCTTCCGCAGCGCCGCATTCTCCGCCAGCAGCGCCCGCCAGGTCGTCGCGTTGACCACGGCGCCATCGACCATGAGGAACGGTTCAGCGACGGGGTGGGCCTCGTACTCAAGGCGCAGTTCCGGGGAGAGGGTCGCCTTCTGTCGCAACAGATAAGCCAATGCCTCCGTGTTGGCCTGCGCCTCCGTCTTCATGCTGGTGGTGGAGCCGACGATCAACTCACGCATGCGGCAATCTCCCTGTCGTCTCTGTCAATGGGGCCGTCGTGGGCCACGAAATCCGGGTAATAATCGGTCTGCCGCATCAACAGGTGTTGCGGCGTCGGCTCGCCGAGCGCTTCTTGCGTGCGACGCTCGAAGCCGGCGTTGGCCCATGCCAAGAGGCTTCCGCGAAATTCATGGCACGAACCCCTGGATGCGCCGCACTGGCACGAGCGGCGGAAAGGTCAGCGTCTCCGCTGCCCAGCACGCGAGGGCCAGCGCCAACACGGTGTCGTCGTGGTCACCCTCGCGCATGGCGGCAAATGTCTCGTTGCCCACATCGGTTATCTTAACCGAAAATGCCTGCGCCTCGCGCAACAGCGTCTCCCGTTCTGGCACGGAGGCCACTTGCAAGCGCTTGCCCTGGAATAGCTGCACCAGCACGGAGGCCAGTTCCTTTTTAGCCACGCGCCACTTGCCGGGCACGTCGGCAACCTGTGTCACGGCTGAACCGCCGGTAATGGTTACGGTGACGAGGCCGCCGGGGACGTTCGCCTCAACGAGTGCCCGGCGGATCATCTCGACGACGGCCATGCCGACGCCGGTCTCGTCGACCACGAGGATGGCGGGCGGTTCGCCGTTGCGGGCTGGTTCAGGATTCTTGAGGAACTTCGCCAGCCAGTCGGCAATCGACTGGTAAGACGTGCCGAGTTGCCAGCGTTTGATCGCCGGTACATCGTAGAGGGGCTGCGGAGCTTCGGTCCAGTCGAGGACGACGAGGGCAGAGTAGTCGGAACTCTTGCCCAAATCGAGTCCGCAGAGGCGGCGGCGGGGTGGTTTGGGGTCGCGGGCGTCGATCCAGGGGAATTCGGGACGCATCGGGTTTCCTTCCGGGGAAGCGAGTTGTCAGTCTTCCGGCGTGAGAAGTAGCGTTCCGGCTCGGGCGTATTTCTCCAGCAGGCCAGCCTTTGCGCCAACTGCCACAATGACGAGGAACGGCTTACCTTCAAAGGTGCCTTTTAGCTCAATAGCTTGCTCCTGCTTCTCGGCGCGGCGAAACATCCTCGCAAGCAAATCTCCACTGTGTAAACCGGTCGATATGTACTCAGTCATCACCAATCCCCCCCCCTGTTGCTTTTCTTATTCCGGTAGTATCAGCGGCTTGACTTTTTCGCTGCACGCGGCTTGCAGGTCCTCGTAGGAGAACAGCGAGGAAACGGTGTCCTCGAAGCTATTTTCGTACTCCTGCCGGAACCATCGATCGCCCAGCTCCTTCCGTTCTTCCTCCAAAAACTCCTTGCTGATGCGTGGACAGTCGGCGGCGCGCGATTGAACCTTCTTCCACTCCCCGCCGCCCTCGGTCCACGCTTTGTGAAACCAGCCCCGGCGTCCAAACGGTGTCGATAACGCGATCAGCCGGCCGTGGGAGACGGCGAGCATGGGTCGCACGGTCAGATATAGGCTGTCGGAGACTTTCGCGGCCTCGTCGATCACCAGCAGTTTAACAGACGAATAGCCGCGCACGGTGTCGCCCTCTCCCGGCAGGCTGACGATGCGGCTGCCGTTGGTGAGAATAAGTTCCAGTTGCGTGGCGCTGGTGGCGGCCACGGGGCGGCCCAGCGCGTTGTAAATACGCATCACCTTGTCGCGGAACATCTCTCCCGATTGGCGCAGGCTGGGGGATAAGATTAGCACGAGAGAATCAGGATTGAGCAGCACGGTCTTCAAAGCGATGGCGGCCGAACACTGCGTTTTACCCACCTGCCGGGAAATGTTGAGAAGAATCCGGTCATGGTCATTGCAGAGCAAGTCCGCTTGCCACGGGTCGGGCGGCATACCCGCGTCACTCAGGAAGCGGGAGGGGTCGGCACGCAGGCCCCGCAGGTGTGTCTGCCGCGGCACTTCCTGGAGGTACTGCTGCTGTTGCCTGGCTGTGTACGCCGGCCAGTTTATCGGCAGCGGCACTGGCGGCGGCGAGCAACTCAACGTCGGTAACATGGGTAATTTCCAGGCGTTCTTTGAGCAACCCCAGATGGTTCATCGCTTTCGCGAGGGCCGCGTCCTTCGACCACAACTTGAACTCGATGATCTCGACTTCGACGGCGTCGTCACCCGCCCCTTCCCAGATGCGCTTGACCTTGATGGAAGAAATGGCGCGGCGGGCGCTCTCTGGTATCTCGGAAGGTTTGCGGAGATGGAGCTTGTCGCCGCTGAAATCGAGTACGTCGCCGAGGTCGCTAAAAGCGATAAGCGACACCTCTTGCAAGACGCGGTCGGCGGTCAAGGAGAGGCGTTCGGAACGAGCAGTTTGCGCGAGAGCGACGGCGGCGGCAACCCTACCATTTGCTACCAAACGGGCGGCGTGCGCAGTGGCGGCGGTTTCCGAACTGTACTTGTAGCCGGCGCGCTTATAGGCCGCCGTCGCGTTGAGGTCGATGAGGTATTCGGCGACGAACAGCTGCTGTTTCGGCGACAGTGGTCGTTTGGCGGCCATGCCGCCCATCATGGCGGCGGCGGCGACGTGGGGGAAAGGTGGCCGGGGGTGTCACGAATCCTCCGCGCCTTCCAGGGACGATTCGGCGGACTCGACGCGCACGGCCGAATCGTAGCGGCGGGCGCTATAACCGTGCTGCCGTAGTTTCCGGAGCGCGCGGCGCAGGCCAAATAGTGAGTAAGGGCCACAGCGCACGCCCCGTTGCGGCGTCCACCGCGAGCGCTCGTCGTCCCAGGTGTAGACGTAATAGCGAGTCTTCATGCCTCTTCCTTGCCCGGCGGTTGGGCCGTGTCACTGAAATTCTCCTGGAAGCCCCCGCCTTTAGGCGTGGGGTCGTTTACTGGCCGGACTGATCGAGCGGCGCCGCCATAACTCGATCGCCGCGTTCCCGCTTCTCCCCGCGCAACTCCGTCAGCCTGCCGATGGCGACCGCGAGCGTGCCAAAGAGCAGCGCTTGCAGCGTCTCGTGGTTCTGCACCAGCCCCTCCAGTTGCCGCTCGGTGACGCCCGTCGGCGACCAACCGGGCGTGGACGAGCGGGTGCAGGGGCAGGGGACCACAATGCCACCGGTGGAGTGGCAGGGCAATAGCTTCAGCATGCCGTTGCAGGCGCTGCACCGGGTGTAGGTCATGGTCATCGCGCGTCCTCCAGCGCCGCCCGCAGCGTCGCCTCCTTCGCCAAATGGCGGCAATGCCAGCAGTAGTGTTTTGTCCCGTCCGCGCTGGCGAACGCGTGCTTCTGGCACAGCGGCATGCTGCACAGATGCGCGTCGTCGGCGCTGTTGGGCTGTCCCCAGGCCGTGCCGTGGATGTGCGGCCCGTCGCAGAGCAGGCCGGCCGGTTGCTTGCAGACGCGGCACTTCGGCAGGTGGTTCTTGTTTTTCACCTGGCGAGCGCAGATGATCACCACACTCTTGTCAGGGAGGGTGTGTAACTCATGCGTGGCGGGCTCCTCGGAATTAGGGAGGGTATCGGTCATAATGTCACCGTGGGGAATTCGCGGACGCGGAGATCCTGCGGGAACTCCTGGAGGTCGCCGCCTTTTTTGTCGCGGAGACGGAGGCGGAGGCTGATGAGCGGCGCGGCCTCTTCCGGGACGCAGAGCGAGGCACCGGCGAGGCCGTTGACCGGATCGCTGGCCGCTGCCCCCAACTGCTTAACAAAACACGCCGTTCCCGCCGCCCGGCACTGCCGGACGAGCGAGCGTATCCAGTCGAGCTGGCAGGGCCGCGCTGTAGCTTTACTCATAGTGGCACTCTTGGTACAATTGGACTAAGGAGGTTGCACAATGCCTAGACACCGAAAGGGCGTTCCAACGCCTGAACTTGCGGATGAATATTTGGCTGGCGCAACAACTGTTGAATTGGCCGCCAAGTACGATATGACTCCCAGCGGAGTCAATGCGCGACTTACGCATTTCGGCGTTGCAATGCGAAACGCGAAACGTCGTACACGTTATGACGAGGACCCGGCCTTTGTGGAAGAAGTCCGCTCGGCTTATCTGTCTGGTCGCAGCAGCACCGATATTGCCAAAGATCACGGCGTGGGGCGTTCTTCGGTCATGCGAACGCTGGATAAAGCCGGGATTACAAAAAGGAGAAACGGAACTCGCTCCAAAACAATCGTTTTGCCGACAGACCCGTTGAAAATAGGCTACCTTGCTGGCCTCTTCGATGGCGAGGGGAATTTGCAATTTAAGGACCGTGAAAACGGATCCACTGCCTGCAAAGTGGCGATCTACAGCACCACAACATCTGTAATGGGGTGGCTCAAGGCAACAGTTGGCGGGCATGTGCGCTGGGACTACAGGCGGCAAGAGACAAAAGGCTGGCTCCCGATTGGATCGTGGGATCTTTATCGCGCGCAAGACGTGCTTGCTTTTCTGCTTGTTGTCCAACCGCTCTTGTTGGTTAAAGCAAAAGCCACTCAACGCGCTATTAAACATCTTAGCCAGCAATGTCATGCTACGATTCACCCCCGATAATTACCCAGTCAACACGAGGTCCAGCGACAAAGTTGTCGCCAACCGGGTCACGCCTCTCCCCGGTAAGCGCGTTTAGCACATAACCGCCCGGTAGTCGAAGTCGCGTCAAATCCACCGGCCCCAGCATAGGTTCGACACTCAGAAACCGCACCTTGGCCGGCGTCTGGAGCAACAGCGGTATGCGCGTATCGGCCGCGGCCTGGTCCTCGACGGAGACGCCGAGCCAGACGTTGGGGATAACGTAGCTCTGCGCGACACGGCTCACTGTTGCTTCGTCGCCACAGGCGCTGGCCCAATAGCCAGCGAACAGCGGCCAGTTTTCCAGGGCGACTTCCGGGCGTTTAGTGAGCAGCAGCCAGTCGAGGTGAGGAGTCGACGCGATCAGCGCCCAGAGACGTTCTCGCGGCGCGACCAATTCCGGTCGGTCCTCGAACACGTCAGCGAGGCTGGCGCAAAACACGCGCGGTCGCTCATACGGTTCGACACAGTCGTATTCGCTGCGCGATTCCTGGACGGCCCGTTTCCACGATTCGAGTTGTTGGGCGGCCTCGCGTTCCCACTTCAACGGTTGTCGCCAGTACGATTCGCTGGCGACGACGCGCGCCCCGTTGTCGCCCCACACACCAAGTACCTTGGGATTCCGTTTGGATTGCGTCTCCGCGTAGCAGTTGGTGCAACCGGCGGACACCTTGGTACAGCCACGCCAGCAATTGAAAGTAAAATCGCACCACTGAATCTTAGTGTTAGCTCCCACCTCACGCTCCTTTCAGCGCACGTAACATCTCTTCCAATCGCCCGCGTTCCGTATCCGCCTCGACTCAGCCGCGCTCGAACAGCCCTTCGCCGTCGTCCTCCCACGGCCCGACGGCGACCATTAGTACCGGCTCGCATTCGCACGCCGCGAAGTCGAGTTGCACGCGGCGGACGTGCGTCAGGTTGTCGCCGGCGATCACCTCGTGGTGGCGCAGCAGATCCAACACGGGCTTGGCGAAATTATCAAGGTCGCGACCGAGATAGACCCGGCCGCGCAACACCAGCGACACAGCGACAGGCGACGGTACGGCAACCGGCCGCTGGCGAAGTAGCTCGAAGCCGGCGATCTCCAGCCAGGAGCGGTAGGCGGAACTTTTAACGACGCGGCTGCCGACGACGCGCCAGAGCTGGTTCGCGGACGGCGGCAGGGGTAGTTCCAGGCGGGTCATTGTGTCGGCTCCTTTGGTTCAGTTGCCATCTGTGCCGCGACCCACGCATTCCACAGCCGCGCCGAACGCAGTGCACCTTCGGGCGGTTGCTCCGCGACGTACTCGTAATCCGCGAGGCGGAACGTGCCGCCCTTGCCGCCGCGGATACACAGATGCACGCTGCCGCGCTCCTGGCGGAGCCGGTAGACACTGATCGTCTCCGCCATGCTCGGCTGGTCGCCGGGAGCGTCTAGGGCGTCATACTCCAACCCCTTGCGTCCGGGCTTACTCACGACGCGGAGCAACGCGGGTGAGCGGCGGAGTAGGAGAGTCACGTTGTCGGCGGGGCCGCCGTGGAAGGTCGTCATCGCTACCTCTGGCCATTGAGTGGTTCGGTCATTTCCACGGTCGCGCTCGCTTTCTGGCCGGCGTCTGCCCCTTACGCAGTACCTCGCGCTGCACGCCGCCGCAGCGCCCGGATCCGGGACGCACGTAAGCAAGCAACAGGTTCCAGCACGCGTCCTCGCTGGCGTGCGCGCAGACGACGTGGAAATCGGTCTCGTTGTCGGCGTACCAGCCCTGGTAGGTTTCAGGGTTAAACGACGGGCTGGAATCCGGCCGTGTCGCCGCCATTGTTTTGCTCCGCGCTCCAGGCGCACTGTTCGCGCAAGCCGTCTACGGATCCGTAGTCGCTGGGATAGATATTAGCCCCGCACCACTCGCAGGAACCGCACGGTTCCAGGCAGCTATCGTCCGGATCGTAGCCGTCGTAATCGTTGTCGCGCTCTTCGCAGCCGCCGCACGGACAGCCCCACGGCGGTTCGGCGCCGCACAGCGGACAGTGGTAACTGTCGTCGATCCAGTTGCCGCAGTTACACAACCAGCCGCTGTCTTCTTCGTAGGGCTGGTCACTGCCGGAACAGGGAGTGCCGCAGTTTCGGCACTCCCTGTCGGCGCACCAGCAACCGCAGTCGCAGCGCCACCGGATGGTGATTCTCGCGGCCAGGCGACGTTCGTGTTTCCGGCGGCGCTTCAGCCGCCGGCGCCGATTCTCTCGTGATTTCGGCATCATTCCTCCATTTGTTCCAGCGCCCGCGCCACACTCAGTTCCCCCAGTTTCGTCAGCGCCAGATAGACCGTCAGTTGCGCGTCCTTCATGAGTGGTTGAGCCGCCATGAAGTGTAGCCGCTCCAACAACCGCGGCACGCAGCACTCGCGGTGGCGGGCGTACCAGTCGCGCAGCCACGCGGCGTTCTGGTCGTTGAGGGCCGCGGCGGCAAGGATGGGGTTAGGTGGCATCGGTCTTTCCTCTAAACAGGTCCGGTTCAGCAGCTGCCGTTTTCGTTCGCCACCTGGACGCCGGCAGCGCTGCCGTGTCGACGCCGATCAATTCGGCTTTCGACACCCAGCGGCCGGCGCCGCGGAAATTCACACCGCAAACGTCGCATAACTCGGCTACGCGCGGCCCGACGCGATACAGGCCGATTCCGCGATGCTCGCAGCCATTGGGCGATTTGAGCGCCCTGGCGTTGCGGGCGTCGTAAGCGCGCATGGCCTCCTCAATGGCCGCCACCGCGTCCACGCCCTTGCAGATCTCGAACTCCAGTCGCCCGGCTTCGTCGCGCCACGACAGCAGCACGCACGGCCGGAACGTGTCGTTGTCGTCCCAGAAGCGCCAGCCGTGGACGGCGACGGCGCGTTCCCACACGGACGGTGCCGGAGGCGGCCCGTTCATGGCTGTTGCTCTTGCGTGTCGTCCGGCACTTCCGGCAGGAACACTAGCACGGGCTGGCCGCGCTGGGTGCGGATCTTGGTGACGTGTTCGGCCGTCGCGCGGCCGGGGAACTTGTGGCCGGTGTGGACGGCGACCTTGATTTCGTTCTCGTGGTCGCCCTGGGTAAACCTGATTTTCAGGTTCACGTCGCGCGGCTTGCCGTCGCCGCCGCGCTCGTGCAGGTCGCGGACGGCGTCGGCGATGGCCTCGTCGATGTACCTGCCGGCCTCACCGCCGTCGAGGTCGCCGAGGTTGGTGTGAGTCAGGGGAAACGGGATCATGGTGTCGCCTTTCTTATTTCTGAGTTGCCGTAGCCGTCGTAAACCAACCAGCCATTTTCGTGAACGCGGAGAAAACCATCGCCACCATCAAAAGCGGCCAGTTTGGGCGGTAATTGGCCAACGTGTTTTTCGATGGCGTCAGAGAGGGATTCGTGGTCTTCGCAGCCGACGGTGGCATCGTCCTCGCACCAAATGCGTTTGGCGACTTTGAACAACTCCCATGCTTCGTGCTCGGCTTTGGTCGACGTATCGTAAGCGTCCGGCCAGGTATGGGTATCCGGTTCGCCGACGTTGTATTCTTCAGGCATAACTTGCGTTCTCCGGGAAGG
>QGNH01000004.1_pt1 | contig 17855 bp, 24 predicted proteins | sample 1735481 | NCBI WGS metagenome assembly QGNH01 (sample SAMN09239004, study PRJNA386568) | Viral metagenome, whole genome shotgun sequencing project.
GTTGGATAAACTGATAGGATTCAAATGAGCAAACAAAAAATCATCCGAACATACCAATTCCGCAGTTCGCGGAATGCCAGCGTGGTTTATTCCACGTTGTTATACGCAGACGGCTCCTGCTCCTGTAATTGTCCCGGCTGGACAAGACACACAGCCACGGACGGGACCCGCACCTGCAAACACATAATCAGCGCGGGCCTCGCGCCTGTAAGCGTGACAGGACAACAGACGGCTCCTGCCGTGAAGCGCACCACCGCGCAGCACGGTTCACCGGCGAAGGTGACGAAGATCACCAGAGCCTTTCAATTCGACGACAACGATTAACCAAACAACCAAAAAGGACACGACATGAAAAAAGAAACTGACATCCAAATACTCCGAAACTCAATGCTGTTAAACCTCGTCAAGCATTGCTGGACAAACCGGGCGAAGGCGTCCAACGACAAGATCAACACCGAGGAAACCGACGATGCCGGCGTGGTGACGAACCGCAAGGCAACGCGCCGCGTGAGCGCCACCAAGCAGCTAATCATCTGCGAGGAATACGACGCCATCGTGAATCACCTGACCGGCGTTTATGGTTGGGTTTTGAACCGTTCCATGCTGGCGACTGGCATTGGCCGGGGAACGAACCTTGTCCGGCGCGACATGCTGGAACCGATCACGGCATACATTGAGAATGGCCGGAAGGTGTTGCGCGAGGAACTGGTCCCGGCGTTGCTCGCGGTTTATCCGCAGGCGAAGGCTGACGCGAAACGGCCGGTGAATGACCAGCAGCCGGAATCGGGCGGGCTTGGGTCACTGTATTGCGAAGGCGACTATCCGACGCCGGAAGCATTGGCCGATTGCTTCGACATTGAATACCGGATATTCGCCCTGTCCGTTCCTGATGATACGCCGGACGAAATCAGGGAGCGCGAGAACAAGAAGCTGCGGAAGGTGTTTGAAGAAGCGCAGCAGGAATGTCTCTACGCGCTGCGCGGCGGGTTCGCTTCAATCGTAGAGCACGCGATTGAACGGCTGAAGGTGAATGCCGGTGAGAGGCCGAAGATATTCGTGGCCGATTCAATGGTGGGCGCCTTCATGGATTTCTTCGATACATTCCGTGCGAAGAACCTGATGGATGACGAGCAACTGGAATCCGTGGTTGACCAAGCCAAGGAGATCGTGGCGCAATTCGCGCCGAACATCCAGCGCGTGAAGAACAACACGGCGGAGCGAAACCATGTGGCCGACAAACTGGCCGTGGTGAAGACGACGCTGGACGGGTTGTTGAAAGACCGGCCAAGCCGACGATTTCAGTTTGATACCTGATATTGAAGCAGAAACAATCCGATAGGAACAACGACAAATGAAAATCAAAGGAACATTCAATTATCAAACTCTGGCGGGCATGGCCATTCTGGCCAGCACAGACTCAACCCGTCGTCCGGTCGTCTGCCAAGTGCAGGTGCGCCGCAAGAACGGTAAGACATGCTGGATAGCCACAGACGGCAGGCTGCTCGGCGTGCTTCAGGATGAAGGCCAGCTTGTATTGGAAGAACCGGGTGGCTCGGCAGACATCGCATTTGAACTGCCAATACCGAAGTTCAGCCTGTTCGGGCTGAAGCCGAAGAAGCCGACAATGAGCTTCGTGCTGGACACGTTCACGGATACGGCAGCGAAAGAGCCGCGTGAAATCCCGTATGCGGAATACTCCGCGAATGGAATTACACAGCGGATTGAAATGCGATACGCGGCGTCGGAAATCAAATATCCGAACGTGAATCAAGCCATTCCAGCCAATCCAGAACACCAAGTCATGGTAAGCAAAATTAGTTTCAACCCGGAATTTGCCAGCCGGTTCATTTGTGCGTTGGCGAAAGTGACCGGCATTAAGAATGACAGAATCACATTCTCGTTCGCTGACGAAAATGCGTTAGGTGTAATCATCGTGAAAGTGGATTCGCCTGTGGAATTCTTCGGAATACTGATGCCGATGCGCTGCGGCGAAAAGCCGTGCGTTATTCCTGAATGGGCAAAAGCGTTATGACCATTGAAAACCTCCAACTGAAAATCGAGCGTGAAGTCGAAGACCTGCGTGACCGCTTGAATTCCGCGCTGGGCGAAATCTCCGATATAGCGGACAAACCTCTGGCTGACAATCAGCCGAACATGGAATCTTCCGTCATCATCCGATTGCGAGAACTGATGACGATAGTGAACCTGATGCATAGCTGGTTAAACCAAATCCGCGCACTTAAAATCGTGCTGCGGCAGATCAAGAAAGGATGACGGGTAATTATGAAAATCAAAACCATCAAACAAGTCCTGCAAAAGAAATTCGACGCATGGGCGGCGTCCATAACGGACGAAACCTTGCGTGAGCAGGTCAAGAAGAACAGCATCATCACCGGCGGCTCAATAGCTTCCATGCTGATGCGTGAGGACGTGAATGACTTTGACATTTACTTCCGCGACAAGGCGACAACCGTTGCCGTCGCCCTGTATTACGTCAAGATGTTCAAACCAAAGAACAAGTCTGGAATCGAAGTGCCGATTTGCGTCGAGCATGAAACTGATCGTGTTCAGGTCGTGGTGAAATCGGCTGGAATCGCCAGCGAAAGCGGAACGGCCAAGGCTTACGAATACTTTGAAGGTGCGGCGGATGGAGGCCAGCGCGCCGAGGCATACGTCGGCGAAGTCATGTCTGATGCGGCCTAGCGTCCGCTCAAATGAACGGTTATCATGAGAAAAATACTTATACTCCTAGTCCTTACCGCGCCGTGTTGCATGGCAATTGACAGTGAGCGTGCCGTGCAAGCCATTATCGGGGAAGCCGCCGGGCAATCGTTATCCGAGAAGGTGGCGATTGCATCGGCGATTCGTAACCGTGGAACACTGGACGGTGTTCGCGGGCTGCACAATCAGGGGATGATTCAATCGCAACCTGCTTGGGTGTGGCGCGATGCACGAACCGCGTGGGCAAGATCGGCCACGAATGATGTCGCGCATGGCGGGACATTTTGGGAATCGAATAACTTCAACCGTCCGGCGTGGAGCGTTGGCATGACGCAGACGGCGAAGGTCGGTTGTTTTACATTCTGGAAGAAGTGACCGACGAACCCGCCACTTGGCACAATACCGCTTGACACATTCGCCAACATGATGCAAATTCGATAGCCGACACCATCAAAGCCCTGCGAACCGAGTTGATTCGCAAGCGTTCGGAAATAGACACGCTGCTGGTGCACTTGGACAACTACACTGATTCAACCATCCCGAAGACGGAAACTGCCTCCGGGCCGGAAAAGGTGAGGCGGAAAAACAACGTCAAGCCGAAGCCGGAGAATACTCAGTCCGAGAAGATTGAGAATCCAGTTGTCAGATTGCGGCCTGAATTCACGGCGCAATCCAGTGGTGCTCCAGAGACATTTGCATCCGCCTGCAAGCTGGTGATTCACAGGGCCGGGAAACCGCTCACCACGAACGAAGTGTTCGAATCCGTCCAGAAGAACTGGCCGGACGTTGTCGGCGAGAAGGATGCAGGAACGCCGCAGCGAACATCACCTACTGGGCCTCCAAGGGTTACATGGAGAAGCAGGGCATGGGCAGCATGGCGACATTCAAAATCGTTGACGCCGATTTCTTTAGAAAGGCTGGTGAAGCGTAGATGTAAATATAATTGTTGAAGTGCATTCATGAGTATGGCATAAATACGGCATGAATGCATTATGTAAATGCGGGTGCGGGCGCGAAGTGAATCTGAATTGGCGCGGGAAGCCGAACTCATTCATAAGTGGCCACAATAACGCTGGACGTCGCCGCAAGCAGTATCCGATCCGTGTTTGCATGGAATGTGGAGTTGAGTTTAGCGGAATGCCATCAGATATGATGGGCCGGAAATATTGTTCCAAGGAATGTCGGGATATTTACCGCAGGAAGCATACAGGCGTTGAACATCCCTCATATCGTCAAGTGGATGTCAAATGCGTTACGTGCGGTAAATCCATCAAGGTGATGCCATGCAAGGCTTCAAAGGGTTTGACGTATTGCTCAACTAAGTGCGGCTTCAAGGCGAGGTCTGAAAAGGCCAGATTGAGGGCGGTTGGAGGGAGTAGCTTTGCTGTAAAAAGTGCGCGTAAGCGGGATGGAGGCAAATGTCTGTTGTGCAAATACGATCTGGTTGTCCATATTCACCACATAAAACCGAGAGCGGAAGGTGGTAGGAATGCATTGGACAATCTCATCACGCTTTGTCCAAACTGTCACGCGCTCGTTCATTTAGGAAAAATACCAACATCAACCCTGAAAGAAGTATTATGCAAGTTGAAACAAAAAAAGTAAATCTTAGCGACATCGAACCTTATTGGAGGAATCCGAGATCGAATTCAAATGCGATTAACACTGTAAAACGCTCCATCGAAGAATTCGGCTACAACCAATACATCCTGGTTGACAAGGATCTTTGCATCATCGCCGGGCATACCCGTTACCAAGCCCTGAAACTCCTCGACTGGAAGGAATGCACCGTCCTCGTCTCCGATATGCCGGAAACTCTCGCCAAGAAGTTCCGCATCGTGGACAACAAAACCCATGAACACGCCGATTGGGACATGGACAAGCTCATGGCTGAACTGCGCGAAATCCCCGACGCAGCCATCGGCCTGCAACCGTTCTTCCAAGATTTCTCCATCGAATCATTCTTGGCCGGCGTCACAGCGCCAGTCCACACTGACGGAGACATCGCCGAACGCGGCAAACAGAACGACGCAAACATCGCTTCCTTCGGCAAGGCCAACGGGAATCTCGTTACTGTCACCTGCCCGCATTGCGCCGAGCAATTCCAACTCGACAAGGAAGAGCTTGCGCGGTGGTCGAATTTAGTGGATGTTCCAAAAGATCAGCAGCCCGTCCAGCCCAAGAACAAGTGGGGCGCGGACGCTGAACCGGCCGAGCCGGTGAAGACGAAAGGTAAGAAGAAGTGAAAACGAATTTGCGGGATAGAACAGTGGTAGTTCAGGAGCCTCATAAACTCCTTGTCGGTGGTTCGATTCCACCTCCCGCTACCAAATCTAGCGGAGAAGGATTGAATGCAAATGACTTGGACTTCAGTTTGCATTCGCAAATCGCCGCATGGGAAGTCCAACGGTGCGCTGGCAGGTTCCAACAGCGCACCGTTCCCGTCTCATTCTTTCCTGCCTCAAATCACTCATTCAAACCCGTCATCCGCCGCTGCCGCACCCAATACCTTCAAGACGGCATCCTTCAGATGCTTTCCTGCCCGATAACGGCCGTTTCAGCGCGGCTGGCACACTGAGCAAGCATCGTCAAAAATACCGTTATGGCAACCGTTGAAAACCAAGGCAAAAAAGCAACCCATCAGGAGCAGGAGGAAATCATTGATGTGACAATGGGCCTGGTTGCACGTCTCGCCACAAAGTCCGAGATACGGAAGTTTATCGAAACCAAGTTCGGGAAGGGGTGGCGGCAGGCCGACCGTTACGCGGCTCGCGCCAAGGCGGAGCTTCGAAAGCGCAACTCCGGTCTCGACGTTGAGGCGGCGAAAGACCTCGGCCTGTCCACGCTTTTCGATGTCATCCGAAACGGCAATCCTCACAACCGGCTCATGGCTGAACGCCGGTTATCGGAAATCTTCGGTTACAATGCGCCGGTGGATTACCGGATAACAACGCCGCCGGGAAGCCCGCTTCAGATGGAAGACGTGACGCAGGTGCCTGTGATACCGAAGGACAGGATGGTGCAGATTTTGGGCGCTATTGCGGCGACGCGGGCCGCTGGCGTGCCGATCATCATTCCGGGGCCGGAACCCGGCCAGAACGGCAACGGCCACGCTGCGGGCAACGGCGGCGCGAATGGGAACGGTAACGGGGCGCTGCACTGACTGTGAATGAACCCGCCATAGTTGAAATCCAGAACGCAACGCCTGAAGACCTTCAGGCGTATCTTGCCACGCTGACACCGGATGAACTCGCCGCGCTGGAACACCGCTTCAAGGAACAGCTAAAGAAGGATGACTTGATCGAGTTCGCCTGCGCGATTGACCCGCGAGCGGCCAAGAATTACAGGACCCGCCACCTGATTCGGATTGCGAAGGAACTGGAACGGATTGAGCGCGGCGAGATCAACCGGCTGTTCGTCACCTGTCCGCCTCGCCATTGGAAGTCGTCGCTCATATCGGAAAAGTTTGTGACATGGTTCATTGGACGGCATCCAGAATCATCCGTTGGCATATTCTCGCACGGCGCAGGATTGCCAACGCGGTTCGGTGTGAACGTGCGGAAAGCCATCGAATTCAATCCCCGATTCAAGGCGATATTTCCAGAAGTAAAAGTGGCCGGTGGAAATACCAGCGAATGGTCTTTGAAGGGCGCATTCCGAACAACGCTTTCGTCGCTGGGCGTATTGTGCAGTCCAACAGGGCAAGGGTTTGACTGCCTTCTAGGGAATACACTGGTGACAACAACGGTTGGTGATATTCCAATCAGTTCTTTACAAGTCGTAACCAGTTCCTGTAAAGTATTGGCGTATGAAGAAAGAGAAAATCAGTTATGCTGGAAGCGTATCAAGGCTATCGCCCATCGTGAGAGCGACGGGTATTACAGGATCACCACTGCCTCTGGACGAGTGGTTGAGGCTTCGGCAAACCATCCTTTCTACACCGGGGCTGGATACACAAAAGCGCATTCAATTTCCGTTGGTGATAACTTACTGCTCGCGTTGCGGCAAGGAGCGATTGAGGACGGCGTTCGAAATGAACAAGTGGTTGCTGAAAGGCGGCGAGAAAGTTTACTGTTCGCCCCGATGCTGCTGTCTTCACATGAACGAATTGGAAGGCAGGAGCGGACGCAAGTGTGCCGGATGCGACAATCTGATTACGAATCAGGACAGGTATTGCAGCCCGCAATGCAAGGCGAAAGTGGTTGCAGTAAGGATGTCGGAGACGCGCAAGAGAAAAACAAAACTGTGCCGGGCTTGCGGCAAGGCGTTCATTGCCTCATGGAAAACGGTAGAATGCTGCAGTCGGAAATGCGGCGGGAAACTACACTCGAAACGGATGGACGGAAAAGGCAATCCATGTTACCGGGACGGGACAGCGGCGATGAGCGAGAAGGCCAAGGCTCGGAGGTCAATGCGAAAGGCGATTTTGAAAAGGGATTGGATGGAGTGTGCCGTATGCGATTCGATAATCGAGCTTCACGTTCATCACATAAATCTCAATGCCATGGACACCAGAATGGAGAACATGGTAACGCTTTGCCGGAAGTGTCACGAAACATTCCACGGAGCGGAGCGTTCAAAACCGAGCGTGATACTGTGGCCATGGTTGAGTTCATTCGCGAGCCGACAACCGTGTGGAATATCCAAGTCGAGGGAACTGAAAATTTCTTTGCGAACGGCGTCCTGACTCACAACTGCATCATCATTGACGATCCAATTTCAGACGCCTTCGAAGCCTACTCGCCAACTGCCCTTGAAAAGGTATGGCTGTGGTATAAGGAAACGCTTCGTGACCGTTTGAACCCGGGCGGCAAGATCGTCATGGTCATGTCGCGATGGCATCAGAATGACCCGGCCGGTCACGTCCTGCGCGAGTCCGCGACGGGCGAAGGCGAGCATTGGGATGAGCTTCGGCTTCCAGCCATCGCTGAGAAGAATGACCCGCTGGGCCGTGATGAAGGTGAGGCGCTCTGGCCGGAAGTGTGGCCGTTGACATCGCTCATGGCTGTCAAAAAGGCGCAGGGCGCCAGAGGTTTCGCAGCCCGGTTCCAAGGCACTCCCCGCGCCGATCAGGGCAACATGATGAACTCGACGCATCTGGTGATGCGGGACGCGAGTGAAATGCCGGAACATTTCGTGAAGCTGTGCCGGCGTTGGGACCTTGCTTTCAGTGAAGCCCGCGGAGCAGACTTCATGGCCGGTGCAAAGATGGGCCTCGACAGGTTTGGCAACCGCTGGATAATCCATATCAAGCGCGTCAAGGGCCGCTGGCCTCAAGGTGTTCCCGTCATCAAAACTCTGGCCGAAGAGGACGGGCAATCCTGCTCCGTCCTGATCGAGGCGAACGGAACGCAGCTCGGCTACGCGCAGCAGATGAAGGAGGACATCCCGAATCGCATCGTTCTGGAAGATCACCCGGAAGGTTCCAAGGAAATGCGCGCAATGGTGTGGGCAACGCGTCTTCAGGATGGCATTATCTTCTGCGTCCGCGGCGAATGGAACCAGGAATTCTTCGATGAAATGGATTTCTTCCCGGCTGGTGAACACGATGACATGGTTGATGCCGTGAGCGGTGGCTGGAAGTTCCTTGGTGAGCCGGATGGCGCAATCAATGAACGCAATATCGGCGGCATCGCAACAGGCGGCTCGCTCCGCGCATGGCCGCAGGCGCGGAGTTGGAAGCGATGAAACCCGTGTTGACATTGTGCGGACAATTCGCTACCTTCATCTTCAAGATGAGCCGTGGCCAGAACAAGTGCAAGCAGCGCCAGCCGGAATACTCCGTGAACACGGAGCTTCCGAAGCTGCTCGCCACTTTTGCCACGACTGTTCCAGAGTCCGCGATTGAAGCGCAAATGGCGATGCAGTCAGGCGACTGTGACTGGATGCTGGTTGCGTATCAGAGTTTGAAAAAGGCCATCGGTGAAATCACGGTGGCCTTTCTGCTGAAGAGTTCAATCCCCTCGATGCCGGAACTGTTAACGTGAAAGGAACAATGCCACCACCGATTGTCAGAACCCAACTCACCGAACTTCCAATCATCACCGCTTACAAGGCCAAGGAACCCGCCACCTGCCAGAACTGCTTTTTCAGAACACCGGCAAATTTCTGCCGTCTCAATCCGCCGACCGTCATGCGTAGTGGTGCGGTGTATTCTGACAACGCGGAGTTGCCACGGATAAAAAACCCGATGGTGGATTTCTGCGGGCAGTGGTATCCAAAGATCGAAACAGACAGGAACAAAAAAACATGAACATCAAACCCCTCGGCGACAGGCTTCTCGTTCAGCCCGTCAAGACGTCGGACAAAATCGGCCGCATCATAATCCCGGAACGGGCGAAGGAGAAACCGAGCGAAGCCGTTGTGGCCGTGATCGGCACCGGGAAGATCGGCAAGGACGGTAATCGTATTCCGTTCCCCGTTGAAGTTGACGACACCATCATCGTCTCAAAATACGGCGGCTCAGAGATTACCGTGGACGGGCGCGAGTTGAGGATGATTAACACGGACGACATTCTGGCTGTGCTGAAGTGAGTAACGGCGAATCTTGAGCGCGAACAATCATGGCCGAGCTTCACCGGCTTCACCAACGTCGCTACCACCTTTGCCGGGATGCAGTTTCACCCTTGAACTGTTCTTCAGTGGGATAACGATGTCAGCCAAATCCTTTACGATCACCTGCTCTGCGATGGCGCTGTTGATGCGGAGCAGTTCCGTGCTGTGCGCCTGAAGAACACCGGCGAGTTCGGGCAATGTTGTCTTACTCTTGTTCACACCTTCGCGGATTGCGGTTTTTACCAGCGCGGTGAGTTGTTCGTTAAATTTGATTGCGTTCATGTTTGCCTTTCGCCTTCCGATTCAAAAATTCCCGGATGATGCGTGACAGTTCCCGTGGAGTGAATCGTTCCTGCCACAACTGTTTCTCGCTGGCCTTGCAGCGGAAGTAAATTCGCCCCGTGCTTTTCTCGTAATCGGGAAGGTTCATACCGTGGCCGGAATTTTCTTTGTGTAATCCAGCGAGCGCAAATCCTGAAGCGTCAACCCCTGCTGCTGGAACAGGTCCGCGCCGGTGTTGAGTCCATCCATGACCATCGCGCAAAGGACGTGGTGTGTGGTTACGATTCCAGTCTGGTCACGCCGCGCCTCAATGGCGGCGATGTCGAGAATCCGTTTCAATTCCGGCGAGTAATTGTCCATCGGCATCAAGAATGCCACGGCGCGAATGATGTGTCAACATGGAAGTGGGGACAATGTGCGGACAAAAATAGGATACGGGAAACACTTTATTTACAATAGGGTCACAATCAGACGATGAATTCAGCCATAAACGCGACAGAACGGCTTCGACGGCTCCGCCCGCAAACGGCTGCAATATCGGCACACAGTTACAACCCGCACCCCATCACCGGCGCGAAAACAAAATCCCCGGCCACACCCGCTTCCTCGTTCTCTGCCGATACTTCCGTCAACGTCGTTCCTTCACTCGGTTCCGCGCTTCGCCCGCAGGCGGTGAATCAATGGATGCTGCCGTATCTGGCCGCGATGACGCCGCAGTATGTGGAAATGCTTTTGCGCGGCGGGCTGTATGGCAACCACGTTCAGATGATGGAGTTGTTCACTGTGATGATGGATTCATCGCCGGAGATCGCCGCGTGCGTTCAGGAATACACGGATGCGATTCTGAAAAAGCGCGTGATCTTCGAGCCGTATCATGAGGAAGACGAGGAGCCCTCGGATACGGCGGTTGAAAAGTGCAAGGTGGTTTCCACCGCGCTCCGCAACATGCGCCCTGATGCGACACGCGATGAGGACGGATTGCATGGGACGATCAGGAACATCGCCTTCGCCCGGTTCCACGGCTTCAGCATTTTGGAAGCGGATTGGTATGATACCTACGGTTCGGGTGGGCGTTTCATTCGTGACATTCCCGGCCTTGGTGACGTGCAATGCCTTCGCTCGACGTATTGGGTGCATCCTGTTTGCTACGCCTTCGATGTGACGGGCCGCGTCGGGCTGACAGTGACGAAGGACACGATTGGGAAGACGACGCAGGACGCGAAGTCGCGCAAGGTGACATTCACGAACGCCGGCCAGCAACCGCGCCCGGATTTCGTCACACCGTTTCCTGAAAACAATTTCCTGGTTGCCATCAACAAGGCGAAAACAGGTTCCGTGTTCGGCGCGTCCTGCCTGCGCCCGCTGGCGTGGTGGTGGGTTGCATCGAATTTCTGCGGCGATTACCTGATGAAATACGCGGAAATGTTCGGCATCCCGCTTCGCAAGGCGAAGTATGACCCGAACACTCCCGACAAGGTGAAGGCTGAAGTCCGCCAGTTGCTTCAATCCGCCGGGAGTGAGCCGTGGACGATGTGTCCCACGGGCGTTGAGATTGAATTTGATCATGCGGTTGGTGGAGGCGGCGACAGTCCGCAGGCGTTTCTGTTCCACTTCGCAAACGAAATGTTCCGCAAAGTCATCCTGCATCAAACCATATCCGGCGGCGCGAAGAGCCAAGGCACAGGCGTTGGCAAGGGCGGCATGGACACGGAAGATGCGGGGCCGAAAAAGGATTGCACGGATGCCGGGGCGCAGTTTGTTGAATCAGTTTTCAACCTGCAACTCGTTCCATCCATCCTCAATTTGAACTACGGGCAGGACGGCGATTTGGAAGCGCCAACAGTCCGGCTGGTTGATCATGAAGTGGGAGGATTGGCCGATGCGCAGCGCGATCAGATTCTCGCCAACATCATTGACGTTCCTGACACATACGTCCGCCGGAAATACGGCGTGCCGAAGCCGGGACCGAATGACAAGCTCGCCTCGCAGGAAGTTGGTGTGAACGGCGCACAGGCGATTCAGCAGCAGCAGCAATACGCCGACCAGAAGAAGGCGCAAGAGGACGGCATGAAGCTGCAAACGGAGCAGGCCAAGGCGATGCAACAGCCTGCGGGTGGCGGTGCTGGAGGCGGTGCAGGTCAGCAACAATCCAGAGGGACGAACGATGACGGTTCCGGCGCGGTGGCTGCAAAGGCCGCGGAGTTGGAAGCGTCCGCCGCAAGCGCCCTTGAGGAAACAATCGCCCCGCTGATTGACCGGCTGAAAGCGATTGAAGCCATCACCGACCGCGATGCGCGAATCGCCGCGATGAAGAAATTTCTGAAGGACGAGCCGAGCATCACGAACGCGCTCAAGCATGACACCACGCTTGCAAAAGCCATTGCGACAACCATCGGGACAAAGTGATTATGGACAAGAAGACCATGTTGAAAAATTGTGCCGCCGCGATGAAGGCGACGGATTCCGCGAACGACGACAACACATGCTCCGCGCACAGCACGGCTGCATCAATGCACCGCATCGCCGCCGAGCACGCCAAACTCGCCGGGGACACGGACACGCATGCCATCCACGCAGACATGGCCGGACAGCATGATGCGTGCGCGGGCCGGTGCAAAGCCGCCGCCGACCATAAAGTCTCGCCTCCGGCCAACAGCGAGAAGGTGCTGGCCCAAAACGCCGCCGGTCTGAACGCCTGCGCGGAGTCGGTGCGCGAATGCCCGAACTGCCACAAGGAGGTGGACGCCGACAAGCTGGAAGGATTTGAAACCGGCTCGGTGATCTGCCCGCATTGCAGCCAGAAATTTCACCCGCACGCCGAGGCCGCGCCGAATGACAAGAACGAGGGCGGCAAACCGGAAGTGAAAGCGCATCAAGCCACGCCGAATACGGTCATCTGCAAACATTGCGGAGCCGACATCAAAGCCGAAGCCTTTGAACGCGGCGGCAAGAAATCCGGCACGGTGAACTGCCCGTCCTGCAAGAAGGATACTGACTATTCAATTGAAGCGTGCGACGAAGTTGACGCAAAAGCCGTCAGTGACAAGGCCGGTGAAATTTCCGCGAAACGCATGAGCCTGAAGGAACCCCTCATGGCTGCGATTGTGAACGGCGGTCTTTCGCTGAACGATTTGAACAGTCAAGTGCGCGAGGCGATTCAGCCGCTCGACATCTGCAAATCATCGAGCGCGAATGGCCCGGCGGTCATCTGCGGTTGGGTGGCCGACTTGGTTGCGCCTGCGAATAAAACGGGTGAGGATTGGACGGCGATTGTGCAGGGCGATGGTGGAAAACTTTACGCCGTCACATTCACCATCGGGGACAAGAAGGTGACTATCTCCGGCGAGCCGAAGCTGGTCGAGCGCGTGACGGATTACGATTTTGTCGGAGACATCGAAACCGAGGCGAAGGCGGCGGCGGTCAAAGACGGTTCTTTGGAAGCCGCCGAACAGAAGCCTGAAGTGAAGCCGACTCCTGAACCAATCTCCGCCAAAGTCCGTGCCGTCCACGACGCCCTGGTTGCGGCGAATGTGAATCCGACGCTTCAGGATGTGTGCCATGCGATTTACAATCAGCACAAGATTCTGATGACGGCGCAGGAAGTGGCCGCGAATCTCGCCATGACCCGCAAGCCGATCATGGCATAGCACATGAACAGTCAATCACAAATCGTAAAAGAGAAGCGTTGTTCGCGTTGCGAAATGCGAAAGCCAATTTCTGATTTTACACCGAATAGTCGGATGAAGGATGGTGCTCACACTTGGTGTAAAGCGTGCGTTAAGGAAAGGAAATTTGAAATAGCTTGCACGCAAAAGGTTAGCGAAAAGCGGTGCTGGTCTTGTAAGCAGGTAAAACCTGCATCAGAATTTCAGGTAAGCAAATCCGCAAAAACAGGGCTACAGTCAAAGTGCCGTGAGTGTATGCGTTTTGCAAAGCTGAAATCGAAATTCGGAATTGACCGGGTAGCTTACGGAAAGATGCTGATTGAGCAAAATGGTGTTTGTGCTATCTGCAAAACCCCTTCGGTTGACTACCTTTGCGTTGACCACAATCATAAAACGAATAAGGTTCGCAGCCTGCTTTGTAATGGCTGTAATACAGCAATAGGGATGATGCGTGAAAACGTTGCAATCTTTGAGTCAGCAATTCAATACCTTAAAAAATATGAAAACGCGTGATGCAATTGTGTGCGGAAATGGAAGCAGCGTTAGCACGCGAGTAACTGCTGAAAACTTCATAATGTTCATGCCCGGTGGAATTAACGAGATCACGCCGAGCCAGAGCAAAAAGGCCGTGACTGTTGCTGTGAACGTGACAGCTAAATCCGCCGTGGCGATTCAGAAACAATTTGAAGTGCTCATGGCTGACGGGAAGAAACCGTTCTTCAGCATGGGCGAGGATTCCCACGCGAGCGACATCGCCGCGTTCTGGCCGAGCCGGTTCTTTTGGGCGACGCGCAAGGACGTGACCGGCAAAATGGCCACGGGCATTTGGTGCGAAGGCGAGTGGAGCGATGACGGCAAGCTGGCTGTCGAGGGGAAACGGTTCCGCGCATTCAGCCCGACATTCTTCGTGGACGCAGTTCGCGCTGACGTGGACAACCCGTCCGAAGTGATCTGTGAAGCGGACGCGAAGCCGAACATGGGTGCGCTGGTGAATGACCCGGCGTTCACAAAGAACAGCCCGCTCTGGTGCCGAGCCGCCGGGGATGAAACGATGATTGCCCGCGAAGTGCATGATGAACTGGTTGCCAGCGGCCAGAAGAATGTGACCTTGGCCGGATTGCGTAGCGCGATTTTTGCCAAGCATCACATCAATCTGGAACCGGCTGAAATTGCACGGCAGTTGATGACCAAGAAATAATTTACCCGCGAGGGTGATACCGCCGGAGTTCCGGCAACAACAAACAAACAACAACCACGGAGCATCAAAAATGAAACGTAAAACATTGAAGGGTGTTGAGTTGCAGTGCGAGAACGCGGCAACGACAACTTCCATCGCGGAACTCGAGGCGCGAAATCTTACCCTCGACAGCGAACTTGCCGCGCTTAACGGCAAGACCGACGCCATCAGCGTGCAGACGCGCAAGGCGAAGGAAATGGAAATCAGCGCGAACAACTCGGAGATCAGCGCGAAGCGGAATGCTGAAAAGTATGCCGCCATCGAAGCGAAGGATCTCGCCCGCCGGGAAACCGATGCGGACGCCGAGGTTGCCCGCCTGATCGAAGCTGAATTCGTTCAGCCGCGTGACAAGGACAAACAGACCGAGCTTCGCGCAAAGTTTGTGGCCGACCCGTCCTTGATCGGACTGTTTGCCACCGGCGCGAAAGCCACGGCGGCTGTCAACGCGAAACGTGTGGGTTCCGCGCAGTCATCCGAAGTCATGGCCGCTTCGCAGCGCGCCTTGAACGGCGGCACGGTCAGCGTGAGCGCGGATTTGCGCGGCGCACTCCGGGCCATCGCCATCACCGGCACGCAGGCGGCTGGCAAGCACGTCGCCTTGCAGGCGAAGTTCGAAGCGTCCCGCGAGATCGGGCGCATCTACAAGACCGAAATCAGCGGCATCGTCAAGAAGGGCGAGGATTTCCCCCTGATGGCTGCGGATTATTCCGGCGGCACCGGCACGGGCGACGCAACGAACCAGTTGGGCATCCTGTCCGGCACGCTCGTCGCGCACCGCACGTTGGACCTCTACAAATACGAGTTCCCGATTCTGTCGGCCATCACGACTGACTTCAGTGACCAGCCGGCTCAATACAAGCAGACGACCACCACGCGCATCATCGTTGTGCCTGCGGTTCTGTCGTATGACTCGACAGCGGATTCGACCGGACGTCCGAAGGGTTACACCATCGTGACCCCGGCGCAGACCGTTGACGCGCCCATCACGCTGTCGTATCACCGCGCCGTTGATGTCGTGTTCGATGCGAACACGCTGGCATCCACCACCCGCAATCTGTTCGGCGAACAGGCGGAGGCGAACGCTTACGCGCTCGGCTTGGACGTGGTGAACAACCTCTACGGCGTCATCACCCCGGCGAACTTCGGCGGGGCTGGAAACAACCCGGCGTTCTCGGTGCCGTTGATCAACTACGGCCGTCCGACGTTCAGCAAGGCAAAGCGCGTGCTGAACCTTCAGGGCGTTCCGTTCAACAACCGTTTCGCGCTGTCCAACAGCTACATGCAGGAGCTGTTGGAGCAGGACTCGACCCTCGTTTCGCTGGCCGTGTTCCAGAAACCGGAGATCATCACCGACAGTCAACTGCCGCAGATCGCCCGCTTCACTCCGTATGAAGCACCGAACCTCCCGGCAACGGCTGTGGCTGGTGTTGGCAACGGGCAGTTGGCCGCGTTCTTCGGCCATCGTTCCGCGCTGCTCATGCAGTCCCGCATCCCGAACGACTGGTCAACAGTGTTGGGGACGAACAGCGGCTACGGTCTGGTTTCCGTGGTAACGAACCCGGACACCGGCTTGAGCGTGCTGCTCGTTCAGTTCAGCAACCCGCAATCCGCGCACGCCGAATACCGGCTGGCGCTGATTTACGGCGTCGCGGCGGGCAACCCCAAGGGCGGTCAGATTGTCACGAACTAATGCGTGATTGAAATGTGCGCGGGCCGGGTTAAACTGGCCCGCGCCAAACCAAAACCAAAATCGAAATATTACCGACCATGAAAACAATCAAAAATTCAGTCATCGGGCTTGCGGCGGTCACCTTCTTGGTGGCGCTGGCAGGCATTTTTCTCAACGTCAAGTCCAGTGCCACCATCACCACCGGGGTTCCATTCGGCGGCAATGACAATGGCGCGATTCAAACGTGGGCATTCCCGCAGACCATCATCGGCGGCATGTCCTTATCGAATGCGCCGAGTCCGATTGACGTTAGCCAGTTCGACACATGCACGGTGTACATGGCAACGACCAATGCGTATGCCAATGCCTGCACGAATACGCTGACGCTGTATCGGAGCATTGACGCAACGGCATTGACCGAGGAAACCGTGGCTTACAAGGTGATACAGATCCCTTGTCCGGCAGCGGCCTATACGTTGTTTCAGACGAATATCAATGTTCCGGACATTGCCGGGGTTGGATTCCTTTGGGCAACGCTTGCACCGAATGCGGACAGCGCATCAACAACGAATGGGACCGGCGTTGGTTACGCGGGTATCACGAATGCTGCGTTCCCATTCCAAGTTGGTGTGGCCACGAAAATCAAACACGCGCTTCGTTAAGTCAATCACGGCGGGTACCGAAACAAAGAAAGGCTTAACATGAGCGATAAAGCAAAACCGAAATCCAATCCGATTGACCTGCTGAAGCAGCTTGACGGGCTGGTAGGCAAGGCCGTGGAATTGACACGGGTTCAAGTGGAGGCCGGCGAGTTCCATTTGACTCCGGTTTATCAAAACCTGCGCGGCGCAAACGCGGCGATCAAAGCGCGAATCTTCCAGCTTGGGGATTCGGCCACGGAAGCCGAAGCACTGAAGGCGCTCGCGGCTGCGGAAGCCGAACGCAAGGCCAATGCTGAAAAGACTGCGGCTGAAAAGGCTGCGGCTGCTGAAGCTGCGCTGGCGAAACAACAGGCGGAGGAGGCTGCTGAAAAGGAGCGTCTTCGCATTCTGGATGTCCAGCGCAACGGCTCGGCACGCGACCGCTACCTGCTGAAGACCGATGAGGAAATCTCGGCCATTGTCACCGGCCTGAAGATCAGCGCACCGAAAGGCTCCAACAAGGGCCAACTGGTGAACCTGATTCTCCAAACCGAGGGCTATGCCGTGACCGACGAGGAAATCGCGGCGGCGGCGCAGGGCAAGTAATTCAAATCGCGGCGTGGTGGCATCACCGCCACGCCGCGTCTTCGGTGAAAGGAATCAATGTCTTGGCGGGCAATCAGCGCGACGAACATCACCGGGCGAATGACGGTGAGTGAACAAGCCATGCTCGCGGCCACGGCTGGCGCGGCCAGCAAACTTCAGGAACGGCTTACAGATTCAAAGGCGGCATTCACCGGCGCGATGAATGCGGTTGGATGGGACACAGACCCCGCAGGCAATACAATCCCCGACCAGTTGCGGAACCACGTCATGGCATACGCTGTCGAGGAATGGCTGCGCGACTTCCCGAAGCTGGTTGAGTTCAACACGCAGGAGCGGAAGGATGCTTACAAGGAGGCGTGTCTCGCTCTGGAAAAAATCCAGCATCGCACATTCGGCGCAATCGAATCATTTTCAGGAACGGACAAGACGACAGGGAATTGGAACAGCAAGCCGAAGCTGATGATGCGGACAGACCCGCA
>QGNH01001553.1_pt1 | contig 17853 bp, 13 predicted proteins | sample 1735481 | NCBI WGS metagenome assembly QGNH01 (sample SAMN09239004, study PRJNA386568) | Viral metagenome, whole genome shotgun sequencing project.
TTGTTGAACCAGAAGCAATCAATGAACGAGTTGCGCTCGCCTTCCGCAGAAGACGAAATGGCAACGCTGTAAGAAGTGTTCGCGATACCGGATGTCTGCGTGAACTGGCAACCGGTCCATGTGCAGCAGAACGTGCCCGCACCGATGATGATATCAGTGATCCACTCACGCCACTGAATACGATCAAACTTGACGCTGGTGATATCCTCCGTGACGCTGTTGAGGAACAATGCCGTGCTGTTTACGCTGGCGCTCGGTCCGATGAAGATGGCATTCGAGTACGGGTGCGCGGCAATCTCGAGCGGTGAGTTGTTTGGGTTCGTATCACTTGGGATTATCTGCCAATAGTAAGTTGCGGCTGAATGCGAACCATCGATGGTAATACCACCGAAGTCGATTCCGAGTTTGCTGGGATCAGTCGTGAACCCATTGTCGAGCCGCATCGTGCCGGTGATCTGCGGGAAGCGGATGAAGGCGCTCGCGAATTGCGCGGCGACCGCCAGCAAATTCGCGAACTGAGCATCAGAGGCAGTGGTTCCGGTGAAATCAATACCATATCGGCGGGGATCAAGTTCTGGGTAGGCCAAATTCGTCGGTACGACTGACGCCGCGATTTCGGCCGCCGTCTGTGGGTTGGTCGCTGCGACGATATACGATTGCTGCAGGAGCCCTCCAATGATGGCCGCGGTCAGCGTGCCGCTGTTGGTAAGTACCGCAGGAGTCGGGTTGCCATTGGAGTCGAAGGCCAGATACTTGTTGGCATACTGCGTCGGTGTGAGTACATTCTGCCCGACTACCTGGCTGGCATTCGTGTTCGGGATCTGCAGATCGAATTGAGAAGCTTCAAATAGCTGCTGCAGGATCAGATAAACCCGATTGAACTCGTTGTTGAAGTTCGACGAGAAGAACGTGCCGTTCTGCGACAGCTGCGTGATGCGCGCGATCTGGATGTCCCGGTACGCCGTGACGATCGTGCCCACGGCCAGCCCGACAGCAAACGTGAAGTTCCCACCGCCGGTAGTGCCTTGCCCTGTGACCGTATATCCCTGATCCGTGTTCAACTGGATAGGTGCTTGACCCGCGACCTGGGTAACCACAACGAGATCCGAGTCTTGTGTGATCTCGAACGGATAAGGGAACACGGTCTGGCCTGCTGTAGCTACGAATTGAGCGTACGGCGTCTGCGCGGGAACGGAAGAAAGAGTCAGGGGAACGGCCATTGTGTTGTCCTAGAATGAATTCGGAATGCTTTTAATACCGAAGAGATGTTCCTTGTCTTCAGGGAACGGTCTCGATGCTTGATCCTTCGCGGGATTGAAGTAATCAATCGCGGGACGATGCGGCGCGTTCTGCAAGTTGAAGGCATCGGCTGTCTCGCCTTCGAGCATGTTGAATCCTCGGTTGGCATAGAAAATATTCTGCCAAGGAAACAACTGACGGAACTTGTGAAGATCCTGATACGTCATGTGGCCGCCTAATGTACGACCCACTACGTGGCCTAGAATGTCAGCCTCACCTAAGGTCGGGCCACCCAGCGTCTCCTCCCAGCTATGATCCTTGAACTTGGACATCCTCGGAAGATGCGCGAGTCCTGCTATCGGATCGTAAACGTCCGGCAAGAACGCAAGCACACCGGAAGCGGATAGCGACTCGCGCGCCAGGTTAGAGGGAGACATATCCGGTGGTCGGCCTGCTGCCAGTTGCTTCAGATAGTAAGTCATACCGCCGAGGGCCAGCATCGCTCCAAGTCCATTAGCTGCTTTGACATCGTGGGCTGCAATACCTTGCGCAAGAGGAAGTACAAGTCGTTCGACTGAGCCCATCACAAAGCCTTTAAACTGGAACATGAACTTGCCGAGTTGAGTGTCGGCCGACGGCGGCATGTCACCTTTGCCGATGAAGAAAGCATTACTTGAGGCAGCACGTTGTATGGCTTGCTCGAATGTTTGCTTCGCAGCTTGCGCTCCCGCCGTCTTATCCCACAACTCCGTGCGCGCTCTATCGACTCCTATGTCGTTATCACCATGCTTCAGCCATTGCGCGCGTAGTCCCGGTAAGTCCTCATCACCGATGCCATGCGCTGCTAGCCGTGCCTTATCAAGTGCGGACATATTCTCGCCGCGCAGCAGCCGGCCAATCTTATCCTGTTCCAGTGTCGCCGTAAGTAGGCGAATGTTTTGATCCCAGTGTGCGATCAAGCTCCACTTCGTGAAGTTCCCGGTAAGATTCCCCATCTTCTTATTAAGCCAATCCCCAGTGTTAACCATAGGACCGGTGCCATCAAGCGAATGCTCGCGCGTATGCAACAACACGTCCAGCGCCGTGCCGTAACGTTGCATGTCCGCTTTCGACAGGTTGCGTAACTCGGAGTTAGTTATGAACTGCGCTGTACGTGACATCGTGTTTGTCAAACCGTACTGTGCGACGACACGGCCATAATCAGGGAGAGCCGAGAAAAGTTGCGCGCCGAGCGAACGGATATAGTTGACACTACGTGCAAACTGCGCAACGCGCACGATTGCTAAGCTTTCATTATTACGTGGTCCGGCCTGCCCCAACGCCCGATCTCGCATCAATGCGAGATCCGCGATGTCCGACTCACGCTGCTTCACCAATGTCGCCTTAGCAGCGTTGTTAGAGCCAGCGGCTGCCATCTTCACCCGGTAAGCATCGCTGATTTGCTGAAATTCAGTAGCAAGATCAGCCGAACCGAACTGACGGTGCATCTCAATGTGCGGCACCATGCTATTCATATAAGCATGCATCGTGCCTTCAAAGTCATCCGACAACCACGGTCGCGCCGTATTGTCTGGAAGATCAAGCGCGCGGGCCTTCATCGACTTCGGATTCCGAACTCCGGTGCCGATGTCGGCGGTACCACGTACCGCATGCTGGATATTGTCGATTGAGTCCTGCACGGCGGCCTTGACTTCCCCGGGTTCCCGGAAGATCGGTTTGGGCTCCTCGACGGCTGCTCCTGCCTTTGGCTCCGCTTCTCCCTTAACTTTGGCAGGCTCTGGCGCCTCCATCTTCGGATTCTTCGTGAAGTGATTGAATAAAGTCTCCTCGAAGTTCGTCCGGTCCCCAGTAATCTTGTTGTTGTCCCAAACGCGCGGCCAATACGACTTGGCAGTCTTTTGCAACATCGCGTAGTCGGCATCTGGTGCGATCTTTGTCAACATCTCATGATCAGCGTCTAAAAACGGTCGCACCGCTTTTGCAACAGCCGCAACCTGCGGAATCTCATGCACATCCCCATTGCTGCCGGCTTTACCGATTTCCGCGCCGAAGTCGTACTTGCTGAGTGCGTTGGGGCCAGCCGTCTTCGCGTAGTCTGCAAATTGCTCGTCGAACGTGCGCATGATTTGCGCCATGCGAGTTTGGACGATCTGCTTTGAAATCATCTCTACATTGTCAGCAGTTTTGATGCCCTCGAAATTCTTGTTGAGCGCGCCGCCGCCGAGGTCGACAAGCCGCTGCACCAGCCGTCGTGATTCCACTACAGGTGAAGAAGACATGATCCTCATGGTCGGTGAGGCCAACCAATGCGGTAATGCCGCATCCGCCTTGGCAATCCAATTGCCGGCACTGGAGAACGATTCCTGCCCGAGTGTCGTATCCTGCACATGCATTGCGCCGGCGGTCGACTCAGCCGGCACGATAGGGTTAATCGCGGCATCAGCCTTATCAGCCAAAGCTGCAAACTCAGCTTTCGGCATGCGGGTCGCCAATGTACCGAGTACCCCCGCCAACAGCGCGTTCGCGCCGATGCGTGGAAGCATGTTGTCGGTGTAGTTCGTCGTCTCTTTCAACCCAGTCAAGGCGGCTTGCTGCACTTCACCGGCTGCTATGTTCGTCCCCACAATCGCGCCGATGCGCCCGACACGACTCGCCGCGCCGATCTCGCCAAGGCCAGGGATCATCATCAGCGTCAGCGAGATTGGGTCTACAACACCGGCTGCCATCGATGTAGCCACTCCAGCGCCCCCTGCGAGGGCGATTGTCTGTTTATCGGCCTGCTCGGCGTTGATTCGTTCCTTGATCACCTGGGTTTGCTGGGGGCTGGTAGAGTCCACGAACTGGTGGGAATAGCCTTCGTAGCCCGCAATCCCGTTATTGTCATAGGCGCTATATCCCGGCACGTCCGGTACGTTCGCATCGGGATGGTTCATCCAACGATCTACGGCGGCCGACAGGACGTTGTTCTCACGGAAGGCAGCAGCGGCCACATCCAGCGCGGGCGGCTTCTGGGGAGCCTGTGCCTCGGTCTGAGGGGCAGATTGAGGAGTTGGTGGCAACCCGGCAATCGCATTAGCCTCACTTTCGGAGACAGCCCAGCCCTTGCGCTCTGGAGGCGCCGCAGCAGGGGGTGCCCCCACAGGGGTCGGCATTGCACTTACAGGGCCTGGGGGAGCACCCGGCATCGTATCAGGAGTATCCACTAACCGCCGCCTGCGGCGCCGGCCGCCAGCGATTCCGCTACCTTCTGCCGCGGAGTACCGCCCCGTTGCTGCGCGCGGTCAGCCTCGATCTGCTTGGCATTCGCAGTAGCCGTTGCCGCGGCATCATCCGCCTGCTGCTTCTTCAGTCGGTCAGCATACATCGGCGCTCCGAACGACTTATCGATTTCGATCGGTCTATTCTTGTCATCCAATACCGCATCGCCATTGGCATGCGTCAGATTCCAAAGCCGGCCGCTAGACAAGGACGTACGCGCCGAAGGAGTCAATTGAACCGTCTTCGGGTCATCGGGATAACCGTAAGCTTTCATCGTCTGTGCGATGCCTTCCCGAATAACAGGAGTCTCCCCTGCTGTCGGCCCCCACTTCATCATCTCGGCCGTACCGTTGACGCTCGTCATGTGCCACGTCTTCTGCACTTGTTGAAATGCGAGATCCTGCGCCTGGTCGATCTTACCGGTACGTGTGAAGAATTCCTGGGTCAAGCCCTCATACTCAGCGCGCATGGCGACCGGTGGCGCAGGTGCAGCCGTATTGCCATACCAATGTTCCCCGGCGACACCGGAGTCATTCAGCTTAGTCTGCAATATGGCGCCATTCGTCTTCTTCGGATTCTGCTTAACTATGGCGTCCAGGGCAGTGCTGTAGTCCAGCTTGCGCTGCTCCTGCACAGGCTTCGGCGGATCGGTCTGTTCCCGCATCATCTGGTAAGCCTGGGGCGCTGGCATACCGGCATCCAGGTTCTGCTGAAGGACATACCCATTCGCAGCAGCCTTCGAGTCTTCTTCATAGACATCGGCTACTGGACTCGCAGCACGCATACGCTCCTCTAAGCGTGCAGCCTGCGCAGCCTTAACAGGATCACCAGATGCTATATCCCCAATGATTTCTTTGCGAACTGAAGGGGGAATGATGCTCGTGCGCTGCATAGCACTGACAGCAAGACTTTCATACGCTGGTGAACCACGGACAGCACCATTGGCCGTCGCGAGCGTTTGGAAGAACGTATCAACTGCCTTGCTGGCTTTAGGGTCCTTCGGATCGAACTTAGGAGCAAGTCCGTTCCATACTTGATTTACGTTGTACGTGTCCGTGTCGTCATGCTTACCTTTCTCACTGTTGAGAGCTACTTGGTCAGACAAAGAGCGCGCGTACTCGGTGGTGACCCAGCCCTTGTTGCGAGCGTCATCAATCTGCCTGAGTACAGCCGGGCCGAATCCGCCGCGACCTTCCTTTTCGCCCGGTATCTGCTTGATGTACGATGCCAACTTCTGCACTTCAGGAGCATGCAAATTACTTTGCTGATGCTCGTACTCTTCCCGTTGGCGAGCCCACTCGGCACCGACGCGAGCCTTATCTTCGTTGCTATTAGCCGAGTCGTTGACATACGCTGCCAGCGCTTTATCCCCAGAAGTGATGTCCTGAGTCGTGCGCGCCGTGGAGAGCCAGTTCCCCGCAACCGATGCGGCATGCTGGGTATGCACTTCTTCCGTGACCTTGGCAAGTGCCTCAGCCTTAATCGTCTCGCCGCGCTCTTTCGAGATCGCACCGCTTGACACCAGACCGTCGACCATCGTTGCATCGTCATGCACCGCTTGCTGGATCGTGGCAGACGATTTATCCGCCGGCAAGTCAGCGGCTGTACGTACCGCGGCTTTGAAACGAGATGCCTGCGTTCCGGTGTACGCAGCTACAGCATCTTCCTGCTGGCCCTTGGTCGTCTGATCCTGAATGCGATTACGGGCGGCCTCGATGTGCCGATCGAACATCGTCTGGACTTCAGGCTGATACAATGCTGGCGTCTCTTTGAGCGTCGCGGCCTTGATCGCCTGTACTTGATTCTGAAACGCAATCGGATCTCGCGGGTATGCCTGCTCAGAAGCATCGATCGCCGTCGCAATGCTAGTCTGCGTATTCGCTACATACTCGACATGTGCCGCGGCATTGTAGTTCTGCCCGAACGCCGTAATCGCAGCAAGTCCTGTTTTCGGTTGGAACGTACTCGATAGGGCTTCTTGCGCACCGGCTTCTGCACCTGCTTTTGCATTCAATCTGCTGCCAATGGCGCCCGTTTCAGCAGAGAAACCTTTCAGCGCATGCGCCAACTCCTCGGCCTCGGAGGCGGCACCCGACGACGGAAGATGCCACGGTTGACGCATCTCATACGGCTGTGTCGTCTGGCGATAGTCAATGCCGGGCTTGATCGCCTCATCGCCGCGTGGACCCGTGCCGGTGGGTGCGGTAGTTTCCGGCATCAGTTCTGGACTGGCCATTACCCTAACACCGGGCCGGTCTTGCTACCGACATAATCCATTAAGGAAGCGCCCGCTTTAAGATTACCCGTCGTAACCGCATTACTAGCCTGCTGACCATAGAGGGACTGCTGCGAACTTGTATCCGCACTCAGTGCAAGCAAGTCACTCTGATTCTGCGTGATCTGACGATTCACATTCGCACCGAAGCTGCCGCCCGTACCGATGCCACCGGCGCCGGCCGCCGCGTTCTGCGAGGCGAGAGCCTTCAGCATATTCTGACGGATCTGAATCTGCTTCTGTCCGGCCTCGAGCCCTGCTTGGCGGGACTTCATTTCGGCTTCATTCTTGTTCGCAACGCCCGCTTCATGCGAAGCATACGCGCTAGTAGCAGCACCGGCGGCGCTTAGCGCGAGTGCAGCAGTGGGAATTGAGATTGAAGCCATTATTGTTCGCCTGACAATTCTGAGTCGAGGAAAAGGATCTGCATCGGCAACGGGTCAACCTGTGTGAACGTGACCATCTTGTCTTCCGTTTGATCCCAGTTGGTGGACTCTTCCATCTCAACTACACCGCTGTACAAAGGCAGCGGCCCGTTATCCATCTTGAAACTATCCAACTGCGTTAGCTGCAGCAAGTTGCCGTTTGCGTAAAGTCCTTGCGTCTCACGTACCTTTACGCGAATAGCTACGATACGTTTTTTGTGCGCCAAGTTCGAGCCGGCGGGCCATCGTACGGTCTGCAACGGCATGGGCTCTACGATCGGATTGAAGTTCAAGCCGATCTCAACTTTGGTAGCCGTGTACGGCCTGCCATCGCTGGTCAAGTTGACGACACCGCCGACAGGCACCACATCGTCGAGCACGTAGCCATCTGCAAGCACCCGGCACGTTGCGCCGTTCAACCAATTAAGTCCCGTAACTGTGCTCGCATTTAGATTCGTGTTGACGTAACTGCAATCCATGAACGTGTTTTCAGTCGGCTGTTCAAGGAACAGCGATGTCACGCCATTAATTGTCCGCTGCACCAGGAACAAAATGTTCTGCACGACAACGCCGACGTTCTGGAAAAGTCCCTGTGTCTGCCAGTTCACCCATGCTTGCACGCCGACTTCTTTGCGCGTGTTATATATCGAGCAACTGCCATCCGGGTACGCATCGAAATCGGTCGAAGGATTCGTGCCGTTACACACGAACATAAAATTCAGTTCTTCATTGAATGATCCTTGCCATACCGCAATATCATTCACGTTATAAATCAGATTCGGTGCCAGTGCCGAAATACCGAGCGAATTGAACTGATCGACTGTGTAGTCGAACTGAAAATCGCGCAGCGACTTCAAATTCCGTTGCACGAAGACTACGTTGCCGTCGATCATCACCGGCTTGATGTGTGCCCCGCCATACTGCGTCTGATTCTGCGGAGCACTCGTTGGAAGGATCGGCTGACTCTGATCATTGACGAAACGAAACTCACCGCCGGTCGTGAAGATGCAGAGAGACTTACCGGGAAACAATCCGTTGATGGCATTGAGCGCAACGCCATTCATCGTGACATAGATGGCCTGATCATCAAGACCCTGCGCAGTTTGGAAATTCAAAATATCGTTGACCCAGCTACCAACCAACGATTCCGCCTGCGACTGTAAACCGCCGAAATACATACGCCCTTGGAAGAACGTCACCGTACCCGGATAGCCGCGCACAGGACTCCATAGATTCTCTTGCCGAGCAACGCCGACTTGAGTCTCTGTCAAAGTACCTGTCGCATTTGAAGATAATGCAGTGATCGTTACTTGCCCAATCGGCCCGGCGGCGGCACCGGCAAAGGTAAGTGTGTATGTATTCGCGCTAGAACCAGCGGCGCAAGAGACGCCAGTGTAACCATTCACCGCCCACAATGCCTGCACAGCTGTCGTCACTGCCCTACTGGTGGCTCCAACATATCCGGCGCCGCCGGCCGTGTAGTCATCGCCCGCATAAGTGATCGGCCCGGTGGTATCCGTCAACAACGTGATTGTGAATGTATCACCTGCGTTCCAGCCGCTGCCGATGTCCATCGTCTGGATGTCCGATGTCGGTGTCGGGCTCGATGTGTCATCGTAATCGATCTGAGGGATGTAGTCGAAGATGAGTGGGAACGTTTGGAAATTGTAATACGTCGCATAGTTCGGACTTGTCGTGGGGAACACGAGCGGCGAATTTTGCCGTATGGTAGCAATGGGCGCATGCGACTCATGCACCAGGACCAATGTTTCCGCGGTCGATTGCGCGTCAACTGCAGACAACTCCGCACTCGTGTACGGCATAGGCAAGTAATCGATTATGAGAGAGCCGTTGTTCGCATCAACAACGGTAGCACTATGGTCCGTGAGAATAAGTGAGTATTGTTCCTCAATCGATACTTCGAGAGGAATTACGCGGCCCTTCGAAACAACGCCTGCGTCACCCCAGAGTGTGAAGTCACCAAGCGCCGCAATAGCAGTCCCAAGATTCGCCGAACCGACGCGCGCAAGCCGCCAGTATCGCGCAGCAATCGGCCCTTGGCCGCGGTAAGCGTACCCAGCTAAACCATTGCTAGAATCGACTTGCGAGATTATCCCGCTAACGCCGTCACCTGGATTTCCAGGCATCGTCGTCCATGCCGAACCATCAGTACTGTACTGAATAACAAATTGCGTGCTCGATCCACTAGACAGAGAAAAACACGTAATATCCGCGAACAGCACCGTCTGCGAAAATCCTAGATCCACTTGAGCTACAACGAAGGGATTAATCGTACCGGCTTCAGTCGTTGTCTCCGTGAGATAGTAGCCCCATTTATTGCTGCCGAGCGCAACGCTAGGCGCTGTTGGAGCACCAACAGTTGTATAGACGCCATTCCCGGTGGGGGAAACATAATACGTCGCACCTTCGGGCACTGTGTACGTACCGGTCAACTGTACGAGTTGGTTCGGCATCGTCATACAATAGGGCATGCCGCGGCGGCGGGTCACACCACCAAGATGCGATAGCTCGATGTTCGTACCGGTCAGTAGACTCGATATGTACGCGCTAGTGTCTACGCGTCCTTGGGCTCTAGGGTCAAGGACGCCACTTAGAAAGTTGTTTTGCGTGGCATGAGTGAGAATATTAGCCACTACAACACATCCTCGTAAACACCCTCGATAGTCGTGGGCTGCTGATGCCCTACATAGAGTTCCTCATGCATCTTCTCGCCGGGGCGAAGCCCGATGTACTTGATGCTAATATCTCGCCCGTCGGCCAGGATCATGTCGTGCGCGAGATCGCTGATCTTCACAGGAGCGCCCATGTCGAGAACGAAAGTTCCTTTACCTAATGTGCCGGCATCGATCACCAATTTCGCGGCATCTTCTATCGACATGAAATAGCGCGTCGCGCTCGGATGCGTGACTGTCACCGGGCCGCCGCGCGCGATCTGCTCCTTGAATAAAGGAATCACTGAACCCGAGGAGCCTTTGACGTTGCCAAAGCGAACTACCGTGAAGCCTACATCACGCACGATCTCTTCTGCTCGCTGCTTAGTCTTCCCCATGACGCAAGTAGGATTAACCGCTTTGTCGGTAGATATGAGAACAAAAGTGCCGACACTATGCCGGCGTGCCGCCAAAGCCAGCCGGCGCGTACCGACAACATTCACCCGCTCCGCTACGCGTGGATTCTTTTGTACCATCGTGACGTGTTTGTATGCCGCGGTGTGATATACCGTGTCAATCATCTGCCCGTCGAATACCTGTTCCAGATCATCGAACTCGAGTATGTCACCAAGTACGGGAATAATGGGTACGATCGTACTCAATTCGCGATCGATGTTGTAGAGCGCGAGTTCTGAATTGTCGAATAGCACAATGCACATGGGGCGCTGCGCGGCAACCTGCCGGCAGATCTCGGACCCGATCGAGCCGCCGGCTCCGGTCACGAGAACTATTTTGCCCTTGTTCGTCATTACCGCACCTGGATAAAAGGCTTGTGCTGTAACGGCCGGTTCGGGCGACCTTGCGCGTCAATGAACATCGCCATGTTGCGTTGTTTGATATACGCCTGCTCACACTTCGTTCGTGCGCTGTCGGACTCAGTAATGGGTTTGCACATATGCTGAGCAAGCGCGAGCGTCACGAGCAACGAGAAGTAGCTCGGCAAAGTGGATGGATCGGGCTTGAATTGATACTCTAGGGTGAGCGACGCGGGAATGACGCCGGGATTGGCCGTGATGTTCGTATACATCAAGTTGCCGTAGATCTCATAGAGTTTATCCGGGCCGACTCCCCAGATACCGATGACGTTAAGACAGTCGGTAGGAAGTTGCCAAGCATACTGCCACTCGTTGAGCGGCGTAACGTTGAGCATACTCAACGTTCCTTTCTTGCACGAGAAGCGCCAGCGGTTCGCTTGGAGTTCATTCTCGTAAACCATATCAAATAAAGCAGCGCCAACCTGCGCGCCGTAGCGCGGATCGGTCAAGCTATTGAGAGGCTTCTCTCCGCAAAGCACGAGAGCCGCACTCAGCATCGAGAGTGAAGTCTGCGTGATGATAGGAACGGATGCGGTCACTGGTAGAGATCCTTAAATTGGTCAACCGCCCAAGGGCGCGGCTGGCCGTGAAAAATCACAACACGCGCATCCTTAGGGATGACCGGCGTCTGGAATTCATTGCTACCGCAGCAGTCAACTTTCCAACTTACAATCTGACCGGGGAGAATATCTTGCCACCGCTGCGCGGGTTTCAGATACCACTGCTCGATCATCTCCTGATCGCCGCGCGGCGGCCGGTACGTTTCCATGCACATCCGAGGATTCTTGCTGAAGTAATTCCACGGCTCAATGCGGTCTTCTTCAGTCGAGAACATCAGGGATGATTGCAACCCTTCTGGGTTCGGCGGCCGACGGCCCATAAGACCTCCGGGACGATTCTTGCCGTTACGATAAAAATCACGTAGCAATGTCAACTTTTTGACTTGCAGGATGTCGTCGAGCGAACCTAGGATGACCGTATCGATATCCATGTACAGAATGTCGCCTTTAATGTCAGGTGCGAAGGCTTCCATCTTCACCCACCAGCCAGGCCAGTTGTATCGAAGCGGATGACAGATTACACCAGGAATTTTCTCGTTCGTTAAGCACTCGAAAGTGGTGAACGAAGCATGCTCGTCAAGCTGCTTCGCAAGTGCCTGCACATGCTTCACCGTGAAGTCGCCTTTGCCATTCCATGTCGATACAATTCTCATCGGTACAGCCTCGAAAACTCTGCCGTGTGCCACGGGCGCGGAAGCCCCGAGAAGATGACGATGCGCGCGTCTTTGCTGCGCGTAGTGATGCGCCCTGGTTGAACCAGACCACGATACTTCCGAAAGCATATCTGCTCAGGAAGATCCTCGGTCCACTGTCGTGTCATCTTCCGCTCACGGATCACCTGATCGATGAACGTCCGTGGCACCGTATGCTGCCCGGCCCATACGGCACGCAAGAACACATCCTCGCCGCCGTACTCACGCATGATGCCTTCAGGATTCGCACGAAAGATCTCGCCGGCTTCCACTCGATCAGCTTCCGGCAACCACATCAACGCACCACCGAATGTCGTCAACGGACGCGGCTTCAAGAAGTCGTCAATCGGCCCAATGATGGCGGTGTCAAGATCCATAAACAGGAAATCGCCTGCAATGGCCGGGTCGAGCAATTCCATCTTGGCCCAGAAGCCCGGCCATTCAGTCTGAAGCGGATACGTCAGCACACCATCAATTGGGACACTTGAGAGGCAAAGGAACGTAGTGCCGACTGGCGACCACTGCAGCACTTGTCGCTGCAGCGCCTGCACATGCTTGGGCAGGAAGTCGCCGCCGCCTCGATAGACTGTGAAAACTCGCATCCCGACTTCTCCTCGAGATAGAAACTTCAGTTCGGCAGAAGCGTCAAGCGCCCGTCTTTACGCAGCGATCGCACGCCGGGGATCGCGGTTACATCGACCAGGCAATCTTGCCAATCGTTTGAATTGCTAAGTGGCCTCTTGCGAAGCCACGACGGTATTGTTGGCACCGATGCGTTCTGCACAGTCTCGCCTTGGAAGAAAATCTGCACGGTGCGAAGGAAACCTTTTGGCGCGCTGACAAGATTGGCAGACGGCGGTCCCGTAGCAATGATGCCTTGACCAGTACCCTGGCCGCGGCCTGCTCGGCCATATACTGCAATGACATGCGGAAATTTCGCAGCCCGCTTTATCGAAACCCAAGTAGCCATGTGGAATAATCCTTAAGTATTGATCGTGCAAGTGGAAAGAATGGTCGCCGGCATGCTACACGTTAAGTTCCGTAAGTGCAGGTGGAGAGAATCGTCGCGGGCGACAACTTGCCGGCGGCCATCAACGAAATGACAAATTCTGCCTGCGTTTTAAGAAGCGCCGCTGCAAGCGAAGGAGTGCTCGCATTCGCCGGTTGCGCGGCAAGGGTCGCGGTAAGAGTCGTAACTTCTGCTTGTTTCACGTAAAGATCACGATCTTTTGCTGGTGCTGTGACTGCCATTTTCAAATCCTCTGTGACGGGTAGCCTAAAATTTCGCGGGTAAAACCCGACATAGAAAAAACCCAGCCTTTGAACTCACCCTCGGCCAGCTGTTTGAACCGAGTTCGATATGCCCTAACAATCTTCGTTTCCTGAATCTTCATTGACTCACCGGGGCGCGTCGAGTACTCGCCGTTGTGCGGCGGTGTGATGTAGCCCTTGATCACATCAGGAGAGCCCACACGTACACAACTGCGATTCTGTGGAATACCCTTTCCTTCGTCTGGGAAATAGCCGCTGTCGTCCAGGGGCGAACCGCACAAAATCACTTCATCACATCCCAGATGGTACTTTGCGATTTTCGCTGCTCGGCTTGCCGAGGTTGAGCAAATCCCTTTCTCGAACGGCCACCAGTCCGTGACGGAAGGGCACAAATGCCGCATCTCACTCAACCGATGATCCATCGAGGCCGCATGGAGCCGCCAAGGCGGCGCGTACGGAAAGACCTTACGGCGTGCGGCAGCGAAGAACTCGGCCTTCTCCTCATGACCCGCCAGCACGTGCTCCGCATTTTCTATCGCCGTACACGCGCCGTTGATCAACATCAACTCCGCGAATGGCCGTAGCTTCAATGCCTCTCTCACGTCGTCGTATAGGCAAGGTGCCGATCCGACCACCAACATCGTATTCATTTATACGCCGTTGAGTTTCTTATCCAAGATGTTGCCGCCACTATGTCCAATGAGAATGATGCCTACCAGCCAATTGAATGACTGTGCATCTATCTTGGCAAAGAACAACGCCGCGCAACCAGTTAACGCGAATAAAAGCGATATCAAGAATTTGCGAGACGCAAGCGGGCTGCCGTCATCAGGTACCATCGGTGTCGGTGCATCGGTCATGCTCACCTGCGTTTGCAGAGGTGGATCACGGTTTCGCTGCGGCCGTGGAGGTGGATCATGCTATTCTCGCCCCCATGCATCTGCGTGCCATCGTCTGTGCTGTCTCGATAGCGGTAGGATTCACACTGTCCGCAGCACTCACCGCTGTGTTCGTCATGGTTGCGCTCATGCTAGGACTCGCTTGGGTTTCTGGGAAAGTAGTCGATTGATAATTTTCATCTCCGACTACGCACCAAACAACGGGATGTAGTAGGTGGTACCGTTGTACACATATGGCAGCCAGGTAGTCGGGCCGTTAGTCCCTGATCCGGGTTTATTAGTGGCGGTGAAGGTTGCGGTCTGAGCGCCCGTCGTGGGTGCCGCATTTTGTACAGAGACGGCCGTCCAAAAATAGGTAGCGCCGATCACGGATGCAATCAGCGTTACAGAACAATTAGGAGGTATCACTAAGCTTGTGCCTGATGAGCCATTCCCAATAATATTCTGACTCGAGCTGGTGGCAATCGTGAGCGTATTCGAGCCTTGGGGATTAGACAGAATCCAGACGAATCCACAAATCTGCGCCGTAATAGCCACTAACGTCCATGTATCATTAGCCGCATTGGAGTGCGCAAGAAGGGTTGACGCATTTGATCCGCTGATATTGACAGTCCCAGACAACGGATAAGCAGCGACTTGCAGGGGGCGTAAGAACTGTAGCGCATTCGCTGGAGCATTCGGGACGAGATCTGGAGAATAACTACCTGTTAGACAGAGCACTCCAGCACCATTGTTAACCTGCGTATGACCGCTAGCCCACGTGGAGCCGGGATAAACAATCTGTACGCCAACGCCAATACTGTTGGCCATTCCTGTGGGAGTGCCACCAAGCAAATCAAGGCGCGGACCTTGATAGGTTACTAGCGTTGTATTGGAATCCGCGTCAACAGAATATTCAACCTGCGAATTGATCGAGAAACCAGTCACCCCTCTAAGACAAAAGAATGGATACCCTGTAGCCCCGGTTAAATCGCCAGAGGTGATAGTTCCACCCTTTACCGTCTGAAGTAAAAATTTGTATCCGGAAGGAGATTCATCCGCCCAGTCGCGGACGTTGAGGTCAGTCATTCCAGTAGTCGATACGGAATCGTGGATAACCTCAAAAGGACAATACCCGTTGGACGAGACGTTGAAACCTGACGACGTTCCACCCGCAACTATCGCCGTTCCTCCCGGTGTCGTCGCAAGTCCTATATTGTTCCCAGCAACACTGACGACAAAATAGAGCGGGCCTGATACATAATTATAGGGACTGGCAGACAACAATACTGGCGTACCAACGCCAAAGGCAGAGCCGTTTGCGACCGTCACATACGCATTTCCGCTACCAATGCTGGCCGCCTGATTGATGACATTAGCGGTAGTGTTGTTGGTGCCCCCGCCGCCGTTGACCGTATAATGATCTGCGTTTGATCCGTTGGCCGATTCGATCGAAACCAAACGGCCACCTGCGGGTGATGTGTTATAGACAATTAATCCGTTGGCGGTGATGTTTCCATAGTTGTAGAACGGATTAGACGAACGGCCCTTAAACCCATTTCCACAGCCATTGATGACGCAGCCATTCAGCGTTATGTACTGGCTGTTCTCTAACCAAATGCCATATGTGCCGCAGTTTGTAACGACCACATTGTTGAACGTGCCCGACTGAATACCTGCATTCCAGTTAGATCCTGCCTGCACGCCGTAGGTAAAATTATTGATTCCAATATTTGATAAGCTAAACCCTTGAACCATTGCGGCTAGAAGTGCTGCTGAGTTCGCGTAAGGCTGGGAGCCAGCGCCAGACGTGTTATGGGAGAAGCATGGGAACGTTCCATTTCCGTTGAGTATTGTTCCAGAAACTCCCGCTCCCTGATTGGAACTTGACGACGACCCAGCGTAACTCACGCCGCTTTGTATCGTAATGGTGCCAGTTAATGTAATCGACACAGGAGGCACACAGACCGTGCCACCGCCCGCAGCAAAGGCTTCAGTCGTCGCTGCGTTGATTCCAGATGTGCTGAGCGCATAAGGGAAAAACGTTCCAGGCGCGGAATTCAACGCAATGGCGTTACCAGGATTTATATACGTAGTGCTATTGTTGTTGTTGAGAACATTGTTGCCGTAGTAAAGATCGGTATTGTGAGTGCCGAAGTTAAGACCTACCCCGTTGGTGGATTCCACCGTATTGCTGACGACAATACCCGTCGTTATGTAATCCAGAGAAATGGCATAGCCGCCATGAATATCGTACTGCGTAAAGACGTTACCGCTCACACCGATATTGTGAATGGTTCCAGCCGGAGAGACCGCCGCTATAACGCCATATACCGGCGCAGTACCGTTATCTACCAGTTCAATTTCATTACCGACGATGGTTATGTTGCTGATACCGCCAGTGGCGAACTCTATCGCGGCGCGGTAATGATTTTCGAACGAATTACCAGTAATCGTAATATCACTGGTTCCACCAGGGCTGCCATTCCAATAGTAAGATCGATTACAACCTAAAAACTTATTGTTTAGCAACCGCAATCCGCCAGCGCTTCCGGCGTGCAGGACCGCCACAGAACTCGTGTCATGCGCCCCGCCAAATCCGCACCCCACGATAGAGCTGTCCCCGTCGTCTGCCGAGACTGAATTCAGAACCTCGACGCCAATGCCTCCTGAAGTAACAGAGAATTGGCAATTGCTGATCTTGAATCCTGGGCAAGCGTTCAGGTAGCAGCCATTCAGGCCGCCGTTAAAACTGATGTCGTGAATTGTTACGTATAGCAATTCAGATGAGGGATTTATATATATTCCGTAGCCACCTGTTTTAGCAGTACTCGCAACAACAAATGAAAAGTCGGAAAAATAGGAGCCAGTCACATAGGAACCGCCGGGTCTATTTGGTGGTTGACCAGTTCCAGTTGCTACAAACACATTGCTGGACCCAGTGCCATCAACCACAAAGTAGGTTGAATTTTGACCAGCGCCTCGGATGCCGCCGAATGCGAATGTTACGGTGCTGTTGACTTTCACATTTCCGGCAGGAAAATTGAGAACCCATCCCATTCCAAGGATAGCAGCAATTATAGCCGACGCATCGGTTGCTCCCGTCATGTCGATTCCGTAGCGGCGTGCGTCTAGGGGAGGATAGCTATAATTGGTCGGCGTGATGCTCGCGGCGGTTTCTGCCGCAGTTGACGCGTTGCCGTTGATCCAAGCAGTACCATTGTTCCAGTAGAATAGGCCATTGGTATAAGCCGTTGCGCCTACTGCTGTCGACGCGGGAGGGAACGCTGATTGAAGCGCGGCGAGGGTCGAAAAACTGCCAAGATTCGGTGCGACGGCCATGTTAAGTCCCCACCGCAGTAAAGGTCACAATGTCGTTGGTAGTCCCGGCTCCAGAAATCGTGCAGGTCGTTGCTGAGCGCGCGGTTTGAACAAAGAGAATTTGCGAGGTGATGTTGCTCGCACCGTTGCAATTCCAAAAATGTGGTGCGGTTCCGAACGTGAGCGTGATGGTGCAGGTTCCCGAAGCGCCGATGGTGAAGCTGCCGCCACCGAGTAAGAGCGCTGCGGTCAGTGCCGTATAACCGCCGACAAGCGTTGAATTAGTGCAGCCAGAGGCGGTGAATGCCGTAAAAGCAAAGGGCAGTACGCTGACAGCTCCCGGCGCCGCAGCGGAGCCTGTAGCGTTGCCTAGCACCGTGCCAGGA
>QGNH01000833.1_pt1 | contig 17817 bp, 30 predicted proteins | sample 1735481 | NCBI WGS metagenome assembly QGNH01 (sample SAMN09239004, study PRJNA386568) | Viral metagenome, whole genome shotgun sequencing project.
GATTAGTACGCGCTGAACGTTGCAGATGTATCATCAACGGTTAGTGTGCCAGAGATTTGGAATTGTCCGGAGATAGCATCAGTGATATAAATCACGTCCCCGACATCGCCACCAGAGCCAGCCGTGCCATTCAGAAGAGTAACGCGGTTGTGTGCTCCAGCGGTCGTGACGTTAATGTTCGTAACTGCGCTAGGAGCGATTGTCGCATGACCCAGGATAGAGGAAATGAACGGGTTAATGCCCGCTCCGCCGACACCGGTATCAAACACATACCCGTTGGTTGTGGGTTTGGATATAATCACGAACTCCAAGACAGTGCCCGTACCTGTGGGGAACGGGAGCGTAATAGGCACGCCGGTAGCACTATCAAGAACGTATCTGTTGTTCCCGCCCGCGGTGTTTGCGAGGATCGTGGCTGCGCTCAGTGCCGCCGCGCTATTGCGGACTAGATACGGACCAGGAGCACCGCCGCCGGGGACTGCGCCGCCGTCGGCGATGAGGTGGCCAGAAGTACCAGAGAACACTGCCAGGTGGCCGGAAGTCACTGCGCCACTCGTTTCAAGAACGATGTTGGCGGAGAGGATGCTCGTGTCTTTGATCAGCTTACCGGTGGTGCCATCGAATACGGCGATGTCGCCGTTCGTGGCAGATGCCGGTCCTTGAACAAACCCACCCTCATTCAAGGCGTCGATCACCGCGTCTTGGCTCAGCGCCAGAGCAGCAATGTCCGATACTTGAATCGTGAACGTAGCTGCCGCGGGGATACCGCCGACAGCATTTGTCCCTCCGGTTAGTGTCGGGCCACTTACTGTTCCGCCGTATGTACCCGCGGCGAGAGTGAAGAGATTGCCAGCAACGCCGGCGGGAGCGCCGGTGATGTTCAGAACGGAGCCGTTAAGATTGTATGTCGCGGCCACAAGGTTGGTATCGGTCGTTGCGTTGAGGAAGGTTTCAAGGTTAAAGAGAGTTGCGGCAACGTCTGCTCCGAGGTTGACTTGGTTGCCAGTGGCGCCAGATGTGACGAACGTCACGGTTGTCCCGTTGAGGACGATGGTTTGGGTGTTCGTTGGATTTGCAACGAATGTATATGTGCCGGTTGCCGTAGTGGGGAGAGTACCGTTTGGGCTATGGCCGCGCACTTCAAGATTTTCGTCACCGCGAAGTGGAAGGCCGGTTTTGGGATTATATGCCATGTCTATTTATCTCCTTTGGATTTTTCTTTTGCTTCGACTTCTTTTGACTCGCCCTTTTCTTCAGCGACGGACCCTTCTTTGAGGTGCTTCGCGTGAAGATCGTGGTGCTCTGCTTCATGTTTGTGATGAAGAGCCAGACGTTCTTTAGAATGCTTTGCGTGCATTTCATGAGCAGCCTTTTCGTGCTCTTGCATGCCATTAATACCTTCATCAGTTTTGGCAGCTTCTTTGCCGGCTTCAGTTTCGGTTCTGCCGCCTTTTTTAACAACCTTTTTACCTTCATCGTCTTCTCCCACTGTTGGGCTGTCTTTATACATGCGATCGGATCTTTTAGTCACCAGCTATACTCCCTTAATGTTTGCCATACATTTTTTTGTGCATGGGCTTTTTCTTATGATGAAAACCCTTAAGTGTTTCTGCCAGTGCCGCTTGCTTCCGCGTCTCTGGATTCGAAGAATGCTCGGCCTTCTCAAGCTTTGCTTCTGGAATTTTTTCGCCCCCTGAAACACCCAACTTGCGATGGAGTGCCCCCTTCTCAATACCAGCTTTTTGTATCCATTTACGCTTCTTAGCCATATCCTACCTCAATCAGCAGAAACAGTTTCGTTCTTGGAACCCAGAGAAAGCTTACCCTTGGTGCCCATCAACGGCGCCGTCTTTGTAACGTCGATCTGTTCGATGGAATCAATCTTCTTCTTCGCACCCATCAGCGGAATCTGCTTGTTCGCATTCAGGGGTTCGAAGGTCTTGCTTTCTTTCTGCGCCAAGGCATAAGCATTAGCGTGTGCATCGGCCAGGCTGTTCCACGCCTTGCCTGTCTTCGCAGCGACCTCGCGGCCAAATTCATCGATCTTCTTCGTATATGCGAGCATGTTGTTATGAGCCATCGCATTCATCGGCTCCATCTCCATGTTCGGCTCGCCCTTCCAGATCACATATGACCCGGCGGCGTACAGCGTGTCGTCAGGACCAAAGAACTTTCCTTCTTTGATGCGATACACGGGGGAGTCCTGTGGGATGACAACAGGAGCCGAAACGGGTGGTACTGGAGAGAGACTTGACATTTTTTTAATCCTTTATTGGTTAATGGAAGAAAGAGGAGCCGGCCATTACGACCGGCTCCGTATTCTTTAGACAGCGACGAAGTTGCCAGGATAGCCCTTAGCACGAGCGATAGACGGAGCATCCAGCAGGATGTTGGCCGTCAGTTCGCCCGCGATGAAAGGACCTGTCGCAACTACATAATTGAATTTGTAGAAGCGAGGCAGAACCTCACCAGGCAACAGGGCATCAAACTCAACAACCAGAGGCTCTTGCCCAGCGACAAGCTGCGCGAGAGCAAGGGGTCCGGTTTGTTGGATGACCGTGTAGGCACCTTCAGAACCAGAACCGTTGTCGGGAGCAGCTTCAATCTGGATAACCAGAGTGGCCGCGCCGGCAGCAGTGAAGGTTTGATCGATGGTGAACATCGCTACAGGGCGGTTCATACCCGCGCCAGTACCGATATCGAAGCCAGCTGTTTGCTGGACCCCATTGGCATCGACACCGAAGATCATCTTCGGGACGTTGCCAACACCAGCACCAGTCACATCATAGACTGCGGCAGAAACTGCCGTAGCCGTGATAGCCTGTGCCGCAGAAAGTTGTAGGTCGATATCTACGAAAGCCATTTTATCTTCTCCTTCTATTAAACGATACGAGCTTCGACATTTATAAGCGCATCGACAAGCCGTATTGGCACGTCGCGGAATTGCATGACCGGTTCGCCCGCATACTCTTTCGGAGAAAGCAGGACGTTCTTGTCACGGATCGCCTGGATGTCCAGAGATTCGCGTACAGTACGGTTGCAATACCAAGCGGGGTTGATGCCGGGCATAGGATCGCCAGGTGCATCGGTTTCCGTGATGCCGGAAGCTCTGCGCGACATCGTGGGCAGTTTGATTACTGCACGAGACATCAGAGCGAACAGGTCAGGAGCCGAAGCGCCGAACAGGCCAGCCGTTGTCGTATCGATGTTGGCGAGACGAACATTGTACTTCCAGTTCTTGATTGCGAGACCCATCTTCCAAGCGAAGTATGAGGTGTAACCTTCAAAACGGTTGCCGTTCGCATCATACAACGGAACGATATCGCCCTTGTCTTCATAGACCAGACCGGCCTGTGAACCTTTAGGGAAGATACCGAACGTGGTGTTGTCGCCCCAGCCAACGAGCCAGAGAGATGCGTTCGAAGAACCTATCCCGCCGGCATCGATAACGTTAGCGGCAGACATTGCAGTCGCCGGGTTTACCGTGTTGTAGTACGGTGAGAAGCCCGTGAACTGCTGAGGGTTAGTTGCTTCGTTCGAGTACATGATAGCAGATGCCACTTGTTGTGACATGCCTTCGATGTGCTCTTGGTCTTGGTTCCAGCGGAACTTACCAACGTCGCCGTTGAGGTTCGCTTCGGATTTGTCAACCATGCTGTAATCAACCAGCTCGCCGATGGCGAATTGGTATTGAGCATGCAGGGGTTTGGTAGACGCGACCCCTTGGTTGTTACCGCGCCATGTGCCTTGAGGCAGACCGACGTTCGCAGAGATCTTATGCCCGAGAGGCAGGTTGCCTTCTTGCCAGATCATGTCTTTGAGGATGTCGTTTGCTTGTGCGAGTAGATGGGCGATGTCAGCGATAGTGCCGTCCGGGTTGGTCATCCGGGCCCAATCTACAAGGTTTGGCAGTACGTTAGTGGTAGAACCAGCCATTTTAGTCTCCTTTTTGTAATCCCTCAGCTCTTATTGGCCGAGTGGTTTAGTTTTAATTCATCTTCCCGTAACGCTTTTCAACCTTAGATGTTGGTGCGCTCTCGGGTTTCGTAGCCGGCAGAGGATGACCTTCGCGCAGAGCAATGTTCGCCTTGGCTAACATTCTTATCATTGCTGGGTGATTACCTATTCCGGACGAGTTCATTAAGTCAATAAATTCCTGCTGCTGGGCAACAGTCCCGCCATGCGTATTGATGAATTCCTTGGCGGCCGCCAGCGTGGTCTCCTGCCGGTTGCCGCCGATCTCCTGATCCTTCACAAAAGCTTCTTTCCAATCGGATTTCTGCTTTTCAAAAGTCTTCAGATAGAATTCAGTCTGCGCCTTGAGGGTCGTTTGCAGAGCAGAATAATGACTATCTACAAGTTTCTGTCCGAGTTCCTGGGTCTTCGCATGGTCTCCCTTTGCGAGTTCCAGTTCTCCGAGAATACCTGTAAAATCTCCAAGTCCTTTTTCTCCGAGGGTGAAGCCCTCGGGGAGTTTAAAAGACTCGTAGGTAGGGACCTGAGCTGGTTCAGCAGACTGAGGGGCCGTTTCCTTGGTTGGCTCGGGAGCCTTCAGGGCTTCTACCGGTGCATCTTTTTTAACCTCTTCGAGCTTCGGCGCTTCGGCCGGAGCTGCTTTGAGTGGCTCCGCCCCCAGAAGAGTTGTCTCGGCGGGGGCCGGAGCAACTACAGGTTCTGGCGCGGGCGCTATTACCGGCGCGGCTTCCAAGACTGGAGCGGGGGCGGATACTGCTGGTGCCGGCGCCGCAACGGGCGCAACCGCAACTGGTGCGGGGGTAGGGGCGATAACTGCTGCTGGTGTTATTTGTTCTGTCATTTGATCTCTTTTCAAGATTCTTGTAACGAGTGGCTTCTACGAGCCTTGTAAATATCGTCTCACAGATTTATGGATGCGTAAAGAATTTATTTATTCTCCTTCGACTCTTTCATCATCACGGAGTAGAGTTCTGGGAACTCTGTCACATCAGCAAGAATCATCTTACCTATGTTCTGTTGCCCTAAGTTAAAGAAGGTGCCGTTCGCATCGCCCTGCACCATCGGGTTGCCAAAAACAAAACACCGCTCCATCAGACCAGACAACCACTTTCTACCCTCCGGCAATTCCATCATCGCCTGGATAAAGTCCAATCGAGCGCGCCGGTTGCGCCCGCTTTTCTTTCTGGCAACAGCGACCTGCGTGGGGTCGGCCGCATCATAAGGCACTTCTGCGTTGGTCTCTGCCTCTGCGACCGCGGGAATGTCCATTAGAGAATAATCCCGGATGGGGTGGCGATAACCTTCGCCCTTTGCTCCGTCATCTGCATGACCTCAGCCTCTGTCAACGGCTTGCTGCGGAACGCGGTCTCTCCCTGTTTCCGGATACCATCGAGCTGGAACGCGATCTTATTCCAGTTGCGGTCCTTCTGCGCATAGCCCAGTTCGCGCATGCGGGACGAGGCTTTCTTCAGTCCCTCAGAAAATCTCTCAAACGATTCGGCCGGTGTCATGTCCATGTAGGTTTCTTCCTCCATTGTTCTAGGTTTTTATTTTCAGGCGCCCACACGTCATAGTCTTTGTGGGTGTGTTTTTCCCTCTCCAGTGTGTTTTTAATCAGAGCGCGCGTCTTCGGGGTTAACCCAAGATCGCCCTGCTGGCGGAGAATAAATTCTGGAACGATCATGATGGCCTCACCAATGAGATTTTTGACGCGGCGAAGGTGGCTTGTTCAAGAACCATCCCCTGCGTACACTCCACGATTTCTCTGATAAACAACCAGCGCGGATCACGCTGAGAGTGGGCTAGTTGTGAGGCCCCGCCTACGGCTTGGTTGAGGGACGCGAGAATATCTTCTAATAATTTAGGTTGATCACTTACTTGAATCTCGGGCATTTATTTTCCTCTTATTGTTTACATTATTTAAGGTTAGCCTTGCCTCCAGCCCCCAGCAACATACTTAATGCGTCACCGCCAGAGCCAACCTGAGTTTGCGATAACACTTGTGCGGCCTGCGCGCCAGTGGCCGCGGTCTGAGTACCTTGCGCCATCGCCTCTTGCTGATGTGCCTGCTGCGCCGCCTGTGCCTGTGCCTGCCTCGACTTCATCACCTCTTCGGGCGCCATCAGGATCTTCTGCGGATTTCCAAGGAGTTCTGACATTTCTCTGACATAATTATCAACATTAAGTAGATCTTTCGCCTGTGGGAATACAGACACAAGGCTTCCGATAAGAGCCGCGAGGCGTTCAAGACCGCCGGTTGCTGCGGCTTTTTGTGCCAGTGCCAGCATAGAAACGAATTGTACGTCAATCGCCACCCCCTTCATGCTATCTGGCATGGGAGGGAACATTCCCTTACGTGTCATGATACTGAAGACACGCTTCAGTTTTGGTTTCAAGCTATCTGTCATTAGGCCCTCAATAACGGGGCCGATCACCTGCATCTTCTCTAACATCTTCTGACTAACTTCATACGCGGTCATGCGCGCTTCCGGCGCCGTCTCCAGCATCAGGAACAGGTCGTTGAAGAACCCGGTCTTGATTCGCGCCTGGATCATCGCCAGATCCTCAGCCATCGCGCGCACATCAGGCGCCACGTTATAGATCGGGCGCATGCCGGTGCCGGCGCCAAGGTTCGCGACATAGGTGACGTGCCCCGGCAGAATGGAGGACGGCTGATTCTTGAGCTGCATGTCCGCGACCAGCGGCGGGCGGACCATCTTCTCGATCGCCTCGGCCTTGCGGAGCGTCTCGACCTGGAGCTGAATAACATCGGGCAGAACGTCCATACCTACCGAGCGGCCGTATGCGTCGTTCGATTGGGTGGACCATCTTCCCGCGGTGAAGGGCTGCTCGATGAATCCTGCCATAGACATAGGTTCCTGCGAACTTGACCCGAAAACCCAGTAAACTTCCCTCCACGTGAACTTACCAGGGAGAACGCCAACGCCGGTTTCGTTGATCTCATAGTTCGGCTCTATGGCGTGAGCGATGATTCTTTCCACCTCGACGGACGATCCTTTAGCTTTCCACATTTCTTGAACGTCGGGAGGTAGCTTATCGAGACCGAAAAAATCAACCATTTGGCTGACCGTCATAACAAACGTACGGAACAGCCCATTGACACGCATCGTAGAGCTGGAGGAAAGAAAGTATTCGCCGACTGAAGGGTTGTAGCAGCGCAGGATATCCGTTTCATCTTCGTAAATAATTACCGGCGCTGTGCCGAAGACAACCAGATCCTCGCACTCCTGGGCGAAGGAATTATAGAAGTTGCTCCCAGCAAGCACCGCATAGATGCGGTCTTCCACATCGTCAATCCATTTCTGCCCCTCCGCATCGATCTGGACATTCTTCAGAGTGGGAACGACCTTGAACCATGGGCGACTCGGGGAGGCGAGACCGGACATTAAGCCGCCGGCGCAGATGCGCACCGCGAATGTGGCCGTGGGGTCCACGATTGCGTTGTTAATGGCGCGGCCGCGGGTCATATTGTTCGGGCTGGGAATACCGCCGGTGGATTGTGTCAGAGCGATGGAGCGGCGGGGCTCGATATAGAGAGCGAGATCGTACCATAACTGTGTCCACCATGACTGGCGCCAGGTGCGCAGCATGTTTAATCTGGATTCAAGATGGCCGCGCAGCATGAGCCAGTCGTGGATGGCTTTCGGAGTGCGGGCTTTTTTCTTTGGCTCTGACGGCTGCACGCTCAGAAGAGTCGCGCTGGCGCCCTCGTAGTGTGGAGTCTCTAGTTGCCTATCGCCCTTAACAGGACCATCTTTATCTTTTGCCACTTATTCCTACGTTTCGCCCCGTTAAGTCAGGGTCTCTTGAGGAGTTATTTAAATCAGCCTAATAGCGTATTCTGTTGCGTCTGTCCTTGTTGCGCCACGAGACCTTGAGATCCCATCGCGCCGGTTGTGTTGTTTTCTGCCGCGGCCGCCCCCGCTCCGGCGGCGTATCCAGCGCCTGCGCCGGCCGCCTGGGGGTTCGCCATGGTCGGCGGACTTGCTGCGGGCGGAGGCGCGGCCATGGGGGGCGGCGCGACTGGGGCAGGGGCTTTGGCGGGGGAGAGATAATTCTTCGCGGTCGTGGCGATGGAGGCTATGGCTCCTATGCCGGTGAACAGGCCGCCGGCAGTAACGGCGCCGGCAGTACCAAACAGACCAGCGGTAGCTGCGGCACCGCCGATAGCCGCGTCGCCTACAAGGAAAGAACCAACCGCCGATCCTACTGCTGTGACCGCGCCTGACATTTCTATTCTCCCGTAATCATTGTGGAGTTGATCGCACCGTCTGCCCGCGACATAAGGAGGTGCGGCTCGTCTGTAAATTCTTCCTCTGCCCGCGCGACGCTGTCCGCCTTGCTGGCGAAGATCATAGTCAGATAGGTATCACTCTTGGCAACGAACGCCTGTTTCCGGTGCGCGCTGGCGGCGAGCACATTATAGCCTGTCATGTTATGCGCCTCACCGTCAATATAGACGCAGACATCTCCATAGACAATCAGGATAGTGGCACATTTAATGAGGGCGCCGGTGAGAAGCACCCCGGCAGGGATAGCGATAGTTCTGGCATAAACTCCCGCGTGTAGGACGTGCTCGGTGTCGATTCTGATCTGCGGCATCTGGGTAGTGTATGCCTCCAGAGCGTAAACCTTGGCGACGGCCTCATCAGTCATGGCAGGGATGCGGTTTTGTGTGGTGGTTAGATCATTCATGCTACCGCCTTGAAGAAGACACGATTGGTCTCCCTATAGCTGGTTAATTCCAGAACTTGTGCTAATGTGCTGCCCATAGGGGCAGAGACCAACAGACCCTTGGCCTTCAACACGATCGCGGCGTTCTCTGCGCAGCGCAGGAGTCTCATCCCGGCCCCGGTGGCGCGATCCTGCGCAGATACGAAGAAACTCTCTGTAACAGACACATATTCGCTATAATGCGGCAGGATGACCGTCAGAACAGTGATAAATCCCACCAGATCACCATCGACCCACGCGCCGAATGATTTAAGCATGCCGCTGTTTTCCATGACTTTATACATGGCAATATTAGCCTTGGGATGCGGGAGACCATAGATAGAACTTTCTGCCGCGTACTCTTCGAGCAGCGCGCCGAAGTTGGGCGCGACTTCTAGTTCTGATACGGTTGTGAGTCTGGTCTCAAGCATCAGTATCCATATCCTATGTTCTCAACCATTGTAATCCGTAATGGAAAATCCATCAAGCTTTCTTGTTTTTACCGTAACGCTTCTCGATTTGTGTTTTCTTTTTTCCGGCTTTGGCATCGTCGGCCGACTCGAAGTCGGCGCCGACTTTTTGTGGGACTCCGTCGTAGCCGCCTTTGGTGTGGGCGGCGATTCGCATGAGCTTGGCCTGGGCAGGTGTTTTACTGGGCATTATTTGAATCCTTCTATAAAAATAAACAACGTAACACCGTAGAGAAACCCAGACAGATATTCGCTGGCCACATTTTTCCATTTTGTCTTATCGCCAATCCAGTATGCAAGAGGCAATAGCCCTGCACCAAAGGGAGGTAATGTAATCAAACCCTTTAACCATAAGGGATGATTATCAAAACCCATATTAGCTCCACAGAAAACTAGAGCAAAGGCTACAATAGCTTCTGGATAGTTCCAAGTACAGTAAGCTACAAGTGCAAATGGTATAGCACATAGTACATTGCGTACTTGTCGATTGACACCAGAGATGAATGCACCACCATGAATACCAAAAGCTAAAGTACAGTATGGTATGAGAAGAAGCCATAAATAATTCATCAGTAATACTCCGTTACTATAATTAAACCAGAGCCACCAGCACCGCCCGTTAAAGCACCTGACCCTGTTCCGACTCCACCAGCACCGCCAGCAGAACCAACAGTATAGGTATATGTAGCAGCAGGAGTCTTTATAGAGAATTCAACATATTCTCCTGCACCGCCTCCTCCAGATGGGGCAGAAACACTCTCCCCACCACAACCACTACCACCACCACCAGTATTAGCAGCACCAGCTATACCAGTAACCTGACTAGGTGGTGGCCCTGCACCGCCCCCAAAGTAACCATTTCCACCATGACCAGCGACTAAGGTTACTGTACTTCCACCACCAGATGCGCCTCCATTGCCCCCAGTAAGACGTAATGCAGCCGTACCAGTTCCACCAGTTCCTCCTACACCCCCTACCGAAGTCTGACCAGTAGGAGCAGAGTTTGTTCCACCATTACCGCCTACCGCATTTATAGAATTAAATGTTGTAGTAGTTCCAGTACCCCCCGTAGGATGTAATGTTGGGCCAGCACCACCGCCACCACCACCCTGTCCAATCATTTGTATATAAATACACCTACAATTAGCTGGAGTAGTATAGGTTGCACCAGAACCAGTTTTTAGATATTGTTTTGTTGGAGTTGAAGCAGCAGAAGCAGGAGTAACCCATGAAGCAGCCGTTGTAGAGGATGCTTGTAGTACTTGTCCAGCAGTAGGAGCCGTTGCTCCAGATACTACTACTGTTGTAGTTGCAGACTTTAATCCTTTAGCTACATCTGTAATTTCATTGATAGCATTTTGATTTGCCATTAAGTCACCGTCATGTTGCCTTGAGCAGCGATCACGTTGAAGGTCGTGTTGGCCACAACGCACTTGATGTGCAGATTATCAAAAGCATTCTGCGATCCAACAGACCCACCGGTGCCGGTCGTCGTAACCTGATTACCAAAGTTAACAAGCTGTCCAGAATTCTGTGCAAGTATCCATGATCCTTGTATCCCACCGATCATAATCTCATCTCCCTTCGCCATTACGGCCGGGAGCGTCATCGTGCAGGCGCCCGCGTTATTGGCTACATAATAGGTGTTTGTGGCCATAGCCTGCGTGGTTCCGGTGACAACGATCGTGGGCATTGGGACGAAGGCGCCAGTGAACGTCGCATTAAGCACCGAACCAGCAAAAGACAAGTTAGTGCCAAGGGTGATTTCCGACGGAGCCGCCGGGGCGCCGGTGGGGTTTCCAAGTAGCGTGACAGTGGCCTCATTCTGTATTTTAGCATAAGTCACTGCGGCGTTATTAATCATCGCCGTGGTAATCGCGTTATTGACGATCGTAGTCGCTAATGCTCCGGCCACCGTAGTGACTGGTCCGCTGAGTGCGGGGAATTGTGCTGCCTGAAGAGTACCCGTCAGCGACGTTGTCGCGAGCAGGTTGTTGATAGCATTTTGTGTAGCGGCCATTGATAGGCTCTCTTTCTTTTAGATTACGGTTATGTTACCTTGTGCTGCGAGCTGTGTCCAGTTTGTATTCGCGGTGGTGCACAGCAGTTCCACTACGTCGAAGTTCGATTGGCTATTGAGAGATCCCCCAACACCGAGGGTCGTGTTCTGATTTCCAAAATGAATTATCTGTCCAGCCCCCTGAGCGATCTGCCAGCCCCCGACGCCTTTATTGACGACGCGGACGATCGCACCGAAGGGGGCGATGGGCGGTAAGGTCAGCACGACCAAAGAAGAATTATTTGCCACGTACCCGTTGTCGATGAGCATTGTGGTGGGCCCCGCGACCTCGTTCCATACGAAGGCGAATGGCGCGCCGGCTATCGCGGCCTGCACGAAGGCGTCCGTGGCCAACTTAGTGGTGTTGTCACCAAACGCCTGGGTGGTCGATGTGCCCTGAAAATCCCCGGCGAAGCCTAGCGACGACAATACCCCGGTCGCGGGGTTGAAACTCAGATCCAGGGATGAAATAAATTCCTGCTGCGCGGCGCCGGCACCCGTCGTCCAGACCAGATACATCGTAGCATTGGTGATGTTGTCGTCGGTAACAACGACGTCGGTGGCTGTGGTGCTGCTGGCTAAGGTGTTTCCGGCTCCGATAGAAAGGCCGCCGGCTAGGGCCTGAACATTGATGCCGCTAGATGGTCGGCTGTATAGATTATGTCCACCGCTCTCGCCGGAGGAAGACCTAGTAAAGCCAGATGGTTGGATCTTTTCGGACATTTACTGTCTCTTTTTATCTCTTGAATGGATTATACCCCACTCCGAGATCCGCCGCAATATGTTCCCGCGAAAGAGGATCATATTGGATCTGATGTTGGCTCGACCGATTCTCAAAAATATGGGTATGATCACTCTGAGAAATGGGGTATGCGAAGGTCAAACAATTATAGACCAACACTCCATTGGCATAATAAGCGTTATGTTTCTCAAGAGTTAAATTGTAAACGAGAGTCGGCGGCACGCTTTCTGTTACTACAGATACGGGAACAACATTTTGTTGGTCTGTGACGATTCGCCATAAACTTTTTACCGCATTGTGCACACACACGCTCATCTGTGAAGTATGCCCGAAATCTGATTTTCTGTGCACACGCCGTTGAGCAATAGCTGGATCTAGAAGGAAAATATGTTTCGTATATTTTAGAGCATACAACACAAGTCGCCTGAACGGGTTGCCTGTCATCCCATGTTTTTGCCCCGTGCTGTTGGTGCCACTCCACCCCCTCTGGGGAGGCGTGCCACTCCGCCGCGCGCAAAAGAGCGTGCTTCGTTGGGGGTCGTAAGATGCCCTTTCTACATAACTCCGTTGTGTGCATGCTACTGTGTCGCGATCCATCCATGACGGCAAGATTTGAAATGTCGTTATTACGCCAGTTCTCATCTTTGTGGTGAACGACGCAATTTTCCGGTATAGACCCGAAAGCATCAATCCAAATATGGCGATGAAGAAGGCGGGTGCCGTCACGCTTCTTTCTTGTCGAATAATATCTACCAGAGGTTTGAATTGTATATTTAGCACCTTTGTAAAAAACGAAATCGTTCGCCATATTTTTTTGTCTCCATCTATAACTGATACCACATCAGTCAACGATAGGGCATCCAGTCTCTTTTGTCCAGAGCTCCAAGTGAATATTTTGTGTTCTCCCTTCCCATGAAGGTGTGATCCGTCACTAAACGATACTTTGGTCAAACGATCTGTAGTGCTTTTCCATGTTTTCACAACAGCCGTATCTCCGAATGGAGTACAAACGATGTCACCGGGTTGCAGGATGCCAATGGGCACTGCTCCGTGTGGCGTGGCAATCATCGTATTTTTTACGAAACATAATGCGTCTGCTTCGTCAGGCGATGCTAATCCCCGCTTCTTCATGTCCGACTTCTTCTCAAGGAGAATCGCGTCCACCCCATCCCTGAGAATATATCCATATTCAAGTCCGGTGAGTTGCGACGCGAGGTCCGCCTCATCCGGGATCATCCCGCCGCGCAGCCAGTCCCGCATATTGCCCCACATCTCGGCGCGCTTGTTGGCATACTTGACCATGCCCTCCTGAGAGACCTGCCCGCGGTCCGCGGCACCGCCGAACTGGACCTCCATCACGGGAACTTTCAACTGGGTCAGCCGATCGATGACGCCGCCACCGACACCGCCGCCGTCGATGAAAATCATGTCCGGCTTGTATTGGAAATATAGTTCCGCAACCCTTGCCGCCACAGTCATCGTGTCGGCACCGCGCAGTTTGATCCATGGCACACTCTTAGCATCCCGGCCACGGCGGATACAGATGATTGAGGCATCGTCGCCAAAGCGCGCCACATCCACCCCCATCACAACCTGGTCATATAACTTCGCCTCTGGTTCCCTCTTGCGGGCCGCGGACACAAGATCGTCGCCGATAAACTGCATGGTGCCGCTGCGGGGGAACTCGCCCTTGACCCGGACACGAACAAAGTCCGAATCTTCTCCGTAGTTCTCGACCTGCTGGGCGAGATATTGCTTATTGGTCCCCTCGACGGTGCGCGAATCGATCTGCTTCGTAACCCAGCGGCCCTTGTATTTTCCAAACAACTCTCGGAAGCGGCCGGAATTTCTGGTCGGATTCCCGAAGACGAGCCAGATAATTTCCGTGTTCTCGTCGGTCAAGGCCCCTTCGGCGACCTCGTATACCTTATCCGAGATCGAAGATCCCTCGTCAAAGACCAGAATGATTCGTCTTGTCTTATTGTGCAACCCGGCGAATGCCTCGGTGTTATTTTCTGACCACGGGATAGCATCCGCGCGCCATGTACGGTCGTGGCCGTCCATTGTGGAGTATACGGCCGTGGCTGTTGATTTAAACCAGTGGGAGTTGATGGCACGACGGAACCAGCGGCAGACCTCGGGCCATGTCTTAGAGCGGAGTTGCCCCTCGGTGTTCGCCGTGACGACCGCCATGCAGTCTGTGCAGGTGCTCATGCCCCAGTTTATGAGCATCGAGATCTCTGCCGACTTACCGATCCCGTGACCCGATGCGATAGCGATCATCAGTGGCTGGAAGCGGGTCTCGGGATTTTGGAGATGTTCTTTTATGATGACGTTAACTTCGCCCTGCCACACGCGGGGGCCTGTAGAGTCAGCCAACTCGCCCTTGCCCCAGGGGTACATGCTCTGTGAGAACCCCTGCGGATCGTGTTGGAATCCGGCAACAAATTCTACGAGCTTTTGCTCGGTGGTCGGGTCAATCATTTTTACCTTTGTCCGTTATCCGGATCTTTTAAGGTTATTCGTAACTCTGCAACAGCTCCTGCTTGATTATTTCCAGCACGCCAAGCACCTCGGCGAGTGAGAGATCATCCGGTCCACTGAAGATCACTTCCATGATTCGTTCGTGAATCGGCAGGAGGCGTTTCTCGGTCTCGGTGTAGAGGGTGCTTATTTCATTGGCCATGCAGAACTTTCATAGATTCAATCTCCTTCTGTAGCAGCGCCAGCGCGCGCCACGCGACCTTGGTTGTATGTAGTACCCCGTCTGTATCAACGCTGCCACGCTGCAATAGATGTCTCATCAAGGCGTCAGCTTCATCTCCGGACTTCGACCGGTCCCAATGCAGGAGTGCTCCGGGATTGTGCTGTTCGTTTCCGATCTGGGAGCATTGCGCAACGGCAATCAACGCATCAGGAAAATAATCCAGCAGCCCCGTTGTCAGCGGGATACGCTTACGATCTGCCGGACAACTTGGTAATGTCATTTCTTCACCTCTACCAGTTCAACTTCCCGCACGTCTTCGAAATAAATCTTTACCCACTTCTTCTTGGGGAAGATCTCTGGTGCTTGCCAGTCGCCTTCATCGGTGGTCATGTTGCTCGTGGCGATCTTGCCGTTGACGAAGCCTGCGTAGAGTTTCATTGTAATGTCACCATTTCTATTTCTTCAAGCCTGACTACAATAAACCCACTTACGTTGTGTGTCGGGTCTTTGGTTTCCATTATTGTTCCCTTGCTCTAATCATTTCATCTGCATACTCATACGCAGACCTTGATATATCCACCTTATTAAACGGCTTCGAAGAAAGCAAGCCTTGAAGAGCGGCAATCGCCGCCTGGTCGCGGAATGACAATATGCCGTGCACGGTCGTTGGTTCGGGCCTCGTATGGAAAAAGGCGTCGATCTTCCCAACCTGCATCTTCCGCTCGGCAATCTGCTTCTCTAGTTTTTCTTCTTCAGTCATTGGTACACGACCTCTTTAAAGTCTTCCTTATTCATGGTGTCCCATGCGAGGCCACTGTTGTATAGGAAATTTTCTCTGCTGTTGACGTATTGCTTGGACACCATCGTATATAACTGCACGGCGGAGGAAAGTAGAATAAACGCGTTTTCCGAATTTCCGTCCTTTGTGTTGTTGGCTAGTACGATCTGAAGTTCCAGCATGATCTTCTGCACGCGGTCTTCGATCTCTTTCTCGGTGAGGGGTTGGGGCTTGGTGGTCATTCTGATGCGTCCGCTTCGATCGCCGGCATTTTCATGGGGGCATGCTCGATGGTGCGTGACTGGGCGGCGCGGGCCAGGATGGCCGCATCCAGTGCGGAGGCCACGTTCACGGTTAGCGGGTTGTCCTTGTCGCCGGCGACCACGGTGCGTTGGCCGTATTTTTTGGGATACAGCCTTTCCATGAACCATAGGTCGTCCTTGATCTGTATTTCCAGTAATTTGATGTCGGGGAGATTCTTGGGGCAATTCCGAATCATCTCGGTATGCTCGTCCTGTCTGGTCTTCATGCGGCACAGAAGAGCCTTGTGGTGCATTTCCTCCACCTCAGGGTTGTCATTACACCACTCATAGAATAGGACGGACTTCGGCATACCGGCCATACGCTCTATGTCTGGCATGATGGCGCCGCAAGAGATCAGCCGGCAGATCTCGCGCACCACCATAATTGAGAAGGGAAACTCTTTCTCGTCGCCCGCGGCCATTATCAGTCCTTTTCTTTTTTCAGCTCAGCAAGAAGCGTGTCGGCGTAGCTGACCGACTTCTTGGCACAGACTTGCGGATCATGAAAGAGAGAACCGATGAGGGAGGCGAAAATCTTTGTAGCGACGTTTTCGCGTAACGTGGTCTCGACCATAGCTTTGTTCAAGGGACTACTCCGTTTTTGTTCGTCCCCTTAGTTTGGCACCGTTGTCGGTCTGGTCAAGTTATTTGTTACGGGTCGGGCGGCGGTAGGAACCTCGACGACTACGGCGCGCGTACTTACTGTTCCAGCTCCCGATATAGATAAAAGCCAGATAGAGGCATAACACCCAGGTCATGACGTTGCCTCCGTAGCAGTGGACTTGTGCTGGGACAATATGCGGGCGACCGTGGGCTGGCTCAGGTGAACATAATATCCTATTTTTCTCTGCGACATACCCTTAGCGCGGAGTTCCAGCACTTTATCTATATGCGACTGGTTCCATTTAAAAGGTTTCCCCTGTTTGTTACCAAGCGCCTTCGAGGCTTGTTTTCCAGCAGAGACACGCTCGCCGATGGTTTCGCGCTCCCATTGGGCTAATACTGCCATAAGGCCGAATACCATACGCCCGGCGGTCGTTGATGTGTCCATCCCTTCGGTCACACTGACAAAGTGGATCTTCTTCTCTTGTAGGTGGTCCAGCAGAATACTCAGGTTCGTGATCTTGCGTCCCAACCGGTCGAGCTTCCAGACGACCAGGGTGTCGCCTTTCACAAGGGATGCCACGCAGGCGTCGAGGCCGGCGCGGGAGGCCGTGGCGCCGCTGATCTTATCCTCATAGATCCTGTCACAGCCTTTGGCCTGAAGGGCCTGGGTTTGCAGGTGGTTCTCCTGCTCTTTGGTAGACACTCTCGCGTAGCCGACTATAGCCATGATTCGTCTCCTTTGTTCTATTCACTATAGCACAAGAATAGTGAATTACTATTATTTTTAAAAAATAATTTTCGGATTCGTGGACATATAAGAAAAGACGTTTCCTATTGGGGCGGGGGTGGGGGTCGGCTATGTCATTGATATTGTTCATTTTCTATTGAGCCCGGCAAGTGTGCCAGAGGACATGTTCACCATTCATTCAGTGATTGTAAACAATGAATTGATATAGCTTAGCATTATCCGTGACATAGAGGAAGCGTGTATAATATTGCCTAATTTTTGGGCACTTGTTAACCTTTAGGAAAAAACACACTTGAAAACAGTGTAATAATATTATCCTTTACTTATAAGCATTAGGTATGTAATATGATAGATAGAGGCAACAACAATAAAGGAGCGATTCGCAATGCCAAATGTATATCAAGAGAATGGATTTGATTCCCGTAAAGACTATCTAATTAATCTGTCAGAAGAAACCGGAGTCGAGCTGCAGACTGTTTTAATGATGGCCGATTTGTTAGGGCCGTCAGAAGACTTCGACGGGCTGGTAACAAGTTTAGAAGACCATGCGGAAGGGTTTTAAAATGTCTATATGACGGCGAATCTTTTATCATTCAACAATTCTAAGCGCCGGAGCGTATAACGACACGATAAAGCCACAAGATTCATGAGACATTATAAGAACAAAGCAGAACAAGGGAAGAACAAAAATGAAAA
>QGNH01000240.1_pt2 | contig 17792 bp, 21 predicted proteins | sample 1735481 | NCBI WGS metagenome assembly QGNH01 (sample SAMN09239004, study PRJNA386568) | Viral metagenome, whole genome shotgun sequencing project.
AGCGTGGTGCAATAAATATCGCGCGTCATCGTATAGACCGAGCTGGCCTTGGAAGCCCAGCCGACCGTGACCGTTCCATCGAGCGTAGCAGCTCCATCGGAGCCGTCGCCGAATAAGCGCGCAATGTCCGAAAACGTAGAAGCTGATGGGGATGATTGGTTGCCGTAGTTAATCTGAGTGATTTCGAATTTCGTCGTGCCAGAGTTGTAGGTGAAGTCGATGTAATCCACGGCATTTGCTGCAGTCGTGGGCGTATAGGAAGGAAACGTGTTAGAGAAATAGAAGCTCGCTCCGAATGCCCATGTGTAGGCCGACGCACCTTGCTTCACGCGGACACGATAGCGTTCGCCATCCGCACCACTTGAAATCGTTACTGACGTCACGTTCTCCGTGAGCGTGATCTCAAACGTGTTGGCGACAGAGCAATCGAGTGTCACCACGCCAGCGGACGATGAGACAGCGGCCGTCACCGCTCCGAGCATCCGGACGTTTCCAGAATTGTCTCGCAAAAACATGTTGCCGTTCTTGACCCATGTGAAAACGTAGCCGGACGGCGGATTGACCGACGGTGCATTCGTCATGGTTTTGAGCAATGCGACGTCGATACCTTTGTAAGTCGACGGGTCAAATTCGAAACCAGCCATGGTAACGGTTCCCGATGCCGGCAATCCATCTCCAAGCAAAGTGATGGTCGTCGTGCCTGCGGCGAAAGACGCAGCCGTAACGAGAGCACGATACGTCGTTCCCGCGACCGTAAACACGTACGTTCTGCCGATTGTGAAGATTGCCGTCTGATCGGCAGCGATTGTATGGGTCGTTGCGTTCGTGATTGCCGTGACGGTCGACTGCATGATGAGTCCGGTGGTATCGAAATTTGCAAGCCATGCCACGATGCTGTCGAGGTGTGCTTTTGTGAGATGCATCTCCACAAGCGTTCCTGCGGCATGTGTTGCGGCTGTCGTGCCGTTGTATCCGCGCGTATCAATCGTACAGGTCACTGTCCCGCCGGAAATAGACATGACCGAGAGCAAAATTTGCTCCTGCTCAATCGTGATGACAGCTTTGTATCCCGCCGGCATGTTCCATGACTGCGTACCCAGTACCGACGATGACGAACCCGTAAATGTTCCAGACGAAAGCGACGAAAGAAGTTGTGCATCGAGCAGGAACGATGCGCGGTCGAGAGCGTAAAGTTTTTGATAAGACATATTTAGAAATAACGTGAGTAATGGACTTCAGTCACCGCGATGGCATAACCCGATCCAGTGAGTGTGATGCGAAACGAATTGGAACCTGCGACGATCTTGGGAAGCACGCCCGTATAGTCGATGGCGGATCCGTTCTTCGTGACGACTTTGTTTTCGCCATCAACGATGATCTGATCGCCGTTCACGAATGAACCTGCGACCGTGAGCTTGTCGCCGTTCGTCGTGTTCTCCCAAAGGATTTGTGAGAGCGTTCCCGCGGTGACGATCGTGAGATAGGCGACCGAGTCGGCTTCTGCCGTTCCTGCGTTCACGAATTGCATGACGGTCGGCGAAACGGTCACTTGCGACGGCACGTCGGTCGGCGTCCGGTTCAAATCTCGTCCGAATGGTTGAAGCGCAACGAGCTCCACTTCGAATGGACACATCGTCATGTGAAAGTGGTCACGTTCCTGAAACATCTTGTCGAGGCCGATGGCGTAGCATTCGTAGTAGCGATAGACGCCCGCCCATGGGATTTTGAGGATGCCTCCGAAGACCGACAGGTTCTGCCGCATCGTATCCATGCGAGTCTCCATGTCCGTGCGGCTTGAGCCTTTGACCGTTCCGCGCAAAACAATGTGCGTCTCGCGCCAGTACGACGCCTCCGCGTATGCGCCCTGCGCTCTCGGATAGGCTCGCTTTTGCAGATCCAACAAAGGCGCGGATATCTTCACGAATCGCGTTCGGAGATTTACATTCTGCAATCCGTAATTATTGAAAGAAATATCGTCTGTCGATCCGGAAGGCGGAGACGGCGAAAGACCGTCCCAGAGGACGGTGTCGAGCTTCGCGGTATCAAGCTGATAGACGGACATAGGCTACATTTGGGCGGCAAGGCCGTAGCGGTTGCCTTGCAATACCTTCGCTAATTCTTTAGCCACAGTTTTCGCAAGCCTCGTCTCGTCGGCTTGGTTCGAGACGTGAATGACCGCCCCTGCCATGATGGAAACGGATACCGGTTGCGATCCGGGCATTCCGCCGCCAGATCGATTCAACGGAATGACGGCTTCCGGTCCGGCTTCGCCGATGAGAGCGATTGTCGGCCGCGTGACCACGCCGCCATTGGCCAAGTGCGGCAAAACAGCCGCAGATCCGACGGGTGCGGCTTTAATGGCGTTTTGGGCGTCTTGAATGGCTTGAACCGTAGCTTTCACCTCCGATTCGATCGAAAGCAGCTCGGCATGCTTGGCCTTGGATTCCGTGATGAGCTTTTCGTAACCCTTCTGATATTCCTGCAAGAGCGTATCGAAACGTTTGATGGTTTCCAGCTTGAGTTTTTCCGTCTGTTCCTTGTGCGCGTCTTCCTCTTTCTGCATTTCCTTTTTTAGCGCAGCCATCTTGTCGTCGTATGCTTCCTGATCGACTTTCATCGCGGCCTGATGCTTGTCTTGCAGTTTCTGCAAATCGTCTTTGGCTTGGAATTCGTCAGCCTTAGTTTTGAGATCAGTATTCCGTTTAAGAATCGCGTTCTCGTCGTCGATCTCCTTTTGGATTTCTGCGAGCTTATTGTTCGCCGCACCTGTCTTTTCGGAATCCGTATATCCTTGGATCTTGGCTTTTTCCGCATCAATAGCCTTCAAGTTATCGAGCTCTTGTTGTTGCACCGAGTTTTTTACTCCTTGAGCCTTCGCCAGTTCGACCATGAGCGTGTGTTCCTGCTCGAACCTTTGCAGATCATCCGTCGCACCCATGTCGCGGAGACGGTTCTTCTCGTCTTCGAGGTTTTGATCCAGCTGTTTCAGTTTGTCGACGTGTTGGACATAGAGATTGAGACGGTCGTCCTGATATTGCGCCTCTTTGTCCGTATTCGATTTTGCAAAATCATCTTGAAGCGCAGACATCTTCCCTGTGATGTCAGATATTTTTTGATTGTATGCATCGAGTTGATCGGAGGATTTTTGCGTGTAGGTTTGGATCACGTCCGCAAGCTTTGTCTGCGTCGTCTGCATGAGGTCGCTGATTTTCTGCAGCGCATCCGCCGCTTTGGTGGCCGCTTTCGACGTTCCTCCGCCGATGGAATCTTCGATCTGCTGCTTCACGATGGGAGCGGCGTTCTGAATTGATTTGAATCCGGTTTGCACAACACCTTCATTCATTGCCTGACCGGCTTTGACAAACGAGTTCTCCATGTCCCCCGCGAAAGCTCCCAAGGTCTTGTTCACTTCCTGCACCGTCGAATGAAAACCTGACAAGTCGAATGTATTGAATGCTCTCGCCATTTCTTCCTTGGCTCCGGCGAAGTCGCCGGTCATAGCCTTGGATAAAGCACTGAACACATCCTGTCCGATATCTCCTATCCGCTGAAACGACTTCACGACATCGGTCGCAAAAGCGATTGCCTCCGCCGCACCACCAACCAAAAGTGTTCCAAGAGTTAGGATGGCGTATGCCACGCCTTCGAGAACGTATCCTGCAGCTTTCGCACCGGACGCTAGGCTATAGAAACTTCTTGCCCATGTATCGCTCTTTGAAGTCGCTTCACCAGCTGACTGAGCCGCGCTCACGGCATCAGTCACGAACAGATCCAACGCCGGCAATACGGCATTGCCGATATTCTTCTGGACTTCGTGGAGCGAGTTATCGAGTTGTTTGATTTTACCTTCGTATGTGTCTGCGGCAGCTGCCGCGGATCCGCCATATTCTTTACTCAACTGTTGCAAGATGAGCTTCTGCGCGTCCATGGTCTTGCCAGATTCGACGAGGGTTTTGATTTGTTCCTTTTGTTGTTCGGTAAAAGTGACGCCAATGCGCGTGAGCGTTAAAAGTCCGGTGGTTGGATTATTCAATGCCTTGCCGACACGAATGACTGATGATTGAAGATCCGTGCCGAACGCTTGACTCACGTCGAGAGCTGCCTGCATAGCGGCTGGAAAAACATCCTTGCTCACACGGGTGAACGTGAGCATGAGATTCTCGCCAGAGACGACTTGTTCGTCTGAAAAGGTCGTGAGATTTGAAAGTTTGAGCGCGAGATTGTTCGCCATGTCCGCTGTGACTCCGGCCGCTTCACCAGTAGATTTCAAAACGGCGGCGAGCTGAGCTTGGATAGCTTGCGAATCAGCGGCAGCGGTGATCGTCCCTTTCAAAAATCCTTCGAGGGCGTACAGGGCCGAGCTCGCTGCATTGGCGGCGATGTTCCCAAGTCCGATAGCTCCGACCAGCCGACCAAAACTCATTCCCGAGGCGTTCGTGGCCGTGGAGACATTCTGAAGGTCGTTCTGGAGGGACTTCAATTGCCCCGTCGCATTGTTCGACGCTTCAATCGCGATTTGGAGCTTGGTGTTTGCCATGGGTCAGAATGTAGAGAAAATCGTCGGCGACGTCGGAAGGGATCCGTTCGAGGTCATCCCACGTCCATCCGAATGTCCGACAGAGGACGAACGCTTCAACGCGCTTATTCGCCGAAGCCACGTCTTCGTCCGCCAGCAAGAGCGCCGACCCTCGCCCTTCCACGAGATGCTCTAACGCGCTTTTGGGCCGTTGGTATCTTTGGAACGGAAGCCAATGGCTTGCAGACCGAGATCGAGCAGATGCTCACCTTCTTCGGCTGTGAGGTTGTTCTCGAGTGCGTCCTTCGAGATGGACACTTCAAATGACCATGCGGTCACGAAATTGCAGAGCAGTTCGGCCGACCAGTCGTTCAACGCGCTCGGTTGGACGGTTTCGCCTTCCTTGGCCTTGGAATACGGGCTCGCCTCCTGCATGCGGCGACGTTCGCCCCAAGTGAATGAATCTTTGATTTCAGCCCACTGACCGTTGGAGAGTTCGATTTTCATATAGCTGAAGCATATTCAAACAGCCACCAGCTCAACGGCTCTTGTCCACAACCTATCCAAAACGAAAATTCAAGTTTTATACAAAACTGCCAAAATAAAGCATATTTACTTGATAATCAACAATCTTTCGTAGGAACTTGACAAAATATCGAATAAGTATTATCGTAGCTGAAGGTAAAAACTCGAACCTTAGGGTCTATAACCCACCTAATCATCGCGCCTATGCTTCATTCATTCACGTGTAAAAATTTCTTCTCCTTTGGAGAGTCAACGACTCTCGATTTTACTGTGAACAACAAGGCTCCAAAAAACAACGGATATTTTGAGGCACCTTCGGGAGTTCGTATTTCAAAGGTGGAAACCGTCATTGGACCGAACGCATCTGGAAAAACCAACTTGCTTAAAGTTTTGCCATTTCTCAAATGGCTCATTGTCGATTCATTCAACACGAAGCCCGAAGATCCAATTGTTGTCAGTCCCTTCGCGTTCGGTGAAACGAAAGAGCAACCAACGGAAATGTCTGTCGTCTTCGAAATGGACGGAAAAATTTATACCTACGAATTTGAATTGAATCGGACACGAATCCTTTTGGAGAAGCTTGAACGGACAAGTTTCGTGGAAGTCAAGAAAGGGACGCAAAAAGTTTTTTCTCGTCAATGGAACGCTTCAACCAATCAATATGATTTCGAGGGTGAAAACTTTAATCTCCCAAAAGGATTTGAAAACTTAAACCTTCTGCGTTCAAATGCAAGCATAATCGGTTCTGCCGCTCGCTTGAACCACCAAGAAAGCGGAGAGATCGCAAAATATTGGCAAAAGATCGAAACGAATGTGGTTGAAGCTGGTTGGATGGGTGATCTCGTGCCTACCATTCCTCAATGGGCAGGGGCGTTGATGTTCTATGATGCCAATGAGACTTTAAAAAAGGAAGCGGAGAAGCTCCTATCACGTTTCGATTTGGGATTGAACGGCATCCATTTTGAAAAAGAAAATACTCAAAACGGATTTACTATCAAAGACGTCCAAGCGAAGCATCTATTTAAGGGGAAAGAACATCTCTTGCCTGTACACTATGAATCATCTGGCACAAAACAATTGTTCGTCCTTCTAAAAAGCATTCTTTCCGCATTGGACAAGGGCGGCATCGCTGTTATTGATGAGTTCGATGTCAACCTCCATCCAGAGATGGTGATTGCCCTCTACGATCTGTTCATTCAACCCGAAACAAATCCAAAGAACGCGCAGCTTCTGCTTAGCACTCATAGCCATCTCCTCTTGAGTAAGCTCGACAAATACCAAATCGTGCTTGTCGAAAAAAACGAGGATGGTATGAGCGAGGCTTGGCGTTTGGACGACGTAGAGAATGTTCGTTCAGACGAAAATTACTTCACGAAATACATCGCCGGCGCATACGGAGCCGTTCCGAAAATCTAGCTCTCTAGCTTATGTCTCGAACGAATCCGTATAAAAAGAAACGCCGTTCTGCGAATAGAACGCTCCTCATGTATGGAGAAGGTCTGGGTGAAGAAACTTTTTTGAAGTATCTAAAATCTCTCTACTCTCGTGACAGCGGCGTTGCGGTTACCGTGAGAAACGGTCGAGGCGGTACAGCTCTTGATGTCATTCTGAACGCCGTGAGAGAACCAGGAGACTTTGATCGTAAGATCGTTATTATTGATAACGATAAGGGGAGCGAGGAGATAAACGCTGCTCGAGCCGAAGCAAAACAAAGAGATATTGAGCTCATAGAAAATACGCCCTGTCTCGAGTGGCTTCTGTTGTCGATCTTAGATAACTCTACGGTACTCAATCGATCGTCCGAGTGGTACAAACACGAATTCGAATCAAATTATCTCGACAAACGGAAACGAACAGATCCAAGGGAATTTGAGAGAGTATTTCCAAAACATGTGCTTGAAGAACGCCGCACAAAAATCATTACTCTAAATCATTTAATTTCACTAATGGAAGGAAAATAAAACCTTCTTTATCCATATGGCACTAAGTCAGCACACTCGTAACAAAAATGGAGAGTTCCGCCGAGAGCGCGGAGACTCTTTGGTAAAGAATTTGAAGAAGGAATATCCGGAATTTCAAAATGTTAATGGTCACACCAAGCTTGCCACTCTGAAAAAAGAATTCGCTACCGATTCGCTTGATGGCGTACGCAAGGCTCTACGTAAAGAAAATAATTAAACCGGTGTGACCAAGCAAAAAACCAGACTCGATGAGCCTGGTTTTTTGTTGCGCGATCTATGCGCGATTCTTGCGCGATTCGGATCAGACGATAAACGGCAACGGATCGACGTATCCCTTAAATCCGTTATCGAGCTGGTTCTGCCACTGTGGTGGACGGTATCCGAAGTGAAGATGCGGACCGGATGAGAATCCGGTGTTATCCGAAAGCCCGATGCGCTGGCCGACGGCGACCTGCGCCCCGATACCAACGTAAAATTTACAGAGATGACCATAGATGGTCTGCGATCCGTCCGGATGTCCTAGGCGGATGTATTTGCCATATCCCTTGAAGCCCTCGTCACGCATTTCCAAGACCTGCCCTGCTGCGGCGGCCGTCACATAGCGATGCCCGAGCGGAGAGTCCAAAAAGCGGGTCCGATAATCAATGCCGTTATGCCCCTTCATGCCGAATTGGGCATACACTTCCGGCCGTTCGCCAAAATGCTGCGTCAGCATAACCGGATCCATCGGGTGTTTCAGATTGGGCATAGGAGAAGCTTACACGAAAAGGGACTGCTTTAAGCAGCAGCCCCTGTTCCCTCGCCTGTCTTTCCTTCGAGCTCGGCGATCTTTGCGTTGGCGTCTTCGAGCTGTTTGTTGACGGCTCCGATGACCTGTTGGTCGTATTCTTCGGCCTCTGCGAGCGCGAACCCATCATTCAGGTAGCCCTGAAGCTTGGTTTCGAGTGATTCGGCATCAATGTCGCCGATACGTTCCACGTTCCCATCTTTCTTGATGAAGCGATAAAGCATATGAGTGAGATAAATGAGTGAAATGAATAAGTGAAGTTATTTGAGGCCACGCTCTAGGAGCATTGCCACTCGATCCGTTGCGCGCGTGTTCGCCTGAACATTGCTATCCACCTGCTTCAGCATTTCCGTCTGACCGTGCAGGGTTTCCGAAATGTTTTTGATAGCGTCACCATGCTTGTCGAAAAGCTGCAGGAGCTTCCAGCAGATGATGCCAATGACGGTCACGCTTCCGAGTGCGGGTCCGAGATTAGCCAAGTCCTGCAAGATCGAATCCATACGGCGTTAGGTCGTGAGTTGCTTCGTCGCACGGAATCGCCCGATGATGGCGACGACGGTGCCAATCAAACCAGCAATAGCTGTGACGCCGTCGATGAGATTCTGCTGCTCACCGTTCCCGATTTGCACGCCAAACATTTTCACGATGAGCACCACGGCAGGAATCACAGTCACGAGTGCGCCACGGATGGTGGTCGAGTCGAGCCAGTATTTTGTGTCTTGCATAAGTTTTAGTGGGCTAGTTGGACTGCGGTGAAGATTGAGACGACGAGGATGGCCAGAGCGCCGCCGAAGATGAGGCAGCCGCGCATATCAGTACGATGCGACGGTATTTCGGACGGTCGATGTAATCATCGACGAATCCGACTCGGAGTAGTAGCCCTTGAACTTAAGCGTTTGAACAACCACATCGCCTTTGACGAACTTACGCGACACATCTTGGAGCAATGCTTTCGCAAGCTCGAAGCGAATGCGCGGATTCGAAATAGCGCCGATGGTCACGTTCGTATTCGTGAAGTCGATACGGAGCGCTTGTGTCGTGTTGTTCAAGAGATTGTTCACGTACGTCTGATCGTCGTAGACGAGATCAATCTCCCCTTCCGCTACGAACATGCGATTCAAAATATCCTGCGGATCAACGCTTCCGAGAGCTCGATCGTCTTCCGCGTTCTTCAGAACCTTGAGCACAACTTTGCGTACCTTGATCGGTGTTGCGCCTGTCAGACCGGCGAGGTTCGCTGCAAACCTGATATCGCCCATGGTCGGCAGGAAGATATTCTCGGAAACGTAGGAAGCGGAACGCGACTGTGTGGCTCCGAACTTGGAACGGAAACCGAATTTGGCGATCGCGTGTTTCTGAAGCTCGACTGCGAATTCCATTTCGGTCAGCATGGCCAAGGCGTAGTCCTTGTCCGCGTTTTGATCCTTGAGATGAAGTGTGAGCGATTGATGCTGATTCGATTGCTGTACCGAAAAGACATGGTCGTAGACGCCGGTCTCAACGGTCGTGTCGACAACCGCTCCCATGAGCGAAAGCATGAGGAGTCCGAACGACTTGTCTCGAACCGGCATGGCGAACGTACCCTCGGCGAACTTCTCGACGAGTTGGGTGTCGATGGAATCCTCGATCAAATTGCGCGAGGACTCGTCGATCGATTGAACGACCTTTTCGTCAAGCGCGACCTCGGTCGTGCGTAGCCAGTACCCTGGGGCGACGGCAGTCCCGCGAACGGTTTCCTTGCCGATGCCGAGATCGATGCGTGAACCTGTGAATTTTGCCATATGTTATGTGGGTGAAATATCAAAACGGCGATTGTATTCGGCAACCGCCTCTTCAAAAGATTTTGCGGCGATGGTCGTGGGCGGTCTGCCCTGATCAGCGCTGAAATAAAATTCCTCGAGCTGATCGCCTGCTTGGACGGCAAACCGACGCTCTTCGCTCTTTGAGCGAGGCGCTGAATCCATCGCCTTGTTTTCTGCTTTTTCGATCATACGGATACAGCGTATCGAGACGCTCTCCCGCGAACGTCGAGCTATCCACAGCTACCCATTGTCCTGTATTTTGTGGCACTTGAGCGTGATGACGGACGTGTAGTGAGGTTTGCCACGCCATTCGATGACGCCCGAGCGCGTTAGTGCAGGATACACGTCGCCATCGCAGACTCCGCCGAGCGTTCGGTCGTGGGCGAACTGGTAAAGGAGATCGTCGATGACGCTATCCAATGATTTCTCGGCCGCAGCCGTTCCCATGTTGTCCATTTCCGCATAGAGAAAAATATCGAACTGATATTCGATCTCGTCCTCGCGGTTCGTGAAATACGAACCGTCGCTCAGAGCGCGACGCAATTCCGCGACGGGATATGCGGCGATGTTGAGCTTCTGTTGATGCTGCTCGCCGTCGTATACCTCGGCAAGAACGCCTGCGGTTTTGCGGGCGTCGAGCTTGGCTTTAATGGCAGCGCGGACGGTGACAAGTGACATATCAAAATGCGGGCACGGCAAGAGCCACAACGATTTTCTCTGTCGCTTCCTCGAACCGTTTATTGATGAGTGGCTCGGACGCTTTTGCAAGCTTGTCCATAAACAAGCGCGGACGGATATATCGTGTACCCTGATCGACGTAGATGGCATAGTCGACGGTCGGACCAACGGCGCGAAAAAGATTCCCGCGAACGATCCCCTCCTTGAATGATTGCGACATGCGAGTCGTCTGGTACGGAACGATGCCGCGATGCGGAAGCGCGTAATTTAAAATGATGTCGACGGAACGGTCGAGAGCTTCTTCCACGAATTGCAATGACGTCGATGGATATAGAACCACTGCCTGGTTCAGACGGTCGAGATTACGGATTTGGATGGTAACCATATCAAAGGTAAACGCGGGTGTAGCGATCGAGTGTGAGCTGGTCTTCGGGTTCGATTTTCTCGAACCAAATAACCATGGCTTCTGCTGCAGCTTCGCGGAGCTTGCCCATAGACTCACGCTTCTTGAATGCTTTGACGATAAATCGCTCGCACAAGTCGGTGAGGTCAAACGGCAGGCTGTGCTTCGTCGCATCTGTTTCGTGGTCAAAATCGATCTTGTAACCGGCCGTATAGCTCGCTTGAATGTTATTTGTTCCGCGCGGGATACCACCGTAGATGCGAATGAGACCGGATGATCCATCGCCAACGATTTCGTATTCGACGGGCAGGAAGCTAGTCCATGAAGGCTGACTTGGAACGCCTGCGCGATATTGAAAATTCGTGAGTGCTGAAACTGGAGCCTGCTTCAGCATGAGCATCCGCGCACCCTCACATTCCACGAGACAGATTTCGTTCGTGTACGCCGTTTCCTTGAATCGCCGAGCACACTGCGATTCGATGAAGTCCGTCGTCGCATTTACGAGACGCTCAAAAAGCGTATCAAAGCCCGACGTCGTGATTCCGAGCCGGTCTTTGACACGTTGAACGGTCGTGAGCGCGTATGCGACGGTGGCCATAAAATATTTCTAAACAATACGGGACTGTCGGGGAGCTATGCTCGTCTCCCCGACAAAGGCCGCCCTGTCTAGACTATGGCGTCCGGCACAATGACCGGATTCTCGACTCCTCGGCCGAGATTGAATGACGCGCCAAGCACGATGGATGGCGTTGTACCTGCCACCGTGAGCACAACACGCTGATAGCGTTTGCGGCTACCGGTTCCGAGGCCGATGACGCCAATCGTCTTCAGCTCGTGAGATGCGGCAATCGTGAGAGTCGTGCCGGCGATGTCGGCCATGTCCGAGCCGTCAGAGGCAGCGCCTTCCTGAAGCTTCACGGCATAGGTCTCGTCACCGTCACCTGTGTCTATGACGCCAACCGAGACTACAGCTTGGAGGTTGTCGAACCCAAAGGTATCGACCACATCTCCGTTCACATCGGCGGTTTTGGTATCCGGTTCGATGGAAACAACTGGCTTGATGTTTTCTGCAACGGTTTTCATACGGAGTTTTCTTCTTCAAGTGATTTAGTGGAACGGCGGGGTTTATTGATCTTCTCGAGATACTCCGGTCCGAAAGCCGAAGCCTCGGATTCGGGAACGTCGATGATCTCCCCTGTTTCCCTTCGACCGCCCAGAATGATGGGTTGTAGAACCTTGTAGACGGCCATATGGGATTAGCTAGCGGACGTTTTGATGGTCGTGAGCGCTTGTGGCAAGGCGATGACGGACGCATGGCGGTTGCCCATGACCATGCCGATCTGACGGGACAAAGCGACTTCTTTGCCGCCGAAGGTACCGCTTGTGAAGCGATCCATGCTCATTTCGCCCTTCATACCGAGTGCGACCGCTTTGAGTGAGCCGAACACGCCGAACTTCTTGTCTGCGGCTGACGCACTGAAGGCTGGAAGATGGCGAACGGTGTACACGGGAAAACCCATGATCATACCGGCAGGACGCGGACCGCCATTCTTCGGTTCTGATGCGAGGAGCGATGGATTCAATCCAGCGAGCTGCAAGAGGTAGACGCCAGCCTGATCTTTTTGTGCACGCAATTTCGCCCAGACGGTACGACTGAGATAAAACGCAGCACTGTCCAAAACGGATTCTTCGAGAGACGCGATAATATCTGACGAATCGTCGATGGTTTTGTAATCGCCGAAACCAGTGTTGCCGGTTGCAAGCGAGTACGTGTTCACGTCCTTGCTGTTCAAGACACCCACGAATGGGTTGCTTGCACCGACAAACACTTGCTTGTCGACCATGTTTGCCAATGCTTCTGCGGCCAACGCCATGAGCCAGTCGGCAACAGCTGGAGTTGCTTCAGCGAGCAAATCCTTGCCCAATACGAATGCAAGCTGCCAGCTCTTGGCAATCAAACGTGCGGTCTTGAAGGTGATACCCGTGATGTTGCCGACCGCGTCGACACCAAGGTATTCGCCTTCGAGAAACGTGCCGCCGTATGCCGGAATGTCGAGCTCGTCGCCCTTCATGTCCCAGCGTGTGCATTGAGAGGTAGCAACGCCAACGGTCGCGGCGATACGCAAAATCGCATTTGCCACTTCCGTCGGCACGAGGTATCCGCCGCGCGCGTCGTCTTCGCCGATAATGGCTTCGCCGGATTTCGTTTGGAGCACGACTGACTTCACAAACTTGGCGAAGCTCCCCTTCTGTTCGTCGGAGAGACCGGTCTTGTCGTGACCCAAGACCATGCGTTCGAGCTTCAATTGCTCGACCGCTTCGCGCACCATACCGGCACGTTCGTCGCCGATGAGTGCCTTTACTTTCTCGTGGAGAGCATTATCAAGGTGACCCTTAATGTCTTCCGCGAGTTCCGTCTTGAACTGTTCGAGTTCTTTCAACATAGAGATTATTTAGTACGAATGAATAATTTGCTCTTTGCGAGAGCTTCCGAGGTAGCCGTGTTCACGGCACGCAAGACCTGACGCTGGAGAAGCCATTGTTTGAAGACTTCTTCGTCAGACCCTTCGTCACTCGACCTTTGCTTCGGGGCGCTCCCATCTGGCGCGTCTTTCCCCTCGGTACCCTGATCTCCCGCCGCACTCAGCAGCTGTTTCAAGGCACCGGTTGCTTGATCCAATAGGTTGATGGCATTTTCAATCTGTTCCTCCGTATCCGCTGAAATGGTCCGTCCGGCCTTCACTTCCGGTTCAGGCGGCTTGGGTTCTTCGGCAGGTTTCTCTGGTTCTTCCGTCTTACCAATAAACGCTTCGACCGCCTTCTCTTCGTCCGGTCCGATATCTTTGACGGACAAAGTGCGAGCATTCGGATTACATGGAACGGCGACGAAGCTAACCTCGAGCAGTTCGTTCTTAATCGAGCCATCCTGCGACTGATTCCGCATGAACCCAACGGACACCGTGTCGAGAAAACCCTGTTCCACCAGTTCTTTCGTTTCTCTCGCCGCACTCGTGATGTCGTGGAAAAGCGGTTCGAATAACAACTGGCGATTTTCCATGCGGATGTTTTCCGCGAGTCCGACGATCGACTTCACGGAATAGTCGTGGTCGATGAGCAGGCGCGGAGACTTCTGGAAGTTCGAGAGATCCCAGCTTGAAACAGGAATCGCTTCGCCCGAACGATCGATGGTCTCGTCGCTTGCGACGACGGTGATAAGTCCGTCGGACGATTTGCGTACGGATGCTTTCAGTTGGAGTTTTTCAGTTTGCATACCTTGGTGTGAAGCGTATCGGGTTAAGGACGGCGAATCGTTCCGTTATCCACAATCAATCCATGAGCTCGGCAACCTCTGGTACGACTTGGCACCGGCAGTTCGGGTGAAGCGCACCGCCTACCACGTCCGCATAGTCGACAAGCATCGTTCCACCATCGGATCCGTTCGCCGTGTCCCCGAGATCGTAAAAGTTGTCGTTGATGCCCACGACCGTTCCATGGAGCTCGGCGCAGAATTCGCATACGTCTCCATCATCCGCCGTATACCAGACAAGGTTTTCAACACCGGATTGGCTGTATGCCTCACGTCCGGCCATGTTGGCTACGCGAAATGCTTCGGTTGTTGCCACGCGATCAGCGCGGACGTCAGACGAGAACTCCCCAATATCCGAGATACGGTTCGACAGTTTGTCGATGCCCTCGCCTGCAGCGAGTCCTTCCTTGAGAGCGTCATTCAAAAGCCTGACCGTTTCTTCCTGATATTTGCCGGCCATGAGATTGGTCGCATCGTCGACCGCTTGTCCGACGCGGGCTTGGGCGTCGTCAAAAGCTCCTCCGATGAGATCGGCTGTCGCATGTCCTTCATGCTTGAACAATTCATCCAAAACAGGACGCACCACGCTTACGATGACGCGCACTTCCTGCCGAGCATCCAAGAGAGTCGAGAGATCGAACGCCTTGGATTGTTCTTCGAGATTCGTGATCGCACGTTCTGCCATGCCTTTGGCATACGTCGCCATTTTCTTCTTGAGCAAAAGTTCATATGGCGTCACGCGAGAAACAAAATCACGCCAACGGGAAATTTGTTGGGCTGCGGATAATTTTTTGCTAGCCTTGGAGATGATAGTTTCGACAGCCTTATCGACTGCGTTCGAGAGCAAAGCCTTTGACTTCGCCGCCGACAGGGCGGGATATGAAAAGCGTTGAGTCGTATTCTTGGCTGGTGGAGCGGGCTTCGGAGATCCAACAGGCGTGAGATTGAACGGAGCCATGACCGAATCACCACCGTCGACCGGCGCAAGCCCGATCTCATCGCGTACTTCGTTCACGGATTGGTATGGCGCACCGCCAAGCGCAGCCGTGCGTTTCTGGATTTGCAGGTTCTCGTCTTCCGGCACCACATTGTCGAAATCAATGATGAGATTCTTCTCGAAACGTGGGACAAGTAACGCATTCAAAAACAAGGCAAGCCGTCGTAGTCGCGGCATGATGGTGCGAAGCGCATAAATATAATTTGTCGCTTCGGCAGTCGCACGATTCAGATTCTCGCCGGCACCAAGACCGAGCACAACGTGTGGCGTACGTAGACCGGAAAGAATGTCATCACGCGACCACTTGAGTTGTTCGACGAAATCCATCTCCTTCTGGCTCCAACCCATCTTGTCCGGCTCTACGCCGTCAGGAAGAATCGCAACCTTGTGAGCGTTCTCTGTACCGCGATAACGGTCTTCGAACTGCATGCGAATCGGATCCATCTGCTCACGCGTCCGGAACTTGGATTTGAGGATGAGGTCTGGTCGAGCGCTGTTACGAAAAAATGCTCGGTTCCACTGACGTGCTGAAAGATCGAGGTCGACCGAATCGGACATAGCCTGCACTGCGCCGAAACCGAGAATCGGATCGTCGGGATTGGATTCACGGATATGCAGAATCTGATACGGCTGGAACGTGTACTCGCGGGTCTTGTGTCGATAAGTGTAGGCGACGACTTGTTCGGGAAAAGTATCGGTGCGCTTGATTGTGACGTTCTGTGGCTTGAGCGGATAGATAGCTTTAGGCTTTGACGTTGGAGACGTTACGCCGTCGAGGTAGAGGTATGCGTTGCCGTAGAAGTCGAGCTGCATACTGAGCACCTCGAAAAGCTCTGCATGCGTGGAGATTGGATTGGGTTGGTGTAAAAGATCCAAAAGCGGATGGGTATCGACCTCGTCCCATGAACCGTCTGAAGCGACGCGAAAAAGACGGAAGTGAGAATAACCAACCGTCTCGCCCAAAAGCTTCGCTGCCTTGAACTGCCAACCAAACATGACGTTCGAGCTTCCCGACAGCCATGAAGCAAAAGCCTGTCCGACTTCGGAGATGCTTTTTCCGCTTCGGAAAAATTGCCACGTCTCTTTCATCCGATCGAAGAATTTCATGCGACTAGCATCGCAAACTGCGTACGGATGAAAGACGCTATATCCACAACATCTCTGGAATCCAATTCGCTCGCTTGGCGTAGTGACAGATTGCGAGAGCGTCCGCACGGTCAGGCGAACGCAGCCCGCGCTTCTTTGAGTCGTCCTTCGATTCAATTTTTATCTGGCCTTTGGATGTCATGGCGTACTTGATGGAAGCGAGCTGGTTCACCAGCACCGGATCGTTCGGAACGGAGATGCGACTCTTCTCAAAGTCCTCTCGCAGATTCCAAAATATTTCAGCTTTGAGGTTGGCGAAGCGTTCGGAGTCCTCTGCAGCCGCTCCGAAGTTGACCGGCACGACCGACATCCCCTGCTCGCGCAGCATGTCAGTGACTCCGCCACCGACTCCCGTATCATCGACCGCCACAAATTCAGCTCGGGCATCTTTGGCTGCAAGTATGAGCCGACCGGCCGTCTCGTTCGTTGCGCGCTTGTTGACGGACTCGACCAGCTCGTACGTGTTGCCAATGGATTTGAAAATAACGGTCTCGTCCTCGCCGAAACGCGCCACATCGCAACCGATGCTCTTCCGTTCATCACCTTCCACCTTCGCACCCACTGCACGCTCAACCCATGAAAGCGGGATGAGCGTGTCCGATCCTTCGACAGGAAACTGACCGAGAACCTTGGCTTGAAATAACGGGCCACTATCTCCCCATTCTGCCTTGCGTTCTTCGACCCATTCTCTCGTTACCGCGCCAGGGATGACAATTTCGCCGGTCGTGACGTTCGGATGCTCGAGGCAAGAAATTTCAATCTTGTGCCAGATTGGACTCTTAAAGGTCTCGTAGAACGGACCGGATGGACTGGCGGGATTACCGATAGCGACGATGCGGTTATTCGAACCGGTGGCAAGCGACGTGGCTCCCGTCCAAGTCTCAGGCGGTACGCCTGCGGCTTCGTCGAGAATTACAAGTAAATTCGGCGAATGAAAGCCCTGAAGCTTGGTTGAACCGAACTCGCGCTGGTCGACTCCTTCACGGGTCGAGATCCCAAGCGCAAAACAATCGTCGGATATTTTCCATTGCGTGTTTAGTAACTCTCCGCCCAACGGAATGCGCGATGAACGATACGCTGAGGCGATCTCTCCCCAAAGCACTTTCTCGACCTGCGTCCACGTCGGAGCGGTGGTCACGACCTTGGATGGTTTGAAAACCGTGAGAAACCAAATGGCGAGACGCGCCATGAGCCACGACTTACCGACGCCGTGACCTGATCGGACAGTGACGCGCTTGTGACCGACAACAGATTCCGCAACCTCAATTTGCTTCTCCCAGAGCACGGCTTCCGGCCAACAGAGCTTGATGAATCCGACGGGATCGCGTTGGAGCTTAAGTAGGATTCCTTCTGTTCGCCGACTTGCCATAGAGGGAGTAGATGAAGTCCTGTAAATTTTCAATGCTCAAGCCTCCTGACATTTCGACCGACGTCAGCGCTTTGCCCGCTGATTGGTCGAGCAAATATTTGACCATGTCCGCGCTAGGCATCTCTTGGTAGACCTTGGATTTCTTTCCGTCCTTACCGGGAACGTAGACCACGATGCCTTTGGCAAGATCCATGGCGGCATCCATGAGCGGTTGGAACTCCTGTTCGATGCGGTCGAGCATCTTCTGCCGGATCTCAATCCGTTTGAGGGTTTCTGGATTCAAAGTACCGAGCGGTCTCCC
>QGNH01001258.1_pt2 | contig 17719 bp, 29 predicted proteins | sample 1735481 | NCBI WGS metagenome assembly QGNH01 (sample SAMN09239004, study PRJNA386568) | Viral metagenome, whole genome shotgun sequencing project.
CGGAGCCGGAGCCGGAGCCGGAGCCTTTCTTCCTCGCTACTTCGAGCGCAGGCATTTTTCGGCCTCCGCCGTCGCCGGGATGATCTCGATTGCCTCGGTCAGGTATTGCGTCGGTACAGATACCGCCACCTTGCCGCCAGCGATTCCCGAGACGGCGATCTCAGAGCACGACAATGCGCCCGTCCAGTTCCAGATGCGCCGGGAATCGGTCAGTGTAACCGCCGTCCCTTCCGCGCTCTGTAAGATTCCAGCGTGGACGCCAGCGCTGTAGGTGCGCACCACGCAGTATTTGCCTACTGCCGGATGCCGAGGCGGAGTTGAGCCACCGCCGAAAAGCGCGGCCAGTTCCCGCGCCTGCTTGATTGTCAGGTCTTCGATATTCATTCTTTCTCTCCTTGTTGGATCGTCTGTAAACTCCAGCAGCGCTACCACGGGCAGGTGATCCATTAGCGCCGTTGCCCGAGCGTGACGCCCTCGGGCTTGTTGCCAGGTACCACGCTGGCAAGGCGATTGGCAGGGCGAGTGCGGCGATGGCCGTTGGACCCCGCTGAATGTCGTTAGTGGAGGTAACCACCAATGCCAGCCGCCACGCAAGCGGCTTTCAGGTCATCGTTAAAGCCGGGGTCAATGGCGATTGCCTTGCCCGTTGAGAATGCGCGATATCCGTTCTCCGCGTTCCATGCTGCCATCGTAGCGAGTTCGGCTTGCAGTTCGGCGTCCGTCTCGCATTCGGTCAGCGTGGTGTCTCCCTCGCAGTAGCAGAAGATTTTGCGGGCGGTCGGATTGATCCACGTACCGAAATAGCTTGCATCCTGGCGTGTGTCCAGTTGCGCCCATCCCTTATCGGTGGTGCATACTTTGAAGTCGTAAAGGTAGCGGTCAGCGGGTGCAAATTCGCGGGTTATCTTCATTAGATAAACTCCACGGCGGTAGCCGTCGCCATCAGGTCGCCGCCTGCTCCGTCGCCGAGGTTGAATTCGTTGCGGAGGTAGTACGCCTGAATGTCAGCGGGATTCCCGTTGATTTCCGTTGTGAGCGAATTCCCGTTATCGAAGGCTACCCGCACGGCATATCTGCCATTGTGAACCGAGTCTCTCGCCTTTCCGTCGCACGTAGCGCAATTGCTGTCGAATGCGGACGGGTTGCTGTTGATATATGCGTGATTTTTCATCTTCTTTTCCTCTCCGTCTGGTGGACGGTGTAATGGTTTCATTCTGGCCCTTTCGCGGGCCGGGGTCAATTCGGATAATTACTGAGACAACAGGCACGCTATCCACACGCACCCCGCGACGCCCAACGCCGCCACCAAGAACATCGGCCAGATGGTTTTCTTTGTCGCTGGTGTGCGCTCGCTGTACACGATTCTCTTGTAGGTCGCCATTAGTACAGCCTCCCGCGACCGTCGCACGGTGAAAACGCGGCATCGGTGTAATTCCCCATGCCAGTCCACCAGTTTTTACGCACGTCACGCCGGCGATTGCGCCTTGCCTGTGCGCCTGCCGATCCGGTGAATGGCCGTGGGTTCTTCCAGTAACTCGACACCCAAGAGCCACCAGCGGTCATGTATCCGCCGCCAGATGGCCCGATCTTGCGAACCGTTCCGCCGATCATTGTCCGATCTCCAGCTTCCCGCCGACCGGACCTCAAACCGAACGCTGCGATCGCAGGGGCAACCGTGTAAATCTCATCCTCGAACAGATACAGGTCCGCGCCGCCGTCATCGCGCCTGAAGGTGTATTTGCCGTAGTTGTCACGGTTGCCAGTGAAGTGGCCCGCAACAGTGCCTTCCTCAATTCCGTAGCCGATGTCACGGCACTTGTAATGCAACTGGACTATCAGGCCCGGATGCGCCGCACCGATAGACGCCTCACTCAATCCATGCTCGACTTCGGTTGAAACTGTGTTGGTCATGTTAGTTAAGCGCCTCCTGAGCGCTACGCATTGCCTGAGACTTTGGACTCAGCGCCGGTGCGTTACAGGTCCGAAGACCTGCCATCCGCTATTTAATCCCAAACGTTTGCGCCTGGCTCGCATAACCTGCCGTGCGCCTTGAGGTATTCTCCGATCTCTGCAACTGAGCCGATGTGATCCTCAATCACGTTTGTCCATGGATTGTGAACGATCAGTGTGCCGTTATTCAGCACGCGCACGTCGCGGCAAACCAGCCGCTTGCTATCGAATGCGCCCTGCCAGGCTGGATAGATTCGTTCGCCCACGAATCCGTCACGATCACCGAACACGAAACCAGCCGCGATCAGATCAGCGCGCATACCGTTGAGATTCAGGTCTACGTTATCTGTTACGTTATTCATCTTCATCCTCTCGGCATTGGTTATGCCTTAAACTACTCGCCTTGATATACTCAGGACTCGCGTTTCTATCCGGCCGGCCGAAGCTCGGAACCGCGGTGTCTGTGCCCTGCCTGACATTCACAGTGTCTCATACATTAACGCAAGTGGTCAAATGAGTAATATTTATACTTGGTCGCGGTTTTGCTTATAGTCGTCCGAAACGGACTAGGCCAATTCGGACGACTTCTACCAGGTAGAATATCTGTATGATCCACTGGACCTGTCAGCAGTGCGGCACCGTAGGGCAAGGCAAGCGTGTTAGGCCCTGCTCAGCGTGCAAGGCAATACCAGCCGAGCACAAACCGGGCGCTACAGAGGAAGCAGCGGCCCACATACGATCGGTGCAACTCGCTCGGCATCATAGGATCGGTCGGAGCGATAGAGCTGCGAGGTATCAGCGGAAGTACGGGCTGTACACTCCGACCGAGTTGGACCTGGATCGAGATCTACCACCAAGTCGCAATGGCCGGCACACGTAATTCCCAGTTGGTGATCAAGCTGGCCGCTATCTCGTCCTGATCCCGCTCGAGGCCGCTATCTCCCGCACAAAATCCACTTGCGCTAATGCTCATTATCATTGCGCTTTGATTGTCCAGGGGGTGCCGGCGGGGGTGGAGGAGGGCCGCTGTCCCCACCCATCCCACTCAAAAAACCCGGTTCAGTTGAAAGGCAACATCTGGCCAGGCTGGAGATTATAGAATGCCCGTATTTCGCGTCAGGGCTGGCTGTACGCGATTTCCAGGCAGTCGGAGGATGCAGTGGACCCCGGAATTCGTTGTGGGGCGATTGTGGCGGTTTTGGGTGGTTTCGGGGCTGGTCGGAGCCTGTCCCACCTTTTGAGCCTCTGTCCCACTACACGTCCCACTTTTTGTCCCACTATAAGTTCTTTAGAATCCTACTTGTCCCACTTGTCCCACTTAAAAGAAGTAAAAGTATTCTATAGGGAAAAAGAGAGACATCCAGACAGATACTGGGGCTGTATGTAGCCCCTATAGAAAAGTCTGGACAGTTTTTGGTGGGACAAGTGGGACAACCTACAAAACAAAGGAGTTAAAGTGGGACAGAAAGTGGGACAAAAAGTGGGACGGCTTCGATTTAAGTGGGACAGAGCCGTTTGAAAGCAGAAACGCCGCCGGTCCTTGTGGGACGCAGCGGCGCGATAGGAAATTCGAGTGTACGACTTGTCGGCGCGTTCGTCAAGCGGAATCAGGGGCTTGGTTAATTCGGCGGTATGCCCACGGTCGCGGGGCCGCTGGTCGCCGGTAACGCTCGAACTGTGGCTTGTCGTCGGCGCTCTTGAATCTTCCGAGGATCTTACCTACGCGTATGGTGTCGGCCTTACCATGAACATCCTGATCCTTCTCTTTCATTCCCATGGCTTTAGTTAGGATATCTGCGACCGTGAAATCGAAGAATGAGTCCGCTCCGAATGATCGGGATGTCTCCATGAACTTCATTTCCTCGGCTACGATCCAGTCGGAGATCACCGTCATCCAGGGGTCGTCAACTTCCATCTGATCGCGCCACTGATCGCGCGCCGCTACAGCTTCATCCGGTCGGCGGAGCCGGTCTTTGTACCACTTCACCGCGCCGCGCACCAGCCACGCGAGTATCCCGCAGGCTTCGTCTCTCACGAGTGCATCGGGTAAGGTTCGGTCTACATCCGACTCCGCAAGGCTCGCCGGGAACGGGATCAGGTGCATCCGGTTCATCATGGCGTTGTCTTCAGCCTCGAAACTTGGCCGGCCGTTTGTGTCCATCCAGATTTTGTGTGTAGCGGCGAACGATACCCAGTTCTCGTACTTCTTGATGGCTTTAACTTCTCCTTGCCCCTCGGTCAGCTTCTTCACTAATCCTTGGGCTAAACGCTGCGTCGTTTCGGCTTCGCTGGTGCGAACGAATCGGACGCCGCGCAGGTCTGCGATGTCGGCGCTGGCGTTTGAGGATGAGCGGCTGCGTGTCATTAGGGTTTCCACGTCCAGCATTCCCGAGTACTCGGGAATCAGGCGACCGACCACGACAAGCATTGTGGTCTTACCGTTATTTCCCTTCTCTCCCCACGGGATGAATAGCGCCTTCTCGGACGTGCTGCCGGTGATCGAGTAACCGAGAGCACGCTGGAGGTATTCTGTAAATCTTCCGACTCGATCCGCATCGGACTCAGATCCACCACCCATCGTCCAGTTCACGAACTCGCGCCATCGCGGGCATTCAGCTTTCAGGTTGTAATCGTGATCGGCCAGTTTTGTTATCAAGTCTGCCGGGTCGTGCGGCTTCATGGCCCCCGTTCGCAGATCGACGGTGCCGTTGCGGAAGTTGAACAACCACGGAGATGAGTCCAGTTTCCCGGCGGAGACAGCCACGCGCGGAGCCGCCAATGCCAGGCAGTTAGTGACGCCCTTCAGGTTCACAGACTTCAAGGCGAATTCGTAAATCTTCCCGTCGTCGCGCACCTGGGAAAGGAATTGCCGCATCGCGTCAACCGCCAACTCCTGGGCCTTCCCGAATTTATCCTGTTCCCATCGCCTTCCATCCCAAATCAGCCATGCCTTAAATTCTGGGCAATAGCGCATTTTGTCCCGATGCAGGACAAGCAAACGCTCGGCGTTTCCATCGTCGTTCATCCCGAAAAAGATCAGCGGACACTTCGATACGTCGATTGGCGGGCGCGTCTTATTATCGGCGTCCGCCTTCTCGGAGAGCGCGCGGACCCGCTGGGATTTAATCAGGTCGTTCAGGTCGGTTACCCTGAACGAATCGTGCTTCAACCGGAGTTTTCTGATTACTTCATTCGCGGCGGCAATGCGGACTGGATCTTCGGAAACTTTGGCGCGCGCAAGTTCAAGGGCGAACTCCAGTTTGTATGCTGACGTCATATCAGCGAGCGCCTGCGCGGCGAGGAATTCGAGTGGATCGGATACGTTATCGGGCTGCGATGTCACTTGGCCTTCGCGGCCCCGCACCAGTCTGCCAGATCAACTTCAGGCCACGCAGTTAACAGGTCCTCCGTGGCGTTGATATACAAAACTCGAGGAGGGAAGATATGGCAGAAACCAGAATTCTCACTTGGCTGGTAAAAACGGCAATCTTCGCAATAGATACGTGCTTCGGCGGGTTCCGGCATGTGTCATCTCCGTCATCTGTGTTCGAGGAGGAGGCCCCTGCTGCCGGATGACGGCGACAGCAGGGTGGGAAGCCTTTCCACGCGCGGGGAGCTACCCCGCGCAACCATTGTGCCACGCATCGATAATCGAAAGCAACAGGTATATATACCTACAACTTACACGTCTGTAAACGCGGCGGTATATATACCTGCCGCGTGGTTATCGTAAACCGTCACCGCAACCGCGAGGGCCGCCCAGATATGCGACTTCACGCCAAACAGCCGACCTGGATTCTTCTTCGTGCCGACTTCACCGAAGCGGTCCTTCAGCGCCTGCGAGATATTGGCGTCCTTTGCGCGTGCCGTGTGGCATAGGTGCATCTTCACATCAAGGCGAGGGATTAAAACTGTCTCACCCGGACAGTTCTCCCGCGTCTCCCACCGATCAACAAATCGGCCTATTTCAACACACGTTCGAAATACATCGCGGCCCACTGCGAGGCCGTAGGAAGCGATCATCTCGACCGCCATAATATCCGCGTTATCAGGAAAGCAATAGAGCCTGACCTTGCAGTTTGGCTCCCAGCCCATGCCGTGAATCTTATCGCCATCCCAAATAATCCACGCCGTCATATCCGGCCCAGGGTCCAACGCAAGCACCCTCATCGGCGCGGCCCCGACTTCATCCTCTTGCACGTTACTTCCTGAACCGAATACCCCAGATGGATTCGGCGTATGATCGTTTGCCGTGAAATTCCAAGTTCATCCGCCACGTCACTACTCTTTCGTGTCCTGGCTGGCTCTAATCCGCCAGAGTGCAGATGGTGTAGTAGTTGCCGGCCGATGAATTCGGTATAGGCGGGCGGGATTGATTCATTGATTTCGCCCTTGTTCATCCAGTCGATACCCATAGCCTCACGAGCGGCGGCGAGTGTACAGTTTCCGCCCCCAGTGACCTGTACGAAATCCGTCCATTCGTTGGTTTTTCCAAAATGGGATTTGCGTTTATCAAACGTGTGGACCTTCGGGTGCTTTGAATGGGGCGGTGTCATTATTGTGAAGCTCGCCTCAAACAGTCTATGGCGAAGCACGCGGAGATTTGAAAACATCGTTCCGCAGAGCACTACCGCATCAATCAACGGAGCGCCGTCCACATTCTCTATCACGTAGGGAAGACCTGAACGCTTCAGCATTTCGCGAACAGGCTCAACCAGACGTGGCCATGCATCGGCGTTCGCGTTTCGCTTGGCGAGATCGCTGTACGACTGGCATGGCGGCGAAGCGTGAACTGCATCGAAGAACGCAATAAATCGTGGATCGAGCGTGAGGGCGTTCGCTTGGATAAACGGCAGCGGGTAGCTGGGTTGCGGGCTGATATCGACGCCTACCACGTCGAAACCGGCCCTGCTGTAGCCAACGCCGGCTCCACCGGCGCAACAAAACAGATCGAGAAGCCGTGGCCGTCTTGTGAGTTTTGTGGCGCTCGCCATTGGGGTAGATTCTATCATTCAGGCTGCCTGTCTTTCCAACCTCCGCTCGCTGGCTTCCCACGCCGCCACGAGGTCTTGTACGGGAGGCTATCGCATTTGCGATACAGTTACGTAGTGCAATCGTTCTGGCTCAAACTCAATGCCTCTGTGGGCACGCTCCATGGCCTGCCGCGCTGTGGCAATTTCTTTGGCCTCTGCCCGGTACCTGGAAATCACGCTGGCCGACTTCTTCTTCCTTGGCAGGCTACCGTTCACTGTCCGTGTAGGTTTCTTGCTTGATGGCATAACAAACGCTCCTTTACTTCCCTCGCCCCAGCATAAGAATCTCATTTACATTCTCCTCAATCGAAATCCCCATCCGCTCGCAGACATTCAGAGCGTACTGGATCTGAATACAGCCCTCTGGGTATTCATCGGTTCCGCGGCGGGAAAGAAAATAATCCGCATAGTACAGGTTAAGCGCATCGTGACCAGCCTTTCCTCCTGTGCTCTTAATTACGCGGCGTTTTTCATCCGCGATCTCACCAAGAATCTGCTTTCGGTTCCGGGGAACGAACTTCTTCTTCGGTTTTGCGGCCCAGCCGATCATGCCGCCACCCCGAGCACAGCGCGAACCCGCGCCGCTTCCCGGCGGAGGGAGTCGCGGAAGATTACCTGGGCGGGGCGGAGGGTCATGCGAATAGTCCCATCTCTGCGCGGCAGTGCGGACTGAACCACACGCGCTCCTTGCCAGCGTTCTCGCGTCCGCGCCCGGTTCCTTGCGATCCGTATCCGCCTTTCGCTTTCCACGCCACGCAATCCCATGATTCCGGCATTGCATGCTCGCCCTCATAGCCGCACAGCGCAATCCGCATCAGCGGGTTATCCCCGCTCTCGATTGCCCACTTCCGAACATCATGCGCCACGGTCGCGCTGTCGGCGCTGTACAGGTCCGTTTGCCGGTCGGCGGTATCCGCGTATGGCGGATCGAGGAAAACACCCGTAATACCATGCTTGAAAGTCACAGAAGGGCCGCAGATGCGGGACCAGTCCCCGCAGCACACTCGCACTCGGCGCAGCCGCTCCGCAAGTTCGCGCATGTAGGCGCGCATCGAAAGTCCGGTGAGCGTTCCCGAGGTGAGGTCGCTTGCGTCCTCTTCCTCGGCTAAACATACGCCCGTGCCCGCGCCGAGGTGAGGTCGCTTACGATGTACGCCCGTGCCCGCGTTCCCGAGGTGAGGTAGCTGGCGATTCAGCCCTTTCCCCGCGTTCCCGAGGTGAGGTAGCTGCTTTGCGCACCATCCGGCTCCGATCCAGATACATTGTCCCCATACCCACCATCCTGCAATTTTTGCGTCATAAAACTCCGGGTCCACTTTCATCGTCTCGCGGAACTCAGACTGAGAACACAGCCACAAATGCCGCGCGTGCTGATCCGCTTCGTTCACCGGATTATCGGCGTGATACGCCACCGCATCTGGATCGTTCTGAAGCGCCCGCCAGAAGTTGGCCACCATGCAATCCAGGTCGTTTATCGTCTCGGTCGATGCCGCATGTGGGCGATTCAGCAGAACAGCGCCGGAACCGAAGAAAGGCTCAATGTAATTCGGCACGTCACCGAATCGATCCCATACGAGATCGGATACTTTCGATTTCCCTCCAAACCAAGGGAACGGTGCCTTCACAGTTTTATCTCGGCAACAAACCGCAAGCACCCACAGGCACCGCAAACCATACCGTTCGAGCCATGCGCCGCGCGGACATGCCCGCAGGCCGCGCATTTGTCGTGATCCGGGAGCGGCGTTCGTTCGGCGTAATCAGCCATGTGTCTCCTTTGGTTTATAATTTTTTGCTAGAGGTACTGGCTGCATCCCGGATTACATTTATCCAGATTTCCAAGACCTGAAAAGTGGTTCCCGACCTGCCTTATAATTCGCTGCTCGCCCATGTATTCTCCTAAAAGCCTCCAGCCCCGCCTCCGTCCCGGCGAGTTTCTCGCACAGCCGCATCATCGCCCCGTAAGTATCCGCCCAGCGGTACTCATTGCTGTTGTACTCCGGCGGTCCATCCCGCATCGCCCGATTCAGCGCGCCCCGCCAGTACTTCCACCTGTCGCGGAAATACCGGAGAGCGCGGGGCCGGTCAATGGCATCCTGCTTCTGTTTGCGAATGCGAGACTTGCGCTGTTCAGGCGTTTCATCTTCGGAGAGAGAGATGCCCGCCGTCGCGGCCAGACGCTTTACGGCCTCGAACTTCGAGATGCCCTCGATCTTAATAAGGAAGTCGACAGCATCGCCCGCTCCGCAACCCGACCAGCACTTCCAGCGTTCAGGATATGCGTGTCCTGGAAGGTTGATACGTAGGCTGGGAGACTTATCGGTGTGGAATGGGCATCGACCAATAACTGTGTTCGGCGCGCACCGGCGCAACTTCACGCCGTAGGATTCGACCAGCGCTTGCAGGTCGGTTGCTTCCCGGATCTGGCGGTCGCGGGTATTCACTTCGGCTTCGGCCCCATCTTGTGCTTAATCGAAAAATACTCCGCCTCGGTAGAGAACCGCGTTGCCTTGCAGATTCCGCACTTCACGCGATACCGCTTCTGGAATCCGCACTTCCCTTGCCAGGTCCAAACATGACCAGTCGGACTGGAACACTCGCGCAGTTTGTTCGGCACGAACTGAATGGGCGAGAAGTGAGGTTCCGGCTCGGCATCAGGCAATTCGTTCGTATCGACCTCGCGTACTGCTGAATCGGGGCGAAACCTCCGCTCCCAGTCGGCGGCCACCTGATCGTAATCGACCTGACGAGGTTCGTCGCGGTACGGATTGAAATAATCGGTTCGCAAAGTGCATCATATCCGAATATCTCCCCACGAATCGCGATTCTTTCGCGCCGCCGCAGTCTGCCGCTTCGCTTTTCTGGGATCTTTTGGCGTCAGTTGCATCGACCGCGACTCCGCGATTTCATCCGCCTTATCCCTTCGCAGATCACAATGCCGCTCCCATGCGTTATCCAGAAGGTCTGAAAGATTGCGCGGATGGTCAATCATATAAGTCGCTCCGTCCGTTCGCCAGCATTCTCACACGCGGTAATTTCCTCGATCATACGCATCTCCCGCCAGTCGTAACCAAACTTTCGTCCGCAATCTAAACACGTCACCGAAGCGTACCGCGCCGACCGCTCAGACTGCGGAAACGTCGTTCGGGAATGCTTGCAGGGTCCGAAGGCGTAGGCGATAAAAGAAACTACGGTCGCGACGCCGAGAACGCACATAATCAGTTCCGTCATATTGCCTCCATTTCATTGAGTGCTTCCGCCAGTTCCGCGTACATCTTAGACGCACGCCGCGCCCGCCTCACGCTATCTTTCAATGCCGCAACCTTCGCGGCATCTGCGGATTCGTAAACCTTGCCGCCGCCCAAATTAATCCTCCATCCTTGGCCTGCATAGTTGCTGACACATACCCCAAAGCCAGAAGGAAGCCCCTGCATCGTGAACTGAATCGAGCGGTTAAAGCTCGTGTCTTTCCATTCGACTTTCACTTTTCATCCACCAATCTGAGCATGCCTTCGCGCCCTGCCCGCATCAGGACCGCTCCGAGAACCTGGTAAACATTACTGGGGGCGCACCCCGCTTTAACGGCGGCGATTCTCGGCTCTATCGAACCGCGGAAAACCGCCCGGGCCAATCTCAACCGCGACTCAAAACGCTTTTTTCTTTCTTGTGGCGTCACGATTTATAGTCTTGCATATAACGTTTCTCAGTGCAACAATAATTTTCATGACGGCAGAAATCCTCGTGTACGCCTGGACGCTCGGAAGATTAAGCAGGGAAGACGCATTACGGGCCATTGTTTCGGCGCGGTTGACGGTTCTGGAATATCGCATTGCGGAACTACGAATGCGTAATTCCTCAAACCGTGCGCTATAATCCGCACAGATGCCTCCGCCCGCTAATCCTCCTCTCTATCTGGTTTCGATGTACAACGTCGGGGTGATGATTATCGGAGCCGGGATACTGGCGCTGTTGGGGTGGCTCGGGAAGCAGGGGAAAGATAACCTGAAACTGCTCCACGAAATGAGATCAACGCCTAGAGAGATCGCAGCCGCAAAGGAAGAAATAAAGGCGCATAACGAGCAGGACGATAAGAGGTTCGCAGAACTCTCGGTCAGCAATGCCGAATTGAAGAACATAACCGCCTCTCTCGACAAAAAACAGGACGCGCAGACCGTCAAGCTCGATCACATTACCAGCCAAACCGACAAACTCGAAGGCGCGGTACAGGAGATCAGGGGATGGATGCACGCGATGCTCCGTCGCGAGCATCCGCAGCAGGGCGATTGATTCCGTTCTTTTTCCCGAAAATAAACCGCATTAACAATCATTTTGCCGGTTCTTTATGATACGTACAGGTCATGGACCGTTTTTTCAAAGCCCTCGGGATCGTCTTTGGAAGCCTCGCAGTGCTCAACGCGGCGTTCGCCGCGATTAACAGTTACCTCCGCTCCGGTGCGCGCGGGCTACGCTGCTGGTTTCGGCGCTGCAAGTCGCGGTAATATCATTCCATGCCTGAACAGAAAGACGTTTGTCCTGAATGTAAGGGGATAGTAGTGGACCCGACATGCCCGTATTGTGGGTCGCGGAAACCCGCAACTGCCCCGCCGCCCGACCCTTCGACCGGACTCCCTCCCGACGATGGAGAATAAGTTATGACCCCAGAAGTTCTTCTGAAATCCTCAACTGAGCCTGTGCAGCGTTTCTGGTGGCACTGGCAAAACCTCAACGAACGCAAGGACGGAACGACGGGAAGCGGACTTCGGCACGGTCGCGCATGGTGGCATTTTCCGCTTGAGAGCGTCAATTATGGCCACTCGCGAACCATCGAGTTATGCTGGAATCTTTGGTCGCACTTTTGCGGAATCGACTTCGATATCAGCGACGAAGACGTGACACTCATGCTGGCGTTCCCGCCGGTTGCGCTTTGGTTCTCGCTCTCTACGAACTGGGCTTGGCTGTCGAAACTTCTGCCCCGCAAGCCGCTGAACGACACAAACTATCGGGACGTGATCGTTATCGACGAACGACATTGCGGCGTCCGCATTCACGGTGGAAGCGTCTGGATAAACGTCTGGTCGAAACGCAACGAAACAGTGATGGCCGATCCCTGGTGCGTTCGCGGCGTCTGTTTCAGCATTAATCCTTTTGAGCCAGTCCACATGCGCAATGAGGTCAGACGCGCGGAGTATGGGACCGGCACGCCGCCGGTAAAGTACTCATGGGTTCCGTTCGTCGGATCTTGGGAAGTCGGCAGACCGTCGCCGCTCAATGGCGGCGTCACAAAAGAACCGGACGGACGCGAGGAGTTGCAATACCCGTACCGATACGTGCGCAAGAACGGCGAGGTACAGGAACGCATCGCGACGGTCTACGTGGAGCGCCGCGCGTGGCGTCCAAAGTGCTTCAAGTGGACATCGCTATTCGAGAGAGTACGGCAATCGATCAGCATCGATTTCAACGAAGAAGTCGGCGAAGAAACCGGCTCATGGAAGGGCGGATGCACCGGCTGCGGGTGGGAGATGCTGCCGGGAGAAACAGCGCTGGAAGCGTTGAGGAGAATGGAGTCCGTTCGCAAGTTCTAATGACGCTTAAACTCTGGATCGCCGCATTCCTGATTCGCGGAGTCGCAATCGTCTTCGGACTGCGGAAATCTCCTCTATCGTGGGCGGTCTGGGCCGTATTCGTGGAGGTTTTGGATGCCGCTCTGTTTGACGCCTACGCACACCATTCCGGCACTTGGTACACGCGCTTCTGGATATTCCAGCAACTCGGATCGATTCTCCTGCTCGGCTACGTGGTCCGGTATTGCGTCAAGCCCGCGCTTTTCCTCGTATGGATTTCTCTCATATTCGCTGCCGTAGCGTCTCTGTCCCTTTGGGTCGCGCTCAGATACCCCGGCAGTCCGATTGAACCCGTCATGGAATTCTGCGGCGGTATTCTGCTGGCACTGGGATTAGCATCCGGCGTAACAACCATAGCGCGTCCGGGAGCCTTCTGCGCGATCCTGTCCGCTTACCTCTGCCTGTCGGCGGTTTTGATGTTGGTCGGCGGTGAGTTTCTGTCCAGTCCAGGCCTCGGCAGAGCCATCGCGGGGCTTGATTGTGCCGCTTTCGGGGCGTGGGCATTTGTATTCGTCACCAGCCCCACGGCTCCGGTCGGCGTACAATGTCCTTGATGGCCCGCTTAACCGTACTCTTCTTCATACTCTTGTCATTTCCCGGTACAGCCTCGGCGCTCGCGCACTGGGAGGGGTTTTGTGAGCAAGGCGGCCAAAAGGTCGCCACGAACTCCGCGCAATCTACCACGAATGTTCAGCAGTCGTACCCCGGCGCAACCCTGACGGTGTATCTGACCGGAACGGGATCGCCGGGTACGAAGGCGACTTTGTATTCCACGAATACGGGAACGGCGCTTGCAAATCCGCTGACGTGTTCGACATTCAACGGTTACTACAGCTTCTACGCGGCTAACGGGTCGGTTGTCGATCTGACGTTCTCGGGGGCCGGAATTGCAGCACCGTTCACGATTGGCGCTGTGCCCGGGATCGAGCCGGTCAATCAGGTCGTCTACCCGAGTGCGGGGAACACTTTCCATCAGCAGTGTGTGCTCGCCGCCTCACTCGGCCAAACGCTTCAAACTTCAGCACCGGGGGCCATTGTCATTGCGGCAAGCGAAAACGATTCCGGGTGTGCGATAAACTTCCTGAGCGGTTATCTTCAACCTGCCAGTGGGCAGACGGTGACGCTATCACAGGACACGTATTGCCAGCCCACGCAACAATGCTATGACATTTCGGCTGGCGGAACGATCGCATTTGTTCGCCCACCCGCATCGGTCACGCCGATCAACTTCGGAGCAGACCCAACGGGAACAGTCGGGACGGCGACGGCAACAACTGCGGCGTTTAATGCGGCAGCGGCGTCGATCATAACCACGGGTGGAGATCCAAGCCAGGTAGCGGGCGTCTTAACTGTGCCGGCCGGGAGTTATTACACGAACGGGTCGATTGCGGTCAATTCCACCTATGGGGCGGAAGTCAACTGCCTTACCGGCTCAAAATTCTACTGGGCCTCGACAACGGTATCGAACGTTCCCTTTTTCAAGTTCACCGGAACAAGCAATGCCTCGATCCACGGATGCACGTTCATTGTGACCAATGCCACCTACCCGATGAGCAGCGCCGGCGCTGCGGCAATGGAGTTCACGACTGGAGCGGTTACAAGCACTGGATTCCATGTCTACAACAATACCCTTAGCGCTGCCAATAACCTGATCTACGACTTTATTTTAGTCGATGGAAACGGGGCCACAAACAACGATTTCGGCGTGTTTGAAAAGAACTTCGCCACCGGATACAACTACGCCTGCTTTGACCTTCAAGGTGGAGAGTCTTACTCTCACCGACTTACTGCAAACCAGTGCCTCGGCTACTATAGCGGATCGACCGGGCAGTACGGAGTGGCGGCAAGCGGAGGCACAACACCGGGATTCGCGGCGTCATTCGTATGGCAAAGCGGGGGAATGCAGAACTCAACTTCCGATTTCTACATGAATGGCCTGTCGGCGTTCACCGACGAAATCTATGACGTGGACACTGAGACGCAGGGCAGTTTTCTGATCTCAAATGCAGGGAATTGGCAGGTCATAGGCGGGCGCATCGTTTGCTGCAATACTACGACTCTGGCAATCTCAAATGCAGGTGGAAATGCCAAGGTTCAGGGAGTTGTAATATTTCCGTACCGCTCCGACGAGTTGATTACGATGGTGCATACTCCCGGCTATGTAGGGCCGGCACCTCCCGGTATCTTTGAATTTGAGAACGTGAACATTCAGTCGCCGAACGCCAGTATGTCCGATAAACTTTTCCCTGGATCGGCGACGAATTCATTTTTGAGCTTCAATAATCTTACCTGGGCCGACAACACCGCAGGAATCGGCGGTTCTTCTATTTTGACGACAACGAATGGAGGTCAGGGAATAAAATATTCGACCGGCACCGCAACCGGCACGTCAGGCACGAACACCCTGACAATTTCCGGGGGGACCTTGACGGCCGCAATGGCGGGTACCTCCGCCCCCGGCACCGACTCGTCCGTATTTGTCGGCGGCCACGCCTACAGAATCCAGTCGATCAACACGGGGACCGGAGTCATCACGCTCCTGGCGAACCTCGTAACCAGCCCATCGAGCGCGGCTTATGTGCTCGCATACAACGGGGGCACGCTCGAGGTCCCGTCGTTTTCGGGAGGAGCGACCACGATCGGGAATACCATCGTCAACGGGACGCTGACGGTATCCGGGGTTCTAAGCGCCCCCGAGGGTAATGTTTCCAACTATATCGGGCCAATCAACTTAATTCCTGCGAACGGAACCAATAACGCCCTGACCACAGCGGCGGGTGTCGGTCCTCCGCTAAGCGCAGGACTAACACTCAACCTCAGCATGAACTTCAGCCTTCGCGCGAATGCAAGTAATACATTGGCATATCAGGGAGGAAGCGCGTTGCCGATATACAGCGTATACCAAGCCAACCTGGGGACCGGAATCCCGTCTGGGCAGATCTTGACGGTTACGTACAACTCAGGCGGATTCTGGCAGACGCAGACGCCATGACAGCCGAGCGCAATTTCCCGATCATTCCCGAAGTTTCCCGATCGGTTCAAAACGAGTTTAGAACTCTGCGGAATATGCTCTACGATGCGCAGGATGCGCTCACTGCGATCAAGCCGCAACCGGGAGCAGCCGGAGCAACGGGTGCGCAGGGAGCGCCGGGAACGACGACGATTATTCAGTCCGGATCGTCCGCAACACTCGCAACTCCGCAGATGGCAAACGTGACTCAGATCCTGGGAATCCTCGCCCAGGCGCAACGCTCTTACATCCCGGCGTACACATCGCTTCCATCACCTCAGGACCCTGCATCGCAAAACGGTTCTCTCATCAGCGTCAACGGGATACTGTACCGCTTCAACGGATCTCCGCAGCCAGGACAATGGCTTCCACAGGCCGCTATCGCTTCCGTAATCGAAGACACGTATGCAAACTTCACGCTTGCAAAATACCCTCCCTCTTCGGAGGTGGTCGGGACGGTGTTTCTTGATACCACTCGCGATGTGATCTACATCGTTCAGGTCGTTAGCGGTTCCAATGCGTGGGTCTACGCAGCAGGTGCATATATCGCCGCTACGGCATCACGCCCGACGACAGGGTTTAACGGAGCATCGCTGGGAGTCAACGATACGGGCCTTGAGTTTCGCGATTCCACCCTCACGATTACGGAATACTGGAGCGGAAGTGCGTGGGTTCAGACGCCCGCAGTTCCGGCATCTGCCACGGTTCTTTCCTCCAACTCCTCTCATCAGATTATTGCAGCGGCGCTCGCGGACACCAAAATCTGGATCGGCCAAGGTACTGGTCTTCCGGCGGCAGAGACGGTTTCGGGCGATGCGAGTTTGGCAGATACCGGGGCGCTGACGTTGACCACAGTCAACTCAACTACAGGCACATTCGGTGACGCCACGCATGTAGCGCAATTCACCACAAACGCCAAAGGCTTGACGACATTTGCCCAGAATGTAGCCATCACGTTCCCTGGCACATCGGGATTCAGCGGGACAGTTGCGCTTGCAAAACTGACGGCGGTAACAGGTTCAAACGGATCGCTGACGGTTGTTAATGGGCTGATAACGGCCTATACTCCACCAACCTGATGAAATCTGAGAGAATACACACATGAGCTTCTTGACATCCCTGTTCGGAGGAGGCGGAGGAAGCGTTCCGCCCGGTCCAAGTTCAGCCCAAACCAATACGGCCACGTCCACGCTCGGATCGACCGGAACGAGTGCCGCCAACTTCATGAACAGTTATGGCGCACAGGGATCGCAGGGACTGAACTCCGGCCTGAATAATCTCGCTCCGGTAGCCAACTGGTTTCAGACGATCATGAACGGCAATAAGCAAGCCACCCTGAACCAGATGCAACCGCAGATCGCTCAGACTGAGGGCGGATTAAACACCGCACTTCAAACCGGATCGACCCTGGCGCCGCGCGGAGGGGGAAGGAGTTCGACCCTGTTCGATCTCCCGTTTGAGGCGCAAAAAGATATCGCATCTCAGTACGCCGCTGCCCGCGCGGGCGCTCCGGCCGGTCTTCAGTCAGCCGCGACAGCACAAGGAGCGCTCGGCGCATCGGCGGCGGGAGCGGGTGCGCAGTTCGGCCAGATCGGCAATCAGGCGAACAACAACCTGCTGAACTATGGGTTGAGCCAGCAGCAGCAGAGTTACACGCAGGCACAGCAGAACGGCGGACTGTGGGGAAAACTTCTCGGGCCAGTTCTGAGCGCTGCGATTCCCGGTATCGGCGGTCTGATCTCGGGAGCAATCGGAGGTATCGGAAAGGGAGCCGCGAATAGTTCATCCGGCGGTTTCGATGGAGTGGGCGGGTCCTAAAGGAGCGATATGGGCGGATTTTTTTCAGGATTAGCAGGAGCGCTGGGGGATCATTTCCACCAGCAGCAGTTGATCGGCATTCAAAATCAGATCGAAGCAAAACGAAATCTTCTCGACAACTACCAGTCGCTTCTCAAGGACCCGCTGATGCAGGATGTTCACGACCAGATCGCGAACACCATGCTTCAGGCAGCGGCGACTGACCCGGCGAAACTGCACAAACAAATTCAGAAGCCGGGTGGACCTTTCGATCCGTCTCAGTGGGCCATGCTCGCACAACAGCGCCGCAG
>QGNH01001555.1_pt1 | contig 17717 bp, 30 predicted proteins | sample 1735481 | NCBI WGS metagenome assembly QGNH01 (sample SAMN09239004, study PRJNA386568) | Viral metagenome, whole genome shotgun sequencing project.
AAGGTGTCGTAGCCAAGATCGAGGCCATAGCGAAGGGGGAACAGGAATCACCGGCCGGTATCAAATTCGGACCCCCACATTGTAAATCTCATTTACGATGTGGACTGTTTTTAACAAAACGGAAGGTAGTGCAATTAAATGTTTAGAATGCTTGATTTATTTTCGGGTATTGGGGGTTTTTCTTTGGCTGCAAGTTGGGTCTGGAAAGAGGAATTGGAAATTCTAAGTTTCGTGGAGTGCGACAAATTCTGCCAGAAGGTTTTGAGTAAACACTGGCCTGACGTGCCGATCATCCAGGATGTTAGGGAGGTAACGCTTGAAAAGATTATGGCCCACGCCTTTATCAATAGACGCGGATTTGACGGGCTTGAAAGCGGGATACGCGAGGAAGACAAAGCATTCAATCGGGAGCCTGACGGAATCAATAATGTCCGCATCGACCTCCTCACCGGCGGCTTCCCCTGCCAACCTTTCTCTTGTGCAGGCAAACGCCAAGGGGCAAGCGACGCACGTTTCCTCTGGCCTGAGATGCTTCGCGTCATTCAAGAGACTGCCCCGACATGGATCATCGCTGAAAACGTCCCTGGTCTACTCAGTCTTAATGGCGGGTTGGAATTCGAGTCTGTGTACGCTTCGCTGGAAAATGAAGGGTACGAAGTTCAGGCGTTTGTTATTCCAGCTTGTGCCGTCAACGCGCCGCACAGAAGAGACAGGGTTTGGATTGTGGCCCACGATGGAAGCCAACGAACGGAACGCATATCCGAGGAAGACCAAAACAAGGGCGCACGGGCAGAGCTTAGAACCGAATCTGGCGGGGGCAGTGAAGATGTTTCCTACCCCTCTAGCGTCAGAAGCGGACCACGGGGGACCGAACGCCAGGGACAGCAATGGGACACCGCATCTGACGGCGTTAGCTGGTGGGCAACTGAACCCGACGTGGGTCGAGTGGCTAATGGGGTTCCCGCTAGGGTGGACAGAATTAAAGCCCTCGGAAATGCCATCGTCCCGCAGATCGCGCAAGTCATAGGCCAAGCAATCATGGAGTATGAAAATGACAGAACCTAAAACAGTAACCGCGAATTGCCCTGACTGTGGAATGGATGTCGCGCCGGTTCATCAGTGTCCGGCCCCGCGTGATCTAACCATGGAGGAAGCTACTGAGCTTGCGAAGCACATACAAAGTGTCATCGATGATGGGCTGTTTCCCTTTCAGGCTGTCCGCCTGCCAATTTATGAAGCCTTAAGGTTGCGCGACGACCGTATCAACAAACTTCTGGAGGCGCGAGATGGAATTGGTCGATGGCTATCTGCCGCACTTGACGATCCGAAGGTCTGTGCAGAAATGAAAACCGACATAGAAGAATGGATGGAGGCAACCAATGGATAAATCCCAAACCGCGCCCGACCTATCGACGCCTGAAGGAATGCAAGCGGCCATGAAGATCATTCGTAATGAAGAGTTCAATCGCTTCTGTGAACTGATGCGGCAATTACTCAATCAGATACAGACCAGCAGCGTGAACGAAGCGATGTTCAAAGAGAAGATGGCCAATGCTTTGGCAACTATGGAGTTAATCAATGCCGAATGAACCACAGAAATCCGAAATAGATAAAGGCATCGACATTGCTATGGAGTGGATGCAAAAACGATATGGGTGTGCCTATACCCGTCAACAAATCATCGATCTTTTCCCGCTCAAGAATTTGCTGTCCTACGCGAGAGGTTCTCATGCTGAACGATAAATCTATAACCACGAAAAGTGAAAATGATGCGGCCCTACAATCCATCGTCAACAAAGCTGCCGACGACTGGTTCACCATCTCTCCTAAGTATAGGACCAAGGAGCGTCTTTACGAACACATCGGAAATGCCGCGCAAGAGGCGGTTGATCTTTGCAAAGAGATTATGAGAAGAGAGATTAGAAATGTCAGAATCTAAAACCGCACTAAAATTCCCGAAGGGGCAAGACTGGGTTCGGCAAGGCTATGATTGGTCTGTGAAGCAGCCTGAAGATAGCTACGCGTATAAAGCATATTGTGGGAACTGCAACGAGCACAATTATCTTTATGTGAAGAAGGGCATCAGGATTAAAAGAGGAATGTTCGAGTGCGAACGATGCGGGTGCGACATATGAAACAGCCAACACAAACCACGCTTCGTCAACAATTCTTTGACCGCTTCGATCCTCTTGGATTGCTTTTTATGAACTTCATCGTATGGGGGACAATATGGACAAGACAGTAACCCTCCCTACGTCCCCAGAACCCCACCCGCGCCCGTATAGGCCGCTACTAGGTTATCCATGACGCTCTGGGGCTGACCAGATGTCGAGCCCGGCAGAGACGCCCACTCACGGGCACACAGAGCCACCGCAGAGGCGAAATCCCCAGACTGGACCGCACCTAGCGCACCGCATTCATGGGCCACCAGGAACGACGCCATTGCGTCCTGAGTGGCAGGGGAGAAGTCATTGAGCCCTAATTGCACGCAGAGGCCGGACCAGGTCGGGAATATGATCTGGTACGCCCCGGCCGCCGTTGAGTTAAAGCGCGGGTTATAGACGTCCGGATGCTTGGAATAATCATCGAACAGGATGGGGTGTGTGGGCGTGCTTCCTACGAGGACCCTGTACCCGTTATCGCTGTTGGGGATGCGAGATGTCCCCTCGCTCCATCGGATCATGGCAAGAAATGCGTCCATGTTATTCGACATGCTGGCACGCCCTTACTTCGTCTCTGAGGACGCCATAATCACGGATAAAGTCTTTCACAGGGCTATCAGGGGGGAGGAGGTCGAGGTCGAGGGCGACTTGCGCCTGCTCATCCCCGGAATAAATCACAATAGCGGGGCACTCAGACTTAGAACTTGCCACCGCGCAGCTTGTCACCAACAGGAGCGGAAGCATCATCAACAGCCGCCTGTAGCTCTGCCTGCTGAGTTTTGATCGTCTCGTTAGCATCGGCCACCTGTTGTTTCTGCGCACCTATTTCCTGCTGGCCCTTATCATGGAAGTAATTAAATACCCCCACGATAAGAGTAAGCAGGTTAGCTATGAAGCTCATGCTGCGGCGGGAGGCGTTACTACGGCAGGCGGGGTGCCTTGAACGGCCTGAACGATCTGGAGGGCCGTGCTTGCTGCAAGGGTCTTGGTTTCAGCCAGTGTTGTTGCACCGGCTGCTTCAGCGGCGGTAACAATTTGTGTTACAACAGTACCCCATGAAGCACCCGAAAGAAGTCCGACGGCATCCGCTGCGGCAGTCATAAGCAATTGACCACCGTTGCTCTGGATAAGCTTCAGGACTGCGGTAATGCCATCGGTGAGGGCTGGTTCGACATCAGTTACAAATACGTTATCAACATATTGTGCGGCTGTTTTAACGGCACCGATAACATCTTGTTCTACGGCGGTAGCATCTTGTGCGATAACTGTTAGAAATGACATGGGAACTCCTATTTGTTGAGGGGGTCGTTTGCGGCGTTGCGCCATTTGAGGATGGCGGTCCTTATGAAGATAATAACATCAGTTACGGAATCAACCAAGTGACCTGGCGTGACCCACACGAAGAACGAGACGAAGCTCCCCTCGAGCAGACCCTTGAAGATACCGGCGTCCATACCTTCTTTACTGAAATCGATGCCGTAATTTGTTTCTAGATGCGAAATAACGAAGGTAGCGGCTAGGGAAGCTACGAACCCGGCCCACCACTTGCCAGAGCCTGTATTTGGCGGATTTATGCTCATTTATGAGTTGCCACGTACCAAACAAGTGAACCAATTGCGCTGATTTGCAATGCAATAAGTGTAACAGCTGCTTTCCAGAACAAACTGAAGATGCTGCTCAAAGAAGAGTCAATCTGATTATAGCGGATGGCGCATATTTCTTCATGCCCTTCAATTTTAGTCAAGGCTACTAACCCGTAATTATGCGGGTCCATGTTTAGGCTATCGCTAAAACGTCGCTTCTGTTCGGTCATGTCAGCCCTCATTTTCGGAAGGTGGAATAAGCGTGCCGTCCGAGTAGTGGATGGCCTCGAAACAATGATTATATGAGGGGGTCTTGATCCACAAAGAAAAAATCTTCGTCAGCAGCCAGCAGACGCCCGTGGCGAAGCGCGAGCCTTCCAATGCTGCATAAGCGAAGTATTGAGAGACGGTGAAGTGCGCCGAGCCAAGAGCCTCGTCATAAGGGATGATTCGGACGACGCGGAGTGGTGGCAGGAGCATGACGTTGATTCCCTCGTCCAGCCACATGGCGATGCTTAAAAGGTAGATACCGAGCCCCTGCGCCCATTTGCATAGCTTGCATATCACAGACCCCCCCACATCTCTGCGAAGGCCAAAACCGCCGTGACCATTAGCCAGATAATCGCTGCATATTCCCAAGCACGGCTCCGACGATGAAAATGCTGGAAAACAATATCATGATCGTCAAGCCGCAGTTCGCACATACGCAAACGGTTAGCGCGTTGCGTAAAAATATCTTTACGGGTATGTGAAAAAAAAGGCTTCATTTTGGCTCTACGCCCATTTTCTTTAAGGCTAGTTCCATCTGGTTGTTTCGTGTCGGCTTTGCATCTTCGGCTTCCTGTGCTGAACGCTCAATCCACTTTTTCCAAGCCTCGTAGTCTAGCTTGATCGTTTTAACAGGCGCTGAGTTCATTTAGTATCCTTTTAGTTAGTATATACTTGTGCCGTCGCGCCTATATCCAAAGCCCATTCACGAAATATTTCAGAGTCGCGGTGCGTGGGTTGGGTCACGGCTGTATCTGCACTAAGGCAGCCCCGCATGGTTGAAGGGTGACGGTTCCGCCGTTAGCAACTGTATATGGTGATCCGGGGCCGGGACTACCGCTTTCACCGATTTGTTTACCGCCAGCCGTAGCATTAGGATCAAAACAGCCTTGCGCGGTAAGAGGCTCTACTTCTAACACCGTTGCCGTTGACCATGCACTTGATTGAGTCGGAGTAACCACTACAGGGTAATTTGGGTCATTGTTCACGACAATAATATTTGCGTTTCCATTAGCGCCTTTAGTAGCAATGGAACTAACATTTCCTGTGCCAGATTTTGAGGTAGCAACGATAGTTTGCCCCTCTATTTTAGAAAATAATAGTTCCCCATAAAATTCAGGCGAGGGCCACCAGTTTCCGTCGCCCAACAATACATAAGAGTTATAATAACCGACATGATTATAGTTTGGCTGTCCATTGATGACGTTATGGGCGTTTGTTCCCATAGTGCCGTTACTCGATAAACTCATCATCATATTTAAATACCAAGCGCAAGCCATCATACGGTCCGTCACTCCCTGAACGCCGCCGCCGCTTTCGTTATTCCATTCTGTGAAAACTACTTTATTAGATGAGTAAGTATTCAAGTCCGTGTAAAATGTTTGCCCAACAGCATAGGCTAAAAGCTGCGCCGCCGTAAGAAATGTGCCTGATGTTGCATAATAATGTGGAGAAACAAAGGTTAGGCCAGACAGACCCGGAGTTAATCCACTAATCCAGCCTTCTATTGAACCCGTAGAAGCCCCTATAGGACCATCGGTTGCCCCCAATTTAATTGTTGGGTAGGCGGTTGTTAGCGCAGAGTAATATGAGTTCCACCGTGTTGCATATCCAGCTTGAGCCGCGACCTCATTTCCGACCTGAAATACTACGTTATTGAGTCCAAAAGCGTTTATTATATAGCCAGCTTGCGTTACGGCTGTTGTTGGGTCATTAGTTCCGTAATCTAAATTATAAATAAGTGTCCAGTTAGCTCCAAGGCAAGATACGTAGCTCTTAAGAGCATTTGCTAAACTTTGGGTGAGAGGCACCCCGCTCACGTTATCAGCGGAAGTTCCGCCCACACGGAACACACCATTAGTTCCCAACATGCTCATCAAGCCGCAAACGGAAGTTCCAGATGCTCCCTGTAAAAGGCCGGATGTAAGATCGTTTGTTTCCCAACTTACTCCTACAAAATTAGCCGGTATAGTAAGACTGGTCGATGCAAGATTTACCGTGACTGTCTCGGTTGTGGGCGTCGTCGTATTTTTACTATGCCCAAGAACAGCGGCATGGGAATTTCCCATCAAAAACAATAGAAACAAAATTATTAGGTTTATCTTCATACTAGAACCCATTCCCCAAAAGGAGATTAGACGCTGGCGGCGAAGACCCCGCCTGTTGTATCGCATCGAATAACCAAGCATTCGTGGTAGACGCAGCATTAGTGTAGGTAAACGTCTGACTTGACTGAGTAGAAGAGACTATTTCATAAGACGTATCTCCGGCATTATTGGGTGACTGTATAACCGTAAATCCGGTCGGCCTTGTAGCAAACCCATTCAGAGAGGCCCTATATCCAGTTATCAGCATGTCATTGGCATTGCTGGTGGATACCGTCACAGAGGTTGAAGATGCCAATATACCTGACGTTTGCGCCGGGAGAGAAACGTTAGGGTCGAATGGAGTTGTGAGATTGGCACCATTAATGCCAAAGGCGTAGACTCGGGTACTCGATGAACACGAAGCCCACGTCATGGTTATCGTGTCAGAAGTCAATGCTCCGGGTGATATTGCGTACCATTCATCTAATGCCGCCGCCCCCGCATTGTACTCAATCGCTTGCCTTTTAACCCATGTCAGTCCTGCCGTGTCTGACACGCCAGTTGCAGTTGCAGTAGAGATGCACGCACCAAATACTATAATTATATCGTTACTCAGAGATGTTGTTAGAACAGTAGCAGCGGCCCCGGTAGTATTGGAACCGTCCAGTGAGAGTGCAGCACTAGCTTCTCGTGATAGCAGTAAGAATAAGAATAAGAATAAGAATAATACCTTTTTCATCTTAGTTCCCCAATTGAGAACCAAGATAAACCCATTTCGTCAAATTTGTGTTGTACTTGAACCCAACATAATCGACCTTACCGTTGGTGGTTGAGAGCGTCGGCGCGCCGGATGCGCCGAAGTCAAATATGGCGTTCCAAGCGATAACGCTGCTTGTTCCTTGCGTGATAATGTAGGTCAGGTTTCCGGCGTCCACAGCGTTCGATGGTGCGCTCACAGTCGTTGTGGCTGAATTTGCCGCTGTGAAATACACATTCATGCCGGACGAATAATTCGTGGCTATGGCAGCACCGCTCACTGAAACGGTCTGTGCGCTTCCAACAACCGGCCCCGTTGAGGTTACAGAGCTAGGCGTTATGGCCCCGGCAACAATGGTAATCGCAGGGGTCGTCGTCGCGTTGGCAACCGTTCCTGAGAAGCCATTGGCTGCGGCTACCGACACCGTTGTAACAGTCCCAGTGCCAGATGAAGCAACCCAAGATGTGACGCCCGATCCATTTGTGCTTAAAAGATAACCATTTGTGCCGCCAGAAGTCGGCAGGGTAAGACTCCACGTTCCTGCTGCTGCTGCTGGCTGAACCGTCACGGCACCGCTCGTGCTACCTTCGAGGACGAAATCTCCAAGGGTAGTATTGGCGACACCTAGAGTTAATACTGCGCCCGAAAGAGTTGCTCCTGTCGTTCCTGTGATCGAAGTTGTACCGGAGAACGCCGTTAGGTTCCCGCTTACAGGTGAGCCTGTCGTCGTGACCGTTCCAGAACCTCCGCCAGTAGCCGCCCCTAGAAAGGCTATATAGTTTGCGCCATCGCTGATAATATAAGCGCCTTGACCAGTCGTAAGCGCAAGGGTCGAATTTCCATTAATTGTCGAAGTCGTTGGCGTAATCGTGACTGTTCCAACGCCAAGATTAACGTCGGTAAAACTTGTCCCGACACCAAATCCCGTTGTTGTCGCTACCGGAAGTGTAACCGCTACAGCCGTTGATTTATTGTGCGTAACGGTCTTTCCCATATCGGAGGAGAGAATCGTATAGGGGGTTGTCGTTCCTTGGGCGTTAATGATCTGCTGAGTACCGACCGTAATCCCGCTTCCTGCAGCCGTGATCGCAACGTCCGGCGTTGACGCTGTTATGCCGCCCGTGACGTGGCTTAAACTCAATACCGTAGGATTAGGATACGTTCCGCCAAGATCGCCACCAGCAGAGCCGGTTGGTGCGCCGCTTCCTGATGCAGCAATCGTGATTGCCCCCCCAGCATTTGTGATAGTGACGTTCGATCCTGCCGTGAGGGTCGCGGCCTGCATATATCCGGTGGATGTATTGCCGATTAGTAATTGGCCATTCGTAAATGCAGACCCTATTTGAGTAAGACTAATGGTGCCTGCGATATCAGAAAAACTGGGCTGCGTGCAGTCTGTTGATAAAGTGAGATTATCATCTAGGGTACTTACCCACTTGTGCGATGCACACGTTAACCCACTATAGGGACCGAATACACCCCCGCTCGTCATAACCTGAACATTTCCAGTAGAACCTTGAGGAGGATAGACGCCTCCGCCAGCGTCGGATGCAGCGCCGATAGTGGGCCAAAGAAGAATTAGTGCCAGAGCAGTGATCTTCGTTATCTTTTTCATGGCGTGAACACCGTTGGTATGATGGTGAATTGTCTTTGGGTGAGGAAAACCGCTCCCTCGCCTTCATAAATATAAGCGTAAATACCAGCCTGTGATACCAAGTAATCGTAGTGGTAATTACCAGCCGAGTCACGAATGATATTTCCGGGATAACTAAACGTGGTGATGGAGGAGTCAGGAGCCTGTATATCGAGCGCAATTGTCGTGGGATCGAGTAACACTCCAGTATCAAGACTTGTGATCTTCACTTGGAGACGGATATAGTTGCCTTCTAGGATCTGTGTCAGACCGTTTGGAGAAGGATTACACGGTTCTTCTGATGCACATCCCACAGCCGGAGTATTAGCGGTACTGCTGAACGTAAAAAAAAGATCAGTAAGCATGGCTATTCCTGAATGTACCAGATGGTCCCTGCGACCGCGACGGCGTTTGTTGAGTTGAGGTTCAAAGCATTTCCTGCAGATGAAACGTACCAGGGCTCCCCTGAGTAATCTAAGCTTATGCCCCCACCCTGCCAGCAAGGTATGGGGCCTGAGAGAGATGTACTGCCGTCTTGGAAGGTAAGGTTTGTCTGGCTGGCTACTACGCTTAACATGCGGTAAACTCTAATAATCTTGCCGCTTACCCCAGCGATCAGCGGGTTAGGCCCAGACCCACTAAAATTTATTGGGGCTGAACTTAATAGTGCTGTAAGGCCTGGACCAAACTTAATCTGTGAATTGCCATTATTGTCGGTCGACTGATAATTTCCAGGAGTCGACGGGTCAGCATTAGTAATGACCTGCCTTTGGACGATCCCTGCAGATGTTGTCAGCTGGTTGTTATCCACAAGAGCTTGTGGGGAACCTACGACTGCGGGTACGGAAATAGACGATGAGGAAGACATTTGTTGACTCCTTTAACTAAGAAAGTTTCATTAATATATCATAACATTTGGGGTTCCAAACATATCTTGGTACAGAGGGCGATTGCAGCATCTTTAATATCCTTCAGCATGGACCAATATGATGTCGCTGGTTGAAACAGTTGCGGAAAGGGTGCAGCTCGTCGTGCTTTTCGCGGTCTGCGTGAATGTATCGGCCGGGTGGGTTAGGTCACTAGCCCCGCATTTCCACCCATTAGGGGCAATCGGCAGCGCGATAATAGGAACGCATGTTGTTGTGTTGGCGACGAAGCTGCCCGTGGTTGCGCCCCCGGTGAGAGATGTTGGCGCAGTACCACCAGATCCGCATCCGGACGTAATGGTGAACGTCGTGCCGTTTGAGATGTTTCCATTGGCACTGGCTAGGCCATTCGTGGTCAACGTCGTGAATACGGGGCGGGTCAGTGTGCCTACGGTGACGGTGCTGCCGCTCGGCGTGAGGAGGATATTCGTCCCGGCCAGTAATGATGATGGGGTGTAGAATAAACCGTATGTGACGCCGTTTCGATCAGCGACGACGGTATCCCCTGACTGGAGGGATGTGCTTCCGGTATTAGGGACGGGTAAATTCTGGGTGTTTATATAGGTTTGAGCGTGGGCCGCGCAGGGCAACGCCACCAGAAGGATGAGAAGGCGGAAAAACTTTCTCATGTGGCCCCCTATATGATCGTCACATTCGGAGACGGTAAGGACCCTATGGTGCCGCCAGAGTTCAGATAATCCTCGAACGCATCCACATAATCAGCGACAGCGGTTGCGAAGGCTTTGAATACGGCGACGTTTGGGAACTCAATAACGGTTCCATTTTTCTGCGCCCAGTAAGTCACGGACTGCCCCTGGGGGAAGGTTCCGTTGATCTCGATATATGTTGCCACGGCATTAATATCGCTCTGCGAAATATCGCTGACCGCGAATACACCGTTTAATGCAGGGGTACTGGTCGATGTAACGGACAGCCCCAGTACGCCGGACTGATAAATAACGGCCTGCAGATTAGCATCGGTATCGATCTTCGTCGGCTGATTACCTGCGGCAAGCCAAGCTTCGTAAGTCGCGTCTGAGACAGAGACGTATTCCGTACGGGCAGATGAATAAACCTGCGTGGTGCTTCCGGCGACGACCCAGTACCAGTTTTGAGGATTATATGACATTTCGCATCCCCATTATAAGTAAAGGCCGTAAGGCGATGTGCCGGGGTTAGTTCCTGAACCGGAACTATTTCCTGGGAGATATGTAGCACCACCACCGTTCGTATTAATAACACCACAATTGAGAGCGCTATACCGACTGCCTGTGGCCGATCCAGAGAAGGTGTTACCATAAACGTCAAGATAGGCGCCATCAGCATATGCAAAAGCTACCGAAAAGGCCGGTGTACCTGTAAGTGTGATGGTCAAACCCGTGGCGTCGATTGCTCCGTTTTGTTGCCCTGTCCAATGGCTGCCGCTCGTGACTCCCCCGGATATTGTGTAATTAGCGTTGATGCTAATGTAAGAACCGGGAAGTAGTGCGGTGAAATGGTTGTTGTAACACGCGCCCATGTTCATATTACCGTTGACACTTATAATCCCGTTCGGTCCAGCGTGAATACCGCCGCCAGACGTCGCCGTCTGGAGCTTGAATCCTCTGACGGACAATTCTCCGCCATTGCCGACGTATATAGCGTCCGCGCTCGTTGTAGAGATTATGACGTTGGACGGGGTGGTTGTGTCCCCGCTTAATTGGACCGTTCCGCCGCCAGTAAACGCCGCACCGACAGAGACGCCGCCAGTATATGTTCCTGCAGCTACACTGATCGTCGCTGTGTATCCAGCGAGGTCGATGCTCGACATCAGGTAATTAATAGCGTGCTGAATGGTCAGCCACGGCGAGCCTGATGTGCCGGGATTGCTGTCGCTGCCGGTTGTCGCAACGTAATAACTGGTGTTCGTCGTCAGTGCGGTGCGCGTGTTCGCGGTCCCAAGGGCCAGCCAGCTCGCGCCCATAGCCCCTGGTGTGGTGGTGTTGGACGTCGCGGTGGAGACCCAGTTCTGAATCCCGCTCCCTGCGTTGTAGGAAACGATTGCACCGAGCGCATACGAGTAAGGGGTGCTGCCGCCATTCATGGCGGTGGTAATGAAAGGAGGTGCGCCATTCTGCCCAAGATATTGCAGCAGGGTCGTGACGTCATTTAGGATCTGATTGTGCTGCGCGCGCGGGAAGTTATAACCTCCGCTCGTTACCGCCGTACTGTAAGACACCCCATAACCCTGGGTATAGCTGACGGTGCCGCTCGGCTGCGTCGCATCCGGTACAGACGTCAGATCGCCAGAGACCGCGAAGGCGACGTCGAAATACGGTATCCCAGAGCCGTTATATTCAGGCATTCAGTTTCTCCTATCCGCCGAGTATAGCATTATCAAAATTCAATGCACCATTCGAATTTCCGAAACCGAAATAGTGTTCGATTGCGTCGATCCATGTCGACCCAACTCCTGCGGGGCGAGGCAATATATCCAGATTGTTAAATATAAATTGAAGGTCCCAAGTCGGGCTGAAAAGAAAGAAATAAGCTTGATTCATAGTCCCGTAGTCGAGCAGGTACACGCCGCCATAATTCCTAAAGACGTACTTCATGAAGCGATTGATCTCAGGAACGGTGCCGCTACTGCACATCTGAAAATAACGGAGCTGAAGGGCGATTCGCTTAGTCTCGATGGGGAGGTTGTATATCGTCCCGTTCTCGTCGTTCAAGATGCCGTTGTCGAAGTTGACCGCGCCATTCACGTTCCCGAACCCGAATGTAGGCAGGCCCGCGTCCGGGGGCGTGCTGATAAAGAGGGGCAGATTGAGGATGATCGACCACACTGACAGGCCGAACTCATTGGCGGTCTCAAGGTTGAACACGTTCTTGATCCAGCTTTCCCAGAAGGCGGTTTGGTTTTCGTTGTACCAATTACTTTTGGATTGAAGTAATGATTGTAAATTAGTTGCTTGATTATATTGCCATAACAAAGCCTGTAATAAATTAACAGAGAAATCAAATAATTGTATGTCATTATTATTTGTAGGAACATCGCTGGAGATAGGCGTTCCTCTATCGGTTGTTATAATCGTTCCAGAATCCGTTGTAATAATAGGCATTAAGCGGCCCTCGCGAATTCGCCGTGGAGTTCTTGCGCCCTTCTGGCCCGCGCTATGATTGCATCTTCTGCCGTGAAGAAATATCCAATAGTTATAGTCTTTCCCTTGTACCCAATTACGGCTTTCCATTTCTGATAAAATTCACAGAAAGAAACGCCTTTGATTCCAGAGGTATTGTTCTTATTTTTTGGCTGGTTCCATTTTTGTTGTGAAGGTGTAGCATCGCGCAAATTTTCCCAACGATTATTTCCTTTGTCTAAATCCCGATGATCGACTTGATGCTCTGGCCATTCACCAGTTTGAATCAGCCAAATCAAACGATGTGCATAATAAAGACGATCCTTTATTCGGACGAGTATGTAGCCTCTTTTGTTGGGACAACCCGCTACATTTTTTGTGTGTTTCCGATATAATATGCCACTTTCGGAATCGTAATCCAAAAGCATCCGAACATATTTTGCGCTGAGGTCATTTTTGGGCTTCATGATACAACAATACCCATAAAGTCCAATGATGTATAGGATTTCTAGGGCACGACCACACTAATAAAACTGCTCTGGGTGTATGCAATTTCATCGACAGCAATGGGAACGGGCGAATTAGAAACACCCATAGCCGAGGTGCCGATCTGCACATTCGTCAGGTAGATCCCCGGATTTTCGGCCTGAATTGCGCCTGCAATATCGAACGGCGATATGTCCCCCCCGACGACAAAACCCGGAAGCGTCTGAGTCGTCCCGTCCTGATTCGTTATCGAAATGAGGCCATTCATATAATCCAGGATGGACTGGTTTATGGCCGCTTCATTGCCGTTCGGGGTCGTGACCTTGACGTAGATATCGACCGGGGTGGGTCGATCAAAGGCTACTGCGTAGGTCTGACCGCTCGCAGGCTCGACCACGCTGACGACGGTACCGCCATTCCATGCCGCTCCGCTGGATTTGTTCTCAAGCAAGGCTGCGGCAATGGCGGTATCAACCCCTCCTGCGATGCAGGCATAGACCGAATGGGAGACCATAGATATGCCGTTAATGGTCTGTGTCGTGTTAGCCACGTTCTCTTGGAACGTAAGGCTCGTGACGCCCGGAACAGCATAAAGGGCTGATGTAATGGCCTCCGCAAGGGAAAGCGCCTGGAAGGCCAGCGTATTGAGCCTATACGCCCTAAAAGCCTGGTCGCTCTGGGTCGTGCTTCCGAGAACCCCGGCCGCTGAGTTGGTAACGGTTTCCCATCCTATGACGGCAGTGACGATGGTCGTGAGGGCTGAGCCAGCACACTGTATTGGCCCGTAGGCGACGGATTGGAAGTTGCCGGTGGTCGTGCCACCCGATGGGATGGTAACCGCACTGGTGAGCTGGAAAACGTCACCAGCGGCGGTCTTGGCTTGCGCTCCGATAGGGATAACGGTTCCGACTACCCCCGTGAGGGTAACGCCAGAGACAACCGTGGGGGTCTGGACATTGCGTTGCGTGCCGGTCAATAGGCCGATAGCGTCGAGGAAAACACCACCAGCGACGTTGGGGTTGATCTGGTTCGCAAGAGCCGCGTTATTGTTGATGACCGAATCGAGTGCCAGCGCATCGCCGACCGCGATGGTGCCTTGTGGGGTATCTGGGGTGGTTATGATGTCCGCGCCTAATGCCTGCGTCCACCAGCTCTGCGTGGTGGCGTATATGCCCGATGTGTCTGGGACCACGACGCCCTGCGGTACGAGGTAGACGTAATTAGTTGAACTCATATCGGGACGCTCCCAAGGACTTCGGCCTCGCCGTATTGCGACTGGATAACCGCGCTGTAGGATAAAACAGATTGGCTCACGTTAATAGTGAGACTTTTTATTCCCTGCACGCCCTGCACATTGAGGAGAGCCGTTCGCAGATAGCTCTCGAACACTGCGAGGTTCGGCGTGCCTACAAAAACCGCTTGGAAGAATGGAATCCCTGTCGTCGTCGCAAGCACAGCCTCGCCGAGCGAGAGCAGGGATGCAGTCTGACATGCAGCCACGACAGCAGCCTGTCCGGAGAGAATAGCGATATTGCCTGATGAGTTCAGGTAGATATCGTGAACCGGTTGCGCTGATGTTCCGAACGTCTGAGCCATTAACTCCATCCCGATGGGCCATAAACCGAAAGCCCTGGTTTACTTGTGTCGAACACCATCATGCCATATTGCGGTGACGGAATCGCTCCCTTTTGTCCGCTGGTCATCTGCGGCACCTTAAACGCACGTGTCGTGCTTTGCAGATCAAGTATGCAATTCACGCTCTGAGAATATCCGGCCTGGTCTGTAATGCACGCATTTCCCTCCCCAAGACTGATTCGCACCGACCCGTTCAGGGACTGCAAGACGACGTTTGATGCATCCGGGGTCTGGATAGTGAAGCCGGTCATGATCGATGGGATAAATATACTGTCGGCAAAATTATGCTTCCGCGCCGTGTTAGGAATGACCATCTGCCAGAGTTGCTTGAACAGGGATATGTCCACGTCATTGGCTTTGATGAACCCGAGATCGCCTGGATTAATCGGGAAATTGAGGACGAACCCACCCCCGCCGAGTTGTAAGACCGGTACGGACTGGATGGACGCAGGTTGAACAATAGTCCCTCCCGTGGTGACGGTCTGTATGAGTGGCTGTACCTGCGCCATGTTCGTCGTACGGTCATAAGCGATTACCTGGGCCGGACGCATGTCGTCGATGAAGTTTTGGAGGAACTTATTCAGGATCACGTCCATAGCCCCGACTGCCGTCCCGTCATTTGTCGGGTTTCTGGATGGAGGATTGAGACTAGAAAACGTCATGTGAGTGCGCCTGTTGCCGGATTGTGGGTTGGGTTGATGGGAAGCACCAGGTCCATGATCCAGTAGAACGGTGTGTCCCAGCTCGAGACTTCGAAAGCTAGCTTGTTGAGCCAGTATGTCCCGTTCGCGCCGGGGTTTATTTGACTCTGCACTTTCACGCTCGATCCTATGAGGACATCATTCTGAATAAGCTGTTTGACCCGCGCCCCCGATGCGGTCAGTTGCGGAACACCGATCATGCCAGTTTGCGCGTTCACCTGCACCACATTCGAGCCGCGTGCGCCGTAGTAATCCGTCACCACCAGATTGGGAGGATCGACATAGGCTTTGATACTCCCGAGGTCTTGCAACTTGCGCACTTGGGTCGCGACAGATCCCGTAAAGTGATAATTGCCGACGACCGTATTGTTCTCCGGACTAACGTGCCATTCGAGATTCAGCTGGTTGGCAGTGGCGATAGACTGAGCAATAGCTTGAAGCGTTGCGACCGGGGATGCCGTGTATCCATTAATAATTCCGGCGGCACCGATATTCGCAAGGGAATTAAACATCAGCCCTATATCTGGGGGCTGTGTCGGCGTGATAGCGATGCACTGCCCCTGCAAGACCTGAAACGTGCCGTAGGATGCGCGGCCGACTTCTAATAGGACATTCGCGACTTTCTTGTTCAGGTTCCATAGCGATGTCTTATTGATGATGAGGTCGCGGGTTGATTTTGAGATGTTATCCAGACGCACCGCGAACTCGCCGAAATTTCCGTTCGTGAATTTTGTTCCCGTCGCGGTGATGTAATAATTCTGGTCAAAGACGAAAACATCACTCGACCCGTCTATGCTGATCGTGAGTTTGAGAAGCCGTCCGTCAAATGCCGATGTCATTAGGCAGCCTCATAGCCTTGTGGGGCGAACCTCAAAGGTAGCTGCGCAATCGGATTAAAGGACGCTGCAGTGACTGTCGGCACCTCAGGTGATGCGGCGACGGCTGGTACACGCAATGCCGCAAGTTCCGCCGCGCTGAAATAGAACAGCGACTGCGTCACGTTAAACTGGCTGTAGATCGGCATCTGATTGTTCGCGGTTAGGAACATGAAGTTTCCGTTTTCCTGATACTGCGCCGGGATGATCGGCGCGGCTGCTGCTGCAATCAGGTTTTCGATGACGAGGGCTCCATTGATCGTGAGGCTCATGACCGTCACCGGATAGAGCCCGTCTGTGGTGCGTATAACTATGTCCCATAGGTTGCCGTCCAGATTGATGTTGAATGACTGGTTAGGGATAGACTGGAGAGGGATGATCTGAGGCATTATAATGCTCCTGCGACGAAAGCGGATTGGATACTACTCTGGCTCGTGAGTGTCTGCGCACCAGTGAATGGGGCGCCACCAGGCCCCTGAAATGCTGGCGGCGACGCTGAGATTCCGTTGATCCCGTAACTCGGAGGTGTCGTGTTTTGAACACTCGAGTAGCTTATGCCACTGCTCGCGTCTTCCGACGGAACAAAGGGGCTAGACGCGACGGGCGTCGCAACCACAGACCCTTGCTGCCCGAGGGCCTGGGTGTCCGCTTGGTTAGGGTTCGCAGGACTGAAGGGGGGCGTCGTATCCACCACCAATACCTGTCGGAACTTGATGATCATCTGGAATGCGTCGAACTTTTCAGGGATCTCCTCGTGCGGAATATCCGCAACAACCATATTAATAAAATTACCGACCTTGAGCTGAACCGTCAAAAGCGGCTTTGTTTGAAACAGGTCGAGGATTTCCTGGTAAGTGCTTCGGTAGTTCGCTGCCTGGACAATGACAGTCAGGTCGATTTCTGCCGGTAGTATTATGCTGTAGTCAGTTATGAGCTGACCTGTTTCAATGGGGTGGTCGAGTAAGCGAGAAGGCTGTCTAACCGTCGCTCGGACGGGGCGCGCGTAATCAAGCACTTGTGTGAATCCGTTGAGGACTGAAACCGCGTCTACATCAGCCGTCGAGAACAGAAGATCAGCTACCGTCGTGACCAGATTCTGGCCGGGTACCGAAGGGATGGCTGGAGGGCTAATCGACATTATTTCTATCCTTTCTGCTTACCGTCATCGTGGTGGCTGGCAAGAGCAGTCCACATTTGTGCCATGGCCTCTCCTACCGATTCAGCCATTGCTGTGGCGTCTGTCGCCTGGGTATTTATCACTTGTGTGCCTATCGAGAAGGAATATTGATTGCCGCCGCCGACCCCAGGGGTATTAAGACTGCTGCTATCGGCTTGTCCGATTCTCTCTCTACCAACTTCAGCCAGTAGTCGTGTGTCGGAAGCCCATGGCACGAGTCCGCGCTGACTATAAAGAAGAGACGCGACCTGTGTCTGAACGTCGAAAGGAGCGGATATTGCCGTGGGGTATTGTTCCAAAGATATTCCG
>QGNH01000226.1_pt3 | contig 17714 bp, 25 predicted proteins | sample 1735481 | NCBI WGS metagenome assembly QGNH01 (sample SAMN09239004, study PRJNA386568) | Viral metagenome, whole genome shotgun sequencing project.
CCGCGCGGCCCTCGACGCTGCCGCGGGCGAGGATGTGGAGCTCCAGATCGCCAGCCCCGGCGGCATGATCTATGACGGCCTGGAGATTTTCAACCTCATCCGTAATTATAAGGGCGGCAAGACAACCCGCCTCATGGGCATTGCCGCGTCGATGGCCTCCTATATCGCCTTGGCGGGTGATCGCGTGGTCGCCGAGGACAACGCGATCTACATGATCCACAACCCGTGGGGTGTGGCGATCGGCGACCAGAACGACATGCAGAAAATGAGCGACATCCTCAACGGATTCTCCGGCCTTCTCGCGCAAGCATACGCGCAGAAGAGCGGCAAGAGTGTCGACGCTGTGCGCGCGCTCATGGACGAGGCGACGTACTACTTCGGCGCCGAGGCGAAGGACGGCGGCTTCGTCGATGAGATCGTGCCCGCCCCCGCGGATGCGCAGAAGGACCGTTCCGCAGCGATGGCGATGGCGAAGGCAAAACTCGCGGCCTGCCGCAAGATCGTTTCGGAAGTGGAAAACGCGGACTCCCTCATTCAGGTGGCCGCCATGCTTCCGCAAAAGAAATCAGAATCACCCGCCGGCGTTGCCGGCGAAGCCGCAGTGAAGGCGGCGGAATCTCATCCCAGGGAGGTCTCCATGACACTCTCAGAGTTTCAGAAGGAACATCCCGACCTCTACGCCGAGGCCTTCCGGGCCGGCAAAGAGGCGGGTGTTTCCGACGAGCGGGCTCGCGTGAGCTCTCTCGAAAAGTGGCTCGCGGCAGACGCGGGCAACGCCAAGGTGGCGCAGATCGTCGCCGAGGCGAAGGCAACGGGCAAGGTCGAGGCGGACGTGATGCCGCAGCTCCAGGTCGCGGTGCGCGACGGAGCACCGGCTTCCACGGACGGCGACAACCCGCCAGCAGTCCGCACGCAGGCGGCCAGCGCCACGGCGGTTGAACCGGAGGCGGTGCGCATGGGCGCCAAGATGGGCGTCACCGCGGCTGACATCGCCGCGGACATCGCCAAGCACAGCCAGGGAGGGAAATAGCCATGGCACTTTCAGCAGATCGAGGCTACGAGGTCTCTGGCCTCACCGAAAAGATCCGGGTGACCCTCACGGCGAGCGTCACCTACTACAAGGGCGGCATCCTCACCGTCATCCCCGCCACCGGGCTTGCAATCAAGTCGGCGGATACGGCCACCTATGGCCATCTTGCGGGGGTCTTGACGAAGGGCGTCGTGGCGCCGGCCTCACCGGCGACCACCGCGGAACTCGAGATCGGCAAGATCTGGATTCCGTTCGCAAGCGCGGCGCAGGCGGACGTGAGCAAGCCCGTGTATGCGACGGCGGACGACACCATCGCCATGTCGGCAGCCAATGCGGACCCCATCGGCATCGTCGTCGATGTGCGCGTCGGCGTGGCATCACTGGTTGATTTCCGCAAGGGAATCACGAAGACGGCGCTGGCGTAGGCGCAGGAGGAAAAAGAAATGGTAACCGGAACACAGATCGTTGCGGCGGAACAGGTCTTCCGCACGATCTTCAACCAGGCGCTGCAGGCGTTCGCGGGAGTGAACGCATGGACGCGCCTCGCCCAGCTCGCGACCGAAATCCCGAGCACTGGGCCGCAGGAAGTCTACCGCTGGCTCTCCGACCTCCCCGTCTTCGAGGAGTGGCTCGGCGATCTGAACGTCGACGACCTCGCGGAGTCTTCCTACACGCTGGCAAACAAGCACTGGGCAAAGGGCGTCGGCGTTGACGAGGACGAGCTGGCTGACGACAAGCTGGGGCTGATCCGAAGCAGGATCGAAATGCTCGCGGTTCGCTACCTCCAGCACGTCGGCCAGCAGATCGAAAGCCTCATCATCAACGGGACGACGAACCTCGCCTTCGATGGCGTGGCGTTCTTCTCGGATGCGTCGGGCGTGCGGCTGATCGACAACCTCGGAGCGGGCACCATCTCAGCGGGCACCCCGACAGTCGCGCAGGTGGAAGCGGACATCGACACGGCTCGGCAGACTGTCATGCAGTTCAAGGACAGCAAGAGCCAGGTCATCGGCCTCGTGCCGATGGTGTTCGCCGGGCACCCCAAAATGGAGCGGGTATTCAGGACGGTCATGGAATCCACCACCGACCCCGCGGTCACCAACCCAGGGGCGGCCAACCCGGTCCGCAACATGATCCGGGATTACATTCCGCTGCCCTCGGCGACGGACCTGAATGACATCTATGCGTTCGTAGCGGACATGCCCGTCAAGCCGTTCATCTTCCAGAATCGGCAGGGGCTGCAGCAGGAACTCGTCCGGCAGGAGCTCAACAGGAAGCTCATTTTCAAGGCGGACTACAGGGCAGGGTACGGCTACTCGCTGCCGCACCTCGCCATCAAGCTCGTGTCGGCCGTCGCATAAGCGACGGGAGACAAGAAATCAAGGGGGCCGCTTACGGGCGGCCTCCAGTTGAAGGGAGATCGAAATGGGCAAGAAGGTTGAATATCCGAACGGCTTCGTGGGGTTCGCCTCCGACAAGGTGGCGGAAGCCCTCGCGAAAAGGCCCGGCTACAAGATCGTCGGGGACGTGAAGGACCCGGCGGCGCCGGCGGGCAAAGAGAAAGAAAGGGCCAGGGCGTAGGCCATGGCATACCGAATCGGTGACGGTCACATGATCAAGTGGAGCGGCGGGGTGATGGAGGCCGGGCGGGACGTGCCAGCGGAGTACATCGCTGAGCTGAGTCCCGAGAGCCTCGCCTCAATGGTCTCCTCGGGGACGCTCGTTGACCTCGCACCGTCACCGAAGAGGGCCGCAAGGCCGGCGCCCGCGGAGTACAACCGGTGAACCTACTCCAGCAGGCCGAGGCCGACAACGCATTCATCCTCGAAGATGACGTGACGGGCTTCGGCCGTGCCATCGCCCTCTCGGACAACGCTACCCCGACCCCGCACGTTTACAACGTGAAGGGCCAGGTCACGCGCGTGGGGGTGACACTCGATCCTGGCACGGGCCTTCCGGTGCCAGGGAACACGTGCGCGGTGACGGTTCGGCTTTCGACTCTGATGGCCGCTGCGGTCGTTCTCGGGCTGGCTGGGACTCTCGGCATTCCCGTGGAGGGCTGGACGGTGACGACGACGGACAGCACGGGCGCCACGGTGACGGGCAAGGCCATGAGCGTGCTTCTGGACCGCACGGCGGGACGGGCCACGATGATGGTGAGGGTGTAAATGCCAATCATCCCCGTCGGCCTGTACGACACCATCGAGGGAAACATCGTGACGCTGCTCGCGGCGTTCTCCACGGCGCAGAAGGCAATTGACTCGACGGTTGGATTCAACGTAGGACGGCACCGCATGCGCCCCGTCGCGCAGAGCGAATTGCCCTACGTCCACGTGTGGCTCGCCAATACCAGCCACGGGCAGGGTAGCGGCGGGCGGTCCTCGCACAACGAGGTGGCGCATTTCAACGTTGACATGCACGTCAAGGGAACAGAGGGCACGGGCGGCCTGCCGTCCGACGAGGCGGCCATGGCGCGCCTGTACTACCTCAAAGAGCAGGTGAAGTACGCGCTCTACGCTCTGGCGCAGGCGGATTTCGGGGTGGCGGTGGGCAGGATTGCCCACAAGAGCTGGCCGACATATCAGACGGTCGTACAGCGCACACCGGAAACCGAGGAGCAGCTCGTCTTCGGTCAGTGGTCGTTTGACGTGGAGTACGTGTGGGAGGCCAACGAGGCGCACACGCAGGCGCTCACGCGGATGGTGCTCAGTTTGCAGGTAAAGCCGCTCGCCCCGTTGGCGGGCGTCGACAAGACTTTCACGTAACGGGAGGGATGGGAAATGGCAAATCTGGTTGGGTTCGACCTGGTACCCGGGAGTCAGAAATCTTCGGCGGTTTTCGTCGAGCAGAAATACGTGCTCGGCTCCCTGGGGAGCCTGCTCATCCCGCACAAGATCGCGATTCTCGGGCAGTACAACTCGGGCAAGACTCCCGGGGACAACGTGGCGGTGCTCTGCCTCTCCGAGGCGGACGCCATCGCCAAGTACGGGCGCGGGAGCCTCATGCACCTGCTGTACCGCAAGGCGGCAGCGGGGGCGGGCAACGTCCCGATCTACTGCATCCCGCTGGCCGACGGCACCACGAAGGCGGTCGCAACGGCGCTTGTCAACGCAGCGGCGACGGTGGCGGGGACGATCTCCATGTATATCGCCGGCCAGCGCATCACGGTTGCTGTGGCGGCAAGCGACTCGGCAATCGCGATCGCGACAGCCATCACGGCGGCGATCACCGCGGCGGCTGACCTGCCGGTGACGGCTGCCAACGGCGGCACGGCGACGGTGACCATGACCGCGCGCAACGGTGGCGCGTGGGGCAACGGCATGACGCTGCGCATGGACATCAACCCGGGCGAGGCGGCGGCAGAGCCGACCATCGCGGGAGGAATCACGCTGAGCGCTTTCACCACGGGCGCCACGGACCCGGACCCGACAACGGCGCTGGCGGCCCTCGGGGACACCTGGTACACGTTCATCGTCAACCCGTACGACAACATCGGGGTGACGACAACCGCCCTGGTGGCCATGGAGGCGGCGTGGACGGCACGCATCGACCCCGCGGTCAAGCGGCCGTTCATCGGGGTGTACGGCAACGTGGAGACCGCGGCGAACCTCATCACGCGGGCGGGTGCTCGCAACAGCCCGGGCACGGCGTACATCAACGCCGAGGGCAGCCCGAACATCCCCGGCGAGATTGCCGCGGCGTTCGCTGGCGCCAAAGCCGCACGCGCGCAGGCGGGCCCCGGCCGAACGGGCCGAGGGATGCAACTCCCCGGTATCCGCTCGGGAGCCGTGCCCATGTGGACGGGCAGCGTCCGGGAGGCCGTGGTCACGGCTGGCGGCAGCACCTCGCGGTGGGGCTCCGACGGGACGGTGTACCTCATCGACGGGGTGACGTCGTACAAGACGAACAGCTCCGCGGTGCTCGACGAGAGCTTCCGCTTCATCGCCACGCTGGAGAATCTGCAGGTCAAGATTTACAGCATGGAGAACCTTTTCAGCGGGACGCCGTTCGACGACGCCATCGTGGTTGACGACGCGGCGGTCACCTCGGTGCAGTACGCCATCCGGCCGAAGACGGTCAAGGCGTTCCTCATCCAGCTCATCGATCAGCTCTGGGTGCCCTACGCGCTGACGAAGAACCGGGACAACGTGGTCGCGGGCATCATCACGGAGATCGACTCGGGTAACGCGGGGCGCATCAACGCCCTGGTGCCCGACGTGTTCGCTGCGGGCCTGCGCGTCATGGCAGGGAAAATCCAGTGGAGCTTCTACCCGCCTTCGGTGGCGGCGTAGGCGCGGGAGGGTAGAAAATTGGTAGTTCGCGGCGGAGACATCAAGCAGCTCACCATCGGCGGGCGGGAGTTCGAGGTCCAGCTCGAGGCTAAGGTCAAGATCAAGCTCGGCGGCATGACCACGGACGTGACCATCGCCGGCAACGGGGTGGCCACGGGCATCGGGAAGCGCCTCATGGCGGGCTTCTCGGACTGCCCGATCCTGATCGACGACACGCGGCAGGACCTGGAATACCTGCAGGTGGCGCAGACCAAAGGGGATCCCATCGTGACGAACATCACGCTTGCCTCGGGGAAAACCTACTCCGGGTCCCTCTGGATCTCCGGCGAGCTGGAGAAGGACACCGGGGAAGGCGTGTGCACCCTTGAGATGAAGGGCGGAAAGTTCGAGCAGATATGAGCGAACCCGTGATCGCGCGCGAGGTGGCGGAGGCCGAGGTCAAGAAATGGATCGAAATCCTCGGCTCTGACCAGCCCGACGAGGTAGTAACAGAGGCCCTCATGGAAGGGCGCATCGTCTTCGACGAAAAGGCGGAGACGTTCCTCATGTCCCTGCGCTCCCCGATCGCTCTGGATAACGGGAGCACAATCCGTGACCTTCGCCTTGCCGAGCCGACGGCGCTCCAGCTCAAGGACGCGAGCAAGGCGACGAAGGAAGAGATGGAGATAACAATTCGCCTACTGGCCTATGTGAGCGGAATCGAAGGCGGCGTCGGAGTGATGCAGAGGCTGAAGCAGCGGGATCTCCTCCTCGCGGGGGCGTTGCTCGGTTTTTTCGCCTGATCGGCGGGGAGGCGCTGGAGCAGATGCTCTGGGCGGTGGCGGGCCGCTTCCACTTCGCCGAGGCGGATTTGTGGGGGATGAAGTGCGGGCGGCTGGACTTCTGGTATCGTGGCGTCAAGGCAATTGGAGGAATTGAGTAAATGGCCGGGCTGACGATCAAAACGACCTTCGCCGCGATCAACAAACTGACTCAGCCCATCACCACAATGCAGGGGCAGGTGAATAAGTTCGCCTCCTCAGCGCGCAAAGCCACGGACGGGATCGGTGCCAGCTTCAACCGCCTCAAGGGCCTCATCGCCATGGCACTCGGCGGCCTGTCAATCGGAATGGCCATCAAGGGAATAACGGAGTTTGCCGAGAAGGGTGACGAGATCGAGCGCATGGCCAAGGTGATCGGCATGAGTGCGACCTCCCTTCAGGAGCTGCGATTCGCGGCGAAGATGGCCGACGTGTCAACGGGAGACTTCGACACGGCCCTGAAGAAGATGAACATGAACCTCGGGCAGCTCCGAGGAAAGCAGGGCACGCTCTACACGGCCCTTGCCAAGACGAACCCGCGCCTTGCCATACAACTGAAAACCGCGAAGGACTCCGACTCCGCATTCACGCTCCTGGCGGACGCCATCGCGAAGCAGCCCGACCCGGCGAAGCGCGCGGCCCTTGCCGTGGCCGCGTTCGGACGCGCCGGACAGAACCTCATCCCGATGATGCTGGAGGGCTCGGCGGGGCTGGAGAAGTTCCGCGAGGAGGCGCGAAAATCTGGCCTCGTCATGGGAGACGATGCGACGAAAGCCGCGTCGAGCCTCGCCGACAGCATCAAGCGGCTGAAGATGCAAGGGCAGTCGCTCCTCAATACTGTACTGAGCAGGATCATCCAGAAGATCGCTCCGCTTGTGGACAGGCTCCTCGCATGGGCGCAGGCGAACCGTGAATTGATCGGGCAGAGGATCGGTGAGATCATCGACAAGATCGCCGACGCGGTGACGAAGACCTACAACATCGTGACGAAGCTTAACGACATGATGGGCGGCCATCTCCTGAGGAATCTCATCGCCGTCGTCGCCGTTTGGAAAACAATTCGTCTTGCCATCGCCGCCGCCACAGTAGCGCAAGCCGCGTACAATCTCGTCTCAAAGAAAGGCGGCGTCCCCGGAGTTCCGGGACTTGGGAATGGAATAGGTATCAATGGGCCTAGTGCAATAAAATGGGGCGTGGCAGGGGCTGGTGCCGCTGGAATAGGAACGGCATTGGCAGTCGGAGGTATAGCTGCCGGAGCAGTTCTTGGAACAGCCGCACTCGGGCAAGCCTACGCCAAGTGGCAAAACTCCATGATCACAGATCCGAATCAAATCGCCGGCGGCAATAGGGCGCTGATGTCCTCAAAACAAATGTCCGAATATGACAGGCAGCGGGCCGCCCAGCACGTCATCATCGACTTCAAAAACATGCCCGCCGGCGTGCAGGTCAGTTCCAGCGGACAGGCCGGCGCACCAGCGGCGACCCTGAACCGTGGCAACGCCGTACGGGATAGCTGGCACTAATGGCGTACCTCGACCGCCTCCGCGACTGCCGCTACACCACGCCATCAGGGACCACGTTCCTTTTGCATTTCACCGATCTCAAGAGATCGGGAGGCAAGAAGGCTGCGGTGCATGAGTTCCCGCAGTCAGACACCCCGGAGATTCAGGACCTCGGCAACAAGGGCCAGACATTCCCCCTGCAGGTCTACATCGACGGCGGGGACTACGACCTGATAGCTGACGCCTTTGTGACGGGCCTCTCCGAGAGCGGCCCCGGGACTCTCAAGCATCCCCGCTGGGGTGACATGCTGGCAATGCCCATCACGTGGAGCCAGTCGGACGGATTCGTCGACGGGATGGGCCGATCGACTTTTGAAATCGAGTTCGCACGCGCGGACACCACGCAGTACCCGACGTCGGCATCCGCCATCGGCCTGATGCTGGAGGACTCCATCCAGGAGGCCTCGGACAACGCCTCGACACTATGGCTTACCGATCCTTGGAGCGCTATTTCTCCGAGCGAGGCGGACCTATCGACTGCAAAGGATTCTATCGTCGGCGGCACGGTAACGCTGGTAGACCGCATCAAGGCTTTTGCCTCGCGGGTCTCCGACATTGCAACGGAGATCGGAAACAGGGCGGCGGCAATTGCGGCAGAGATCGACACTGCAATCATCGCAGAGCCTCGGCAGTTTGTCACTGACGTGATCTCTCTCTATACCGCGGGATCTGCCGTGAACACGGCCATTCGGGACAAGATCAAGGGCTACAAGGAGACTCTGGACGCCGCTATCAAAACGGGGACCGACACCGCGGCGCAGGCCTTGGCGCTGTACCTCCAGTACTTCGGGATCTCCGCGGGCGCCGCGGCCTCTACCCTCACGGGGGATCTCAACGACCGCTCGGACACCGTGGCGGCTGCCGAGGCCATACAGGACCTGTCCGACGAGCTCATCGCGGGGATCGAGGCCGCCGAGGACGCCACGGACTACGCGGCCAACGCCGCCATGGTTTCGGCCATCAAGGCCATGCTCGCCGCCGCCGCGGCCCTGCTCCTGCAGAAGTCATTCACGCTCCGTGCGGCGCGGCACCTAGTGCTCTCGAAGGACTGCACGCCGCTTGACCTAGTGTACGACCTCCTGAAGCCCGACAGCGGGGACGCTCTGGACGCGGCGCTTGACGATTTCATCGCGCAGAACGCACTCGGCGGGGATCTCCTGCTCCTGATCCCTGCCGGCACCGAGGTGGCCTACTATGCCCGCTGACGAGGTACGGCTGGAGGTGGCCGGGCAGCGCCTCACGGGATTCTCGGGCATCACCATCACCATGGCCATAGACTCGCTGGCGGACGCCTTCTCTTTGACGATGCCCTACGACCCGGAGCGGACGGACATCCGCGCGGCTTTCAAGCCCTTCGGGTACACCCCGTGCAAGGTGTATCTGGACGATGACACGCTCCTCACGGGGAGGATTGAGAAGTTCGCCCCAAAGTCGGACGCGGGAGACAGGAGCGTCACGGTCGAGGGGCGGTCGCTGACAGGTATCCTTGTGGACTGCGGCATTGCCGACGTGTCGCAAATAGACAAGCTCACACTGGAGGGGATTGCCTCCAAACTCTGCAACCCGTTCAAAATTGTCGTTGTCGTGGACGGTCCCGATAGGGCCCTGATGAAGCAGATCGAGGTGTCTCGGCCGGAGCCGGGGCAGACTGTTGCTGACTTTCTCAATTCCATAGCCTCTCCTCGGAACTTCTTCCTGAACTCGACCTTTCAAGGGGGGCTGCGGATTTCATCGTCAAACCGTCTCGCGATGGAGGCACCCGTCGCCACGCTCCGTGAAGGGGAGAAGCCGCTTCTTGCGGTGAGCGCATCCTATGACGGGACAAAGCGGTTTTCTGTTTACAACGTCTCGGCTCAGTTTGCAGGACAGCCCGACATCCTCGGACACGCGGATGATTCGGCCATTCCTCTCCTCCGTCCTACTTTCATTTCTGCAAAGGACATGGACCCCGATCCCGGCGCTACCGCAAAAAGGGCTTACATGGAAGCGACAGCGGCGGCCATTCCGATCACAGCGACGGTATCCGGATGGCGCACCCCCGGCGGAGAGAGGTGGCATGAGCGGCAGAGCGTGTCGCTCCTTGCCCCTGGGGCCATGCTCACCACAGAGCGGAGATACCTCATTGCGGAGGCGACGTTTAAGCTGGACGCGCAGAACGGCAAGACCGTGGATCTGCGCCTCGTGATGGCGGAGTGCTATCAGGGGAAGCCGATCAAGGAGGACCCGTGGGCGTGATTGCCGAACTCATCCAGATCGCAAGCTCTGCCATCAAGACATGGCACGGAGCCCCTGGAGATGCCGTAGTCGTCACCGGATCAGGAGAGAGGGGACTTGCCGTGGAGGCCGAGGTCTACGCCCCGGCGGGATTCCTCTCGCGGCCCCCGAAGGACGCGCGGGGGGTGTTCATCCCGCTGGGAGGATCGCGGAAATACGGCGTGGTCATCTCGGGCCACAACTACAAGGTTTCGATTTCGCTTGCCGGCGGGGAGACGGCTATTTTCTCCACGACGGCAGACGGGGCGACGCTGAAGGCGAATATCGTGCTCAAGGCGGACGGCACGATCGAGTTCAACGGGAACACGAAGCGGCTCGTGACATGGGATGATTTTGACTCGGCTCGCTCCTCATTTATGACGGCGTTGAACGCTCACACGCACCCCGTCCCCGGAGTTGTCCCCGGCGGAGGCGCGACGACTTCGAGCGCGCCGACAACGCCAATGACGCTGGACATCACCTCGGCCAAGACTTCAACGCTGAAAACGGGGGGATAGGGTGGCGTACGACGGCGACATCATGATCTACCCTACCGCCGACGGAGGGGATATCAACATCGTGGCAGGCCAGCCCGATATGGACGCGGGGCTCTGGACGGCGGTGTATATCTCCCTTTTCTCGGGCAAGTGGTGGGGAAATGCCATCGCCGACAAGCCGGAGCAGTTTTCCGACTCCATCGAGAGCCTCATGGAGAACGACAGCAACCAGAACCGCCTTGACGTGCAGGAGGCGGCACGCACGGCGCTTCGCTGGATGATCGACGAGGGGATCGCAACGGCCGTTGACGCGGAGGCCACCATTCCGCAACTGGGCTATCTCGGCCTCACCGTGACCATCACGGAGCCCGCGGCGGACCCAACGGTGCTGAAATACAAAATCAACTGGGCCGGGCAGCGTGCGGCCATGGGGGTGAGCTGATGCCGATTTCCATCCCGACAGTCGCCAGCATCCGCGACCAGATCATCTCCGACATCGAGGGAAAACTCGGCACGACTGTGCCCATCCTGGCGAAGGCCACCCTCCGCGTCATTGCCTCAGCCCTCGCCGGCGCGCTGGCCCTGCTTTACCGTCTCGCGCGGTGGGCTTACTCTCAGATATTCCCGCAAACCGCCGAGACGGACGCGCTGGTGCTCATCGGCGAGCGCTACGGCATCACGCGCATCGCGGCCGTCAAGGCGAAGCTGACGGCCGCGGTCACCGGCACCGACGGGACGAACATTCCCGCCGGCGCGCTTTGGGTCTCTCCTGCCGGTGTGGTCTACACGCAGACGGGCCTTGCCATCATCGCCGGGGGAACGACTACCATCACCATCGAGGCGCTTATAGCGGGGGCCTCCGCCAACCTCGCACCAGCCGCCACGGTGGGAGCGGCCTCCCCGGTAGCCGGGATGAATGGCACGGCGACCATCGCCAGCACCGTGACAACGGGCGTAGACGAGGAAGCCGACGCGGACCTGCGCACGCGCGTCATCCAGCGCATGCAGAGCCAGCCGCAGGGCGGCGCCGCCCCCGACTACATCCAATGGGCGCGGGAGGTGGCGGGCATCGTCAAGGCGTTCGCCTTCAACACGTCGGCGGGAAACGTCACAGTCTACCCCCTGCAGGCCATCACCGGGGCCGCTCGGATCCCGTCCGGCCCGAAGATCAACGAGGTGACGGCATACCTCTCGGCAACAGAGCGCCGACCGCTGGCGGCAACCGTTACCGCGGCGGCCATGACGGAGCTGACGGAGAACGTCACCATCACGGGCCTCTCACCCGGCGACGTTGCCACAAAACAGATCATCTCCGACGCGCTGACCGCGCTGTACTATGCGGCCTACCCGCGCCAGTACCCCGATGAGATCAATCCGACGGCCGTCCTCTCGGTGGCCGCCGTGTGGGGCATCGTCGCGGGCTCGGGTGCAACAGCGACGGCAGTAGCTCTATCGCTGGGAACGAACTACACCCTCGGAAACGGTGAGATCGTGAAACTCGGGACAGTGACATGGCTATAGCGGAGCGCATGCTCAAGCGCCTCTTCCCGCCGAAGGGCCGCGCGTGGTGGCTCCCGGGAAACCTCGGCGCGCTCGTGGAGGGCCTTGCCGTGTCCCTGGAGACCGTGCGCGCCTTCATCCGCGGGGTCATCGCCGAGAGCGTACCGTGGACGGCAGTCGACATGCTCCCCGAGTGGCACACAGCCCTTGGCGTGCGCTATGACCCGCTCCAGACGGTGGCCTTCGAGCAGAGGATGCTGGATGCGATCTGGACGGCTCTGGGCAGCACGACCATCAACGCGATCAACGCGCAGATTCACAAGGAGTTGCCCGGAGTCAGCGTCATCGAACTCTTTACGGCGGGGCCGACTTCCGAATGTGGGCTGGCTGAATGCGGAGCGGATGAGTGCAACTCCACGATCACCGGCGTTGACATCGATCCATTTCATTACGCGCTTGCGGGCACAGTTATGAACGACGCCGAGGCGGCGCGGCTTGCGTCGATTCTCTCGCACTTCGCCCCACTGCACCTAATAGCGCAGAGCGCGCTGACAATTCTTTCGGACAATGGAACGACGGAGTGCGGAATCGAATCATGCGGAATATCAGAATGCGGATACGCGCCATAGGAGGGCGAAATGCAGAGAACAACGGCACCGAATAGCTCGGGAGGGCTCCATGTAGACAAGATACCGGGGAGTGTCGTCGGGACGACCGGCATCGCGCTGGACCGAAACAACCTCCAGGAGGAAATCGTCAACACGATCCTCGGAGAAGGGCTCGCCCTCGGCGTGGCGCAGACGCAACTCCATCAGGCAATCGCCTCCATGGCCTATCCGCTGGGAAGGCGAATAGAGAGCTTCATCGAACTCACCCCCGGCACCTTCTGTCCGGTGGTGCGCATCGACGACGCCGACCATGACATCGACACCACGCACTACGCGGCCCTTGTCACGGCGCTGCGCGCGATCAAGCTGAAGGTAAACGCGACGACGGACTTCTCCTGCACCGTGGCGGGCTCCGTTGCCACGCTGGCAAGCACGACGGCAGGGGACCGATTCCTTGCCGCGCTCGCCGAGGACCTCCTCGCCGACAATCAATTTGGGAAAACCCTCTACACGACATGGCTCTGCGTGAACATCAACGGCACGGACTACGCGATCACGAACGTCAACGCTGGCGCTCGCACAATCACCGTGACTGGCACCCCTACATCGGGCGCGCAGACGCTCATCTGCTACCGCTACCGCATCGCGGGGTCAAGCACCAGTGCGCGGCTCCTGCGCGACAGCGGCAGGGCCTTCGTCGGGACGCAAGCGGAGACGGGGGACGCCTCGGACCGCTGGAGCGTGGCGGGCTTGAGGATGAGAGACCGGGGTCAGGGGCATAGGCATAATCCGACTGCTGGAAATAACTTTATTAGTTCGGCTGCTGGTGCCGTCTACGGAGGAACCGGGTCCGGTACGACGGTATCAACTACCGGCGATCCAGTAACCGACGGAACCAACGGCACCCCGCGCGTCGGCCCCACCACCGACCCGCGCACGGTAAGTGGATTTATTTATTTGGGAGCGGGGATTTATAATTAGCATGCAGTCAGAAGCTCGAAAAGAATCCTGCCGACGATGGCGCGAGGCGAATCGTAAAAAGCTACGGGCGCTTGATAGGAAGCGCTACCACGACAACCTTGAGAAGTCCCGGGAGAAGAGCCGTCGTACTTGCACGGCATGGAGGAAAAAGTATCCTGATAGGGCCAGCGAATCGAATCGAAAATGGCGAGAGGCGCACAAAGAGGAATTGCGCGAATACTTTGAAAAGTATAAGGCCGATCATCCAGACTTTGCGCATAATGGAGGCAGAAATGCAGACATTTGAAAAGGCCGAGCAGGCCGTTGACCCCACGACCACCGTCCACGTCGCTCTACTTGACGGCGACGGGGCAGTCATCATCCATGAGGAGGTGCCCGCGGCCGACGCGCCGTTGCGCCACCACATGCTCGAGCTTCAGGCCGAGCTTGACGTGCGGGACATCCCCGACGCCTCGCGCCAGGTCTACGCAGGAGAGGTGTGGCCACCCGATGGGCACACGGAAAAGGCGGGGATGGTCACGCCGGTGAAGGCGAAGCCGTGATATGGGTAAGTGGTACACGTACCTCATCGACACGATCCTCACCATCGTCATCACGGTGGTCGTGGGCTGGGCTCTTTTCTATCGGCCTGTTACTGGCTCTCTTTCTGACCAACTGGCCGTGTGGAGCGCAAAGTTCAACGCCCTTGCCAAAGCTCAAGCCGACGGACTATCAAAAATCGCAGGTGGACTTGGCGATAGTCAGGGCACAGTTGACAGCATCCTCGCAAGCATACGAAGCCGCGATGAAGCAAGTCTCGATTATCAGCGCCGCGCTGCTGCAAGCGGAGCAAGCGCTCGCGCAGCAAACGCAGAACTCCAGCGACTCATCAGCGCAGCAAATAGCGGAAGTGGAGAAGCTGAAAAAGCAGTTGACCGAATCTCAGAATACGGTCGCCGAGCTGCGGTCGAGCTTGGCATCAGCGGCCCCTGATTTGACGGCGGATCTTCGGCTTGCGCAAAGTCGGGCGGTATCCGCAGAGCAAGCGCTGACGTTCTGGAGGATCACCTCCGGGGTGGCCATCGCCCTGGCCGCGGCCGCCGGCATTTACGCCGCCGTCAAGTAGAGCCGAGCTTCCTCATCTCGCGGTGCTGCCGCGCCACGTTCTCGAACGTCCGATTGAACCGCGCCCAGGTGCCATAGTAGCGAGCGGCCTCCGTGTGCCAGTGCGTCGCCTTCACGGTCTGCGTCTTCTTGCCAAGGAGGCGGATCTTCATCAGCGGGGCGTGCGGGTTGCCCGGCTCTCGGAAGAAAATCGCCGTCTGTTTCAGTGACGGACCGGGGCCGAGGATGAAAAAGCCCTTCCCCCTCTTGCGCTTGCCCTTCGTCGTGTACTGTCCGCGGCCCCCGGCTATGCTCCCCATGGCCCGCAGGCGGAAGTAGTTCGGGATCGGTGACTTCTCATCTCCCCCGCGGCCCGCGAGTGTTGGCATGCTCCCGGCCTTCGGCTTCGTCCCGCCCTCCTCCTGGATTGCGAGGTAGGGCGACTTCGATCCTATGACGGCGTTCATGCGCTGGATCGGCACCGTTGACAGCGCGGGCCAGAAGAGGCCTTGCGTGCCGGTGCCCTTGCCGATGTAGAGGCTGCGCTCCGTGTACTGGTTGCGGAGCGTGAAATCCTTTTTCAGGTTCTGCAGCGCGCGGATGCCCGCGAGGTTCGCCTCCGTGTTCAGCGTCTCGGAGATTACCTCGGGGAAGCCGCGCAGGAGCATCATCTTGACGCTCATATTCCACTGCGCATGATCCACATTGACGGAGAAGAGGCCCATGGAAAGAGTATACTATGAAAGAAAAGTATTGACGACAGGTGATGGGAATGGTAGACTTCTTCTTGAACATTGGTCCGTCGATGAAAGGGATGCGAAAGCGTCCAGGACTGATCAATGGTCTCATGGCGCCGAACATTATGGCGGGAAACCGCTGACGACGAAATGAGACGGCCCCCGTAAACGCGGGGGATTTCTTTTGTCCATTATACACATACGATACACGCTTGTTTATTCCTCCCCGTTCGGGCTATCCAAAACGGGCTATTTTACGCCAAAAACGTATCAAAAACAGGTAAAAATAGTCGATATACGGCGATCAATAGCTTGAGGGGCTAGTGCCTTAACGGGTGTGCTGGTTCAAGTCCAGTCCGCNNGCTCCAAATTGCGACAGGATAAGGAAATATTCACTTGACTGGTACTTGACTGGCGGGTGTGTAAAAACGATCTGATACATAAGATGATACACGCTTGACGGATGATTGTGGCGGGTGTAGAATATGCGCATGGAAAATCAAAGCACGTTCAAGGGCGTGGAAGATCCGTTCGAGCTGGAACCCCTCCATGAGGACATGAAGGCCCTACGCTGCTCGCAATGCGGAATGTACGGGGCGGTGCCTCGCTACTACATGGGAACCACCTTTCCACATGATTGCAAGGGCTACATCTTTGTCCCGCCGTTTATTGGCTGCCTCCCGCTTGATACTCCCTTCTCCCTAAGCTACATCCGCGCGCGCGAGAGACTCAACCGCCGGTGGCTGCGCCGCCTTCCATTCCTCCGCATCTGGTGGAACGCGAAGGGCTGGCTCGGGGATCTGCTCGTGCGGGCAGGGGAGGCGATACGGTGAGGGAGTCGCGAGTCATCGGGTTTGTCGAACCGTTCGGCATGACCAGTATCAGTTTGCGCGGGAAGGCAAAAAAGCAGGGCAAGTTCTCTATCCTTGTGCGCATTCCCGGCCATGAGGATATGACCGAAATATCCGTGCGGGTCCGTGAGGGACAGACTGCGGGGCAAATCGCCGGGGCGCTGCGGCGCAAGGCTCGCCGCATGGGAGCGCTCGGATATCAAGCCGCCGACCTCATAAAATGACCCCGCGCGCCCGCCTGCCCTGGATTGTCTACGCGCGCACGGCGGGCCTCAAGCGCCGCTCTTACTACGCGGGCTTCCTTCTCACTGACGGAAAAACCTACTCCCGCCGAGCCCTCCGCTACCCTGTCAAGCATCCCCGTGAGGGCCAGCATATCACCAATGAGGCCGACGCACGCACCGAGGCGCAGCGTCTCCACGCCGAGGGCCTTGCCACGTCCGACGCTGAGGCTATCGGCCCGTTCCTTGAGTCCTTCTGGGGACGTGATGGTACCTACGCGCGGGACATGGCGCATAAGGGGCAGCAGCTCTCCGCGATGTACGCGCTGAATATGGCGCGCACAGTCCGCAAGCACGTGCGGCCCTACCTCAAGCGCCACGGCAAGGATGTGCTGGCCGTCGACCGCGTGCTCCCTGAATTGATCTGGGAGAACATGAGCGCCGCCTCACAGACGGGTGTATCAGGGCGCACGGTCAACCAGGTACGGCAGGCGTGGAGCGTGCCCCTCACGCGCTACTGGCGCGGGAAGAAGCGGCCCGAGATGAACCCCTGCCCGTTCGTTGACCGATTCGATGAGACGCCGAAGGCCCGTACCATCTTCACGCTGGCCGAGGCCCGCGCGTTCCTTGCGCTGCGCTTCGGGGATCCGCGCATGTCAACGGTTCACCGCCAGATGGCGTTCACCGGGATGCGCCTCGGGGAGTGCATCGGGATGTATCACGGCGACCTGCGGCCCGAGAGCGTGAAGGTCGGACGCTCCACGGTCACGGAAAACTGGATCGACCTGCGCCACAACTGGCAGGAGCTCGAGGGCGTGAAGGGTCCGAAGAAGGGGAGCACGGGCCAGGTGCCGGTGCCCGCGGAGCTCGCACAGATGCTCTACGCTCTGGAGCGCGCGAACCCGTGGGGCGGGCCGTTCTTCTACTGGGGGCACAGCGAAGGCAGGCCGATGTCAAAGCGCGACGTGGAGAGGTCCTACAACTGGGCGTGCTCGCAAATAGGGATAACGGCGGCGGAGCGGAAGAGGCGCGGGCTGGGGCCGCATGCGTGGCGGCATTTTTTTGACAGCTACATCCACATCGACAGGGAGACCCTGCAGAAGCTCATGCGGCACCGCACCCCCGAGATGACGGCGCACTACAACCATCTCACCGACGAGCAGAGGCGCGGGGCCTACGGCGCGGCGGCGGGGCTCCTGGGGATGGTGTCTACTCCTCGAAAGTCAACTGCTTCGCGGGCGCGGAGGGAGCGGTAGGCGGGAATAGCTTCAACTGCGCATACTCCCGCTCGATGCGCTT
>QGNH01000734.1_pt4 | contig 17697 bp, 28 predicted proteins | sample 1735481 | NCBI WGS metagenome assembly QGNH01 (sample SAMN09239004, study PRJNA386568) | Viral metagenome, whole genome shotgun sequencing project.
GGCGTAGGCGGCGTCGGCGGCGGCGGCGTCGGCGGCGGCGCGAGCTGACTTGCGAGCCTTGTCCAAATCAGCCTTATCGTTCCCAGCGCACCAGCTCTCGATAATCTCGATAGCCGCAAAAACGCGCTTGTCTTTGGTATGCACCAACACATGCTTAACCGCCGGCAGGATCACGCCCGCGATCACCACGCGTCGGACTTCGATGTTTTTCCAATCCAAGGCGCGAATGCACCACGTGGCGTCGGCCGCGTCGTTTGATTTGGCGATGTCGCCTAACGAGACAAGACGCGCGGGATCGAACGTGCCGTTAGGGTATCCAAGCGAGGCAAGTAGTTTTTTCCAGCCGTCGGCGCACGGGCTTTTATCGCGGATCGCCTGCAGTGTCATTGTGGGATTCATGGTGTTTCCTTTTTGGAGTTGGGGTTAAACTTCCAGGATCGCGCCAAGCGATATCGCGAAAATCTTGCTGCGAAGCGCCTGCATCGCCTTGAAATTGGCATCGCGGCGCGCGTTCAGGTAATGCCAAGCGCTGATTCCAGTGTCGGACTCTTTCACGCTGGTAGTGCAGCACGGATAAGAGCGGCCGGTTTCGAGGTAACGAGATGGCGCGCGACAATCCATGGTCCGGTCAAGTGTGTAGCCAAGCGCTGCGAATTCGCGCGCGAATTGCTTGACGGTCACGAGTCGCTCGCCGTTGGCGACACGGAACGCAATTTCGGTTTGCAAAGCGTCTGACATGACTCAATCCTCGCAATCGTTTTGCGGGCACCAGTCGTCACCGTCGGGATGTAGCATGTCCGCCACGGATGGGAAATGCGAAAGCGGGAAAGAGCGCACCACGCGGCGGGAACCGTTGCGGCGTTCCACAACGATCTCGGCGAGTGCCAAGGTAGCGTGTTGAAAGTCGGCATCGTTGGTCGCGCGCAAAACGTGGTCGCGAAGCGTACCAGGTTCGGACCAACGCGCGTTTTGATCGGTGCAGCTATAGGCGAGAGGCTTGTAGCACTCGGCACCAACCGGCCACCATATGGGGCCGACGATAAAGCCGCGAAGGGAAATGTCTGTGATGGGCATATTGCGATCTCCTCTTGCTGATTTCCTTTTATTGCACGATTTACAGAAGGAGGCAAGAGAGATTTTATCACGGTTTCGTGATTAGTGATTTTCGAGCTGTCACTGTGTCGGGGCAATGGTGCCATGTTGGTGACGCGCTAAAAGCCTTGGTATTGCGTCACTGTCACCATTGTCACCATTGTCACCATTGATTCTTATTAATGGTAAATAGGGATAGAGAGGGGAGATAGAGTATAGTGACATAGAGATAGGGGAGAATAGTAGGGTATAGGGAATTTGATGGTGCCACCGGTGACAATGGTGACAGCGTTGATATTGCTAAGGAATTTTGTCACCATAGGCCGATTGTATGGTGACAGATACGGTGACACGGTGACAAAAAGAGGCTTTTTCTTTATATAGTGCAAAATAAGTGTTGACGCTGGTGCGGATTTATGGTTTTTAGCGTTAGATGCGCTGGTAGCGCAACGGGTTTAAGCTATCCCCTCGCAATGGTGCGGGGAGAATTTGAGGAGGTTGGTTATGAACGCTTTGACTATGCAAGCTAAGGCGCTAGCTCACGCGCAGCGTATTGCGAAAGCGTGCGACTCGTTAACGCGACTCGTTGTCGATACCGAAATGGGCGACCGTTGTTATATCGTGGTTGACAAGCCGACGTACGCAATTGTTGTTTATTTGGATGAGCCCGACACGCAATGCAGCGTTAGGAATCGTGACGGGCGGTTTGTGAACGTCTAACGTCGCGCCAGATACGCCGCTAGATTTTTGGCGCCAGTATCTATTCTGGCTTTTATGTATATCGTGCAAAATAAGCGTTGACGCGCGCGCGGATTTATGGTTTTTGGGGTTGTGATAATTTATATCGCGCAAAAACATGAAAGGTTATTCAAATGTCTGCAAATCTCGACATGACTGCCGGGCGCGCGAATATCGCGTTTCTCGGTTCGCGTAATGACATCTGGCACAAGATGGGTCAGGAAATGCTCGCGGGCCAATCGATCGATGATTGGGCGCAGTCTGCCGGACTTGGTTGGAGTGCGGTTAAGGTGCCTGCTATCGTTGCATTGCAAGGCGAGCAATTCGACCATATCGACGCGGACAAACGTTTCTTGCCGGCGTCGGATCGGGCTTTCATCGTGCGTTCTGACACGGCCGGCTTACTCGGTTTCGTTTCAGGTGAGAGCGAAGCAAGCGGTTATCAGATAGTGCAGCCCGCGGACGTGCTTTCGTGGTTCGATCGTTACATCTCGGTTGACGATCGTTTTCAGCTTGATGTTTGTGGTTCACTCGATGGCGGTAAGCGCATTTGGGCTACTGCGAAATACAACGGCGATATTGATGTGGCCGGCGAGAATCATCGGGCGCGCGTGCTCATGTCAACTACGTTTGACGCGACGGGCGCCACGATCAATCAATGCACCATGACGCGAGTTGTTTGTCAAAATACGTTGCGCATGGCTCATGCGGATAATCGCGCGGCGATCAAGACGCGGCATTCCACAAAGTTTGACGCGGCGAAAGTTGGTAAAGAGCTGGCGCAACTGGCGCAGGGGTTCGCTAACTATAAACAGATTGGCGATGCCTTGGGGCAGACGGAAATGGCGAAAGACGCGGTTTCCGATTTCTTCAAAGACTGTCTTGATATTGCTCGCGAGTCCAAGAGGGAAGATATTTCGACACGCAAGGCGAATCAGTTTGCCGATTTGTCACGGGCTTACAAGACGTCTATTTCGGAAGGCGCTCCGAAAGATTCGGCATGGGCTGCATTGCAGGCCATTACCAGGTACGCGGACCATGATCGTTCGGTTAAGAGTGGCGATGTTGGCGAGTTCGTCGCGCGATTTGCATCGGCACAATTCGGCACGGGCGATGCAATCAAGGGGAAGGCAATGGGCTTGCTCATGCCGCTGATTAAGGACCGCGTGACGATCGCGGCATAAAACACGTTGCAGACAAACTTTGGCCGGGCCATTCGCGCCCGGCTTTTTTGTGCGTTGCGAGCGCTACCAGGCAGCGTGCTTTTAGCGTCGCGCCAGATACGCCGCTAGATTTTTGGCGCCAGCGCGCAAGCCGGGACGTTCCGGCAGCGTCGCGATATGGTCCGCGATCAAACGCTCGCGTTCATGCCGGCGACGCAATTTGTCGCGCAATATCTCGATTGCCCATTGTGGAACGCCGCGCCGGCCGGAGCGCCAATGCAGCGCTGTTGTACGGTTTGCTTTGCCGTCTAACAACTCGACTAGATCCCGGCCGGTAGCGCCAGGACGCAGCACCTCGACTAGCCGCGAAAACGGTGTGGCGTGTAGCATGTTGAAATTTGAGCCATAGCCAAGAGGCGCGATCTACCCCCTCGGCGCCAGGAACCGCGCGCCTACCTCAAACCGCTAACCCGGTCAACTCAAATCGCACGCCAGCTCGACCAGGAACCCCGTTCTAACCCCTCAAACCGTCTCACACTCAACAGTGAGAGACAGAGCGCCAGACGCTAGAACGCTAAACCCTAATCAATTCAATAGCTTAAGAGGCATTGTTAAAGGTAGCCTATGGCGACCAGGCCGATTAGCGACCGGCATCTAATCGCGACATAACGTCGCACCTAGCCCTAGCCGACGGGAGTTCGCGCAAGGCGACGGCCCACGGCGGAATACAATCTTGGGTAGGCACCGGGCTACGGTCCCCCAAAAGTTCCGGAAAAAATTCTAGGGCCTACTTCGGATTTCCCGAACGTTTTGCCTCTCGCCCCCGTTGACATTCGCAATCGCACGAATTACAAAGTTCGAATGCTCGCCCCAAACCCCGCACCGCCAGAAACAAAACCATTGCTGCTTCACGGCGACTGCTTGGCGCTGCTCCCTAAATTCCCAGCCGATAGCGTCGATGCCGTCGTTACCGACCCGCCTTACGGCTTGGAGTTCATGGGTAAAGACTGGGACGGTGCGGCCGGTTTCAGGCGCTCGCTTAACGAGGCCGATGTTGGTCGGAGCAATGCTTTTGGTCGCACGTCAGCTCGCGCACCGGAATATCGTGCGGGGCACTTGTTTCAAGCATGGTGCGAAGCGTGGGCGCGCGAATGCCTGCGCGTGCTAAAGCCCGGCGGTCACCTGCTAGCGTTCGGCGGTTCTCGAACTTACCACAGACTGGCGTGCGCCATCGAAGATGCTGGCTTCGAGATACGAGATCAGGTGCAGTGGATCTACGGGTCGGGTTTTCCTAAAGCCAACACGGTGTTGAAGCCGGCGCACGAGCCTATCGTACTTGCGCGCAAGCCGCTGATCGGCACGATCGTTGCCAATGTCGAGAAGTATGGCACTGGCGCGCTCAACATCGAGACTTGTAGAGTTGATAGTATTTCGAAGGGGCCGGGCAGCACGCCAAAGTCATCCGTCGGCGGGCGGCGATCCTCGATGGCCGGCGCAATGGGCCGCGTTGATTATGATGGTTCCAAAGGACGCTTTCCGGCTAACGTAATTCACGACGGCAGCGACGAAGTGCTGGAGGCATTTCCAGCGGCGCCGGGACAGCTTGCGAACGCAAAGCAAGGAGGGGGCACCAAGACGACCAACGTCTACGGCAAGATGAACCGCGAAGGCGAAGCGTCAGCCGACAAGAGATACACCGACGAAGGCAGTACCAATTTCGCATTGTTGCCGGGGCAGCGTCGCACCGACTCAGGTTCTGCTGCGAGCTTTTTCTATCAAGCCAAAGCAAATAAAACCGAGCGTGCCGGATCGAAGCATCCAACCGTGAAGCCGATCGCGCTGATGCGCTACCTCTGTCGCCTCGTAACACCGCCGAGCGGCGTGGTGCTTGACCCCTTCGCAGGTACCGGCACGACGGGCGAGGCTGCAGCTCTCGAAGGATTTCGCGCCATCCTGATCGAGCAGAACGCGGAGTACGTAGCGGATATCAAGCGCCGCCTCGAAAAATGAGTCTATTGCGTTTTGCAAGAATTACGATATAGGAAACCGCCACCCGTTAATTCCCGCGCCCCAACCATTAAAAACACCGAAGGAATTCCCGCGCATGGACCCCACCTCCCGAGGCGATATTATCGCGAGTGTTGTACGCGACTGGTACGAGCGTAATCGAGAAACGTGGTGGGATCGGCATTGCGGTTCCAGCTGGCCGGTCGGTCCCGGCACGGATCGCAGCGGGGCACACGCCGATGAGTTCATGCTGCGTTTTATCGGCGAGGTGCGGCGCGTCAGCAGTTTGAGCGACATGGAATTGGTAAGGGACTATTCATGAGCGACCCCCGCCTCATCGACCTCGCTCTCGAACTTCGGCACGAGACGCCGGCCGCTTATCTCGTGCATGATGGCGATCGGCAGGTCTGGCTGCCGAAATCGATGGTCGAGAAAGAGGAAATTTGTAGTAGCGCGCACCCGCGCCAGACGATGTTCACGTTCACGATGCCGGAGTGGCTGGCAACCGAGAAGGAGTTGATATGAACTGGATTTGCATCGGCCTTCTGGCCGGCTCGCTGATTACTAGCCTCCACGACAACAAGGAGGCGTGCGAGGGCCGAGCTGTTACGTTGCGCGAAGCCAAGGCGTCGGCGCAATGCGTCGAGATGCCAAAACCCGCGCTCACGTTCACGACGATCTGCACAAACTGCGTTTTGGGGCGGTAACGGATGGAAGACCTTGACCTCGAAGACCTGACCGATGTCTGCGACGATCCGCGCACCAACTGGATGTGGATCAAGCTGCTTTTATTTTGGTGGATCATATGAGCCGCGTGTTTAGATGCCTCTTTGATTGGTTCACGCGATACGCCATGGACCCGAAGCAGTATCGGATCACGATCACGCCGCTGAGCGTTGACGCAGAATCGCGACTGATGTACCGCATGGCGCGCGACATGGAACCCGTGACATTGGATCGCAAAGTGCTGGCCGAATTCCGCAGCGGGATTATCCACGGAATCTCGTTTGAGATCGGCCAAGTGGATCGCCCGTGACCCCCACCGAACTCGAAAAAATAGGCAAGCGCATCTATGGCCCGATCCATTGGCGCTCCCAGCTCGCGCTCAACCTTGGGATCGACGTCGTCACCGTGCACCGCTGGGGCAAGCGCGACAAACCTTTATCCTACATTGCCGAGGTCGCGGTCCGCGGTCTCCTGGAAAAGTATCGCGCCGACGTCAAGATACAGAAGCTGGTCAACGAGCAGCTGCGCAAGGTGGGCAAGCGCAGACCGAAGCTCAAGAGGAGGAAAAGACATGCCAAGGGTTCCATTTCTGTTCCCATTGCTAACAGCGATAGCGGTGCTGGGCTTCCTGATGACCATGCTGCTGACGCGGCACCCTCTGCATCACCGCATCCTGACGTTTGAGCAGCGCTGGGAGCCGGTTAAATATATTGTCGACCGCACACGAGGGGCTTGACAAGTAGCCAGTGGTAGTCAAGCATGTGTCTGCTCGCGGCAATACCCCCCAGCCCACCGCGAGCACCCTTCCCCCGCCTTTCAGGCGTGGGCGGGATCACCAGCCCGGTCAGGTAGCGCGCCCCCCGGCTTCATTGCCTGACCGGGTATTTCTCAAAGGAGAATCCATGCGCGAGATTACCAGCCACGTTGTCAATCCGGCCAATGACAAAATCCGGATCACCGTGCAGGACGAGCCCGGGTCCGGCGGCGCCAACCATCTCTACATGGTCGAGGGTTTTAACACCAAGACCAACGCATCCGATCCGTTCACGAAGCGGCATGGGCAGCCTTCAGAGCATACGACGATTCTTTTCCAGAATGGCCCGATCCCGGAAAAAGGCGTAAATGGCATCACACAGGAAGTCTTGCTCGCGATCGTTGCCGATCGGCTGCAATGTTTCCAGAAGGGACCGTTCGCCAGCGATCTGAATGCGAAGGCCTTGGCCCACGTCGAAGCGGCACGGGAAACATTGTTGTCTCGCACGCGAGAGCGCATGGCGCGCGGCGTGGAAGGCACGCATCAGAAGTGAACCGCCTGCTTCCTCGCTCCACGATCCGCAAGCTCAAGCGCCGACGGCGATCAACCAAACTCGTGATTACCTCGGTCAAGATCCCGCGCCAGCTTGACCGCGACCTCAAGGCCGAGGCCCGCCGGCAGGACCGCTCGCAGACGTGGATTCTGAAGGACGCGCTTGAGAAATATATCGAGTTTCGGAAGGTGAAGACGTGAGCATCGTCAACATGAAACCTTTTAGGAAGAAAGGTCGTTCCGTAGAAGAACGCTTCCATGGGTTTTATATTCCTGAGCCCAACTCAGGTTGCTGGTTGTGGTTTGGAGGAGTAGGTGAATTTGGGCACGGCACCATGAATATAGAAGGGCGGCAGAACCAAGCCCATCGAGTTTCGTGGGAGTTGCATAACGGCCCGGTGCCGGATGATTTGTGGGTACTGCATCGCTGCGACAATCCTCCTTGCGTGAACCCCGAACATTTGTTTTTGGGAACGTGTCTCGACAATCACCACGACATGATTGCTAAAGGGCGAAAGGTTCAGGTTATCGGTGAGGCGCATCCAAAGACCAAGCTGACTGAGCAGGACGTGCTGAACATTCGCGCTGATACTCGACCACTTGCTGTCATCGGAGCGGATTACGGTTTTGATAAACAGCACGTCTGGAAAATAAAACGTCGTTGGTACTGGAAACATATTTGATGCGTATCGCACTGGCGACCACCACCATCCATGTCCCGCACGCCCTCAAGCTGCTGCGCAAGTGTTCTGATGACGTGAAATTTTTTGTTGCAATCGAGAAGGACAAGTCGTCCGAGGTCGCCACGTTCTGCCACGAGATGGATGCCAGTGTTATCTGCGAGGGCAACTGGAAGTGCTCGGAGCTAATCGGCTGGAAAACGCTCGCCCGCCGCAACATCGCTTTCCTCGAAGCACTCAAAGACGGTGCAGCTATCATCTATTCGTGGGACACGGACAATATCCCGATGTCGATGGCGCACTTCCATCACATCGAGAGAATCCTGACCCAGCCGTTCAATGGAATGCTGGGTTCAAGCAAGACCGGATGGTTCGACGCTGGGCTGATGTTGAACCCGTGGGCGCGGCATCGCGGTATCCCACACGATAATAATGCGGCGCATCACTACGACATCGCGACTAATTTTCGCGCGGGGATCGCCGCCGGCCTCGTGATCGGGAACCCCGACGTGGACGCCACTTTGCGCATGGAAAAAGCGCCGGAGATACACAACATTTCCAAGCTTGGCGAGATGGGTGTACTGGTCGACGTCAATACGCACACCGTCTTCAATACGCAAAATGTTGCTGTGATCCGCGATCTCGTGCCTGCATGGTTCTGCATGCCGGGGGTTGGAAGGTACGACGACCTGTACGCCAGCTTGATCGTGCAACGTGTGGCGCGCGAACGAGGGATGCATGTTCATTTCGGTCAGCCCCTGGCATGGCAGCAGCGTCACCAACATGACCAGCTTGTCGATCTTCGCGCGGAAATATCCGGCATGTCCAACATCCGGCAGCTGGCAAAGCTGCTTGACGCCATCTTCCTCAAGGGCCGCTCCACCATCGAGGACACGCGCACGATCTACCAGACGCTGTTGAATTGTTCATTTTTACCGAAGGCGTCGGTAGAGGCGGGACTGGCGTTTTTGGATGATGCGGAGAGCGTGCTTTGAAATTAGCGCTGGCCTATTCGAGCAAGGACAAGGTCGAGCAGACCGAGAAGACGTGGCTGCTCATCAACGACATGGATTTCGTATGGTGCGACGGTAGCACTACGGAGGAAGGCAAGCGAGTTGCAGGCCGGTATGGTGCGGCGCGCGTGCTTGGCGGCGCCGACGCGGCGATCGCGTGGAAGCTGTCTACGCTTCTGGCGTCACCCGAGCAGTACACTCACATCGGCCTGATCGAGAACGACGTCTTTTTAGACTCCGACTGGTTCGAACCAACGATGCAATTGTTCGAGAAAGGAAAAGAAGATGGGTTATCCGTGGGAGCGGTCTCGGCACGTTCTTACACCGATCGCGTTCTTATTCAAAAAGCCGGCTATGCCGTTATGCACAACATCGGCGCCGGCTTCATCATTTTCACCCGAGAGGCGGCTGAGATCGTGCTGCGCTCTTTTCGGACGAACCTCTGGGCGGATAATGTGCGGCTGTTCGCCCAGATTTCTGGAATCGACATTAGAACCTGGATGGGATTCCAAGAGCAACAACTTACCACCACAGACTGGCAGTTCGAAGCCCAGCTTGCCCGCCACGGACTGGCTACGCTCGCTCTTACTCCCGCTAAATGCCTGATGCCATGGGAGGACACCAGCGTCTCGACCATGCTGAATCTCACTGACGGCCCGGTCGAGGCGCGGCGCGACGACGCCGCTTTCAAGAAATATGTCGGCACGCTGCATCTGCTGCGTAAGGGCATTTACAAAATTGACGAGCCCGGTATCATCCAGCGCTTCGGTAGCGGTATGCTTATTTATCCGCACCAGCTCGGCTATCTCGCAGGAGGTCCGCAATGGCAAGGCAATTTGGAATTGCAAAACAGCCAGGACCACGGCCCGTTCGCCTACCGCGCTGGTCCGGAAGGCGCATCTCTTGGGCTGCGCGTTTCTGGTATCTCGTCCTTTCTCGTCAGCGGCGGCGTCAACGGCGCGCAGGCGAGTATCAGGGACACCCGCTCTGGATTTAACTTCGACCCTCAGCTTCCGGCCATGGACGGCTTCGCCGAGTTGAACGTGCCGGGCTCGCCCGTCCCTCGCGCCGTCACGCTTGAACTGTCCGAGGGCGCGGTGTTCTACGGGATACAGACCGTTGACCCGCAGATGTTGGACACCACATTCCGATTCGATTGGTCGCAACTCCCAGAGGCAACATGAAGAAGTGTCTTGTGCTCGGCGCCGCGGGCTTTATTGGTAACCACCTCGAACATCGCCTCAAGGCCGAAGGCTGCTTCGTCGTTTCCGTCGCTCGAAAACGCGCGCTTTATCGAAAATCGGTTGCTGACGAGCTTAATTTTTTTGATCTTACGAAACCCGCCGATCTTCACGCTCATATGTATCGCTACCAGTTTGACGAGGTCTACCAACTCGCTTCTGAAACAGGTGGCCTTGGGTACATCGCTACGGGCGACCATGACGCAGAAATTCTGACCAATTCGCTGAAGATCAATCTGCACACTCTCGAAGCTGTGCGTAAGACCCAAGAAAACGCTCGCGTGTTCTTCGCTTCAAGCCAGTGCGTTTACCCTGACCGTTTCGAGATCGACCCGTTCGCCGCTGAGCGCCTGCCCGGTCCCAGCGCGGCGCACCGCGAGACCGATGCCCACTTCGACACTTTCGCTTTCGGCCAGGAGAAACTGTTTGCGGAGAAATTGTATGACGCCTACGCAAGAAATTTCGGAATTAGTGTACGTATTGGACGTATCGGAAACACCTATGGTCCTTACTCTGTTTGGGACGGTGATCGAGCTAAGGCTCCGGCCGCGATCTGCCGGAAAGTCGCTCAAGCCAGTTACGCTGGAGTTGTCGATATCTGGGGCACTGGCAGCGCTAGTCGCTCGTTCACCTACATCGACGACGTGATCGACGGCATCTTGATGCTGATGAAGTCCGACTACACCCAGCCGCTCAATATCGCCTCCAGCGAGACTGTGACCATCGAGCATCTGTTCGAGACCGTCTGCAAGGCCGCAGGCAAGATACTGGCGTACCGTTCGGTCGAGGGGCCGACCGGCGTGCAGGCGCGAGGCAGCGACAATACGAAATGTTTGGAAGTGCTGCGCTGGGAGCCGGATACCTCACTGGCCGATGGCATCGCTCTCACTTATCCGTGGATCAAGGAACAAGTCGATGGGAAGAATCGTACTGCTGCGTAGCAAGGGCTACTGGTTTCATCAGTACGGCCCCAGCGCGTGGCAACGGGCTCGTAAGCGCAATCCGTATGTGCACCAACTGATTCGAACTTATAACCGGGATGAATGCTATCCTGGTATCGATGAGGGTGTTGTAGATCGCAAGGTTGGTCGGGTCTTGTTACTGAGCCGCTGGAAGAATTATATGCTGTACCCGGCGTGGATCGGTCGCTGGCTATGGGCATGTGCCAAATACGGATGTGGCAAGCTGCATGCAAAGGCGGTTGACTTGCTAGGGCGTTTAAGGTAGTTATGATGGCTACCGGGAGGGTGTATCGTAAAAACCTACCCATGGATAAAGAAGCAAGTAAATGGGACAAGTATCGCAGACTGATCTCGAAGGCTGGTTTTCCGTGCTTCGTACCATGGCTGGCGACTTGGCAGGTACGGACTTGCCCCCGGCTGAACAGGAAAAAGTAAAAGTCCTAGCTGATATTGGCTTGCGAATTGCCGAGTCCATCGTGATTGACCTGAATGCGATCGCGTGGAACTTGGCATCGCTGGTCGACCTGGAACATAATAGGCGTTGACAGCCGTTATTTGCGGTGGTAGTTATGATGGCTACCGGGAGGGTGTCATGATTCTAGGTTATATCAGGGTCTCAAGTGCGGATCAGGCTAAGGACGACAGGTCCAGCCTGCAGACGCAGACCGCGATCATCGAGGGCTTCGCCCAGACCCGTGGTGCCACCAAATTCGACATGCAGGTCTATTCCGATGCCGGTGTATCCGGCGCGGTCAAACTGGCGGCCCGCCCGGCCGGCGCGCAACTTCTCGCCGACATGAAGCCCGGCGACGTGGTTGTTGCTTCAAAACTAGACCGCATGTTCCGGTCTACTGCTGACGCGCTGGCGATGCTTGACGAGTTCAAGAAGCGCCAGGTCGGTCTCGTGCTGTTCGATATCATGGGCGGCGCACCGCTGACCGGCGGGGTTGCCGAACTGGTGTTCACGATTCTCGCAGCCGTCGCCTCGATGGAGCGCCAGCGCATTGCCGAGCGCACCGCCGAGGGCCGCAAGGCCAAGAAGGCGAGGGGCGGCGCCGTCGGCGAAGTCCCGTTTGGATTCCGCAAGGTTGGTGAGGGCCGCAGCGCTACGCTTGAGCCGGATGAGCAGGAGCAGGCCGCTGCCGCGCGCATGAAAGAACTGGTGCGATACGCCTCGCTTCGGAATGTCGGGAAGCACCTCGCCGCCGAGGGCTTCCTGTCTCGCGCCGGCACGCCTTACTCGAAGGAAACGATCAGGAGGATGACGGCGTGAGAGGCACCGGCAAATCGAAAGAAACTGGGAGCACTAGAATTCCGTTTGAAGACCGCTACAACCATTTTGCTTTTCCCGAACCTAATTCCGGATGTTTTATTTGGACGGGAAACCTCAGTTGGAATGGGTACGGTACACTAAAAATGGGGTATAAGCGCGAGGGCAATCGCAGAACGGAATGGGCGCATCGAGCTGCTTACGAGTATTTTGTGGGACCGATCCCGGAAGGATTGGACTTAGATCACAAGTGCCGTATGAGATGTTGCGTTAATCCGGACCACTTAGAACCCGTAACTCGCGGAGAAAATACTAAACGAGGATTGCTTCCGGGGATGCTAAGAGCACAAAAGGCTGCGCAAACGCATTGTAAGAGTGGGCATCCATTAAGTGGTGATAACTTAAAAATGTCTGTTAGCGGCGGAAGATTGTGTCGCGCATGTAGAAAGAAATGGGCCTATGACGCAGCAAGAGTTCGACGAAATATGCCACGATGTCTGCCCACATTGTAAGTACGGGATAGCCGTTCGATTTCGCCCGGAAACGAACGAGCACGTCCACGATCTTTTCAAGGGCACCGCCGTTTCCCACGGCATCTGTCTTGCTACTCATTTTCGGAATAAGTGGCAAGGGCACGTACATGGATAATCGTCGCGAGCAAGCCACGCAACTGCTGATCAAGGGCGAGCAGGCCGCCGCCGATAAGACCCACGCCACCAACCTCGATCACGGATATCAGTTGATCTCAAGTGCGTGCTATGCTGACCCTTCTTTCGGACATGCGTTTTACAGTAGCGGCTGCGCCGCCTCCGACCTGCTGCGTCCCCACGCCGCTGTCGCGCTGTTCCGTCGCGCCCTCGAAGCCGAGTTATATCCCGCCGAGCGTCCGAAGGCGATGACCAATCTCGCGTGGGAGCTGATGAAAACGGGAGGTCAGCTTGAAGCGATGCAGCATCTGCACCGCGCGATTGAACTTGAACCTAAGTTATCATTGCCCTACATGATGCTGGGCCTTTGCCATACGACTCTTGGACAAACCACCACCGCCGTCGAATGCGCCCGCAAGTGCGTCGAGCTGGGACCGCCCGGCGACGCCACCGCTGAATTCCAATTGGCGTTCGCGTTGCTGTTCAACGGCCAGTACGCTGAGGGCCTGAAGCATTTTGAAAGCCGCTTCGTTGCTCGGCTGCCGAACTTTTTGAGCTACCCGTACCCCAAGTGGAAGGGAGAAAATGGCAAGACGCTGTTCCTGGTGGCCGATCAAGGTCTCGGTGACACGTTGTCATTTTCACGGTTCGTCGAAGCTGCTTCAGTTCGATGCAAGTTCATACATCTCTGCGTTCAGGGAGAGTTACGAAGAACATTTGAGCATGCGTTTCGGCACTTGGAAAATCTCAATTTCCTTCCGTCGCCGTCTAACTTCCCGCCGGACGCCGATGCTTGGTCGACATTCGTCTCTCTGCCCTTTGCCATGGGATTGAACGACGAGCAGATCATCAACGCCCCCAACATCGACATGCCGCGCTTCCCGATGTCGAAACAATGGCTCGTGCCCGATCGCAAATTCCACATCGGCATCGCATGGGCCGGTAGCCCCTTGAACGACATCGACAAGCATCGTAACATTCCAATCCACCACTTCCTGGAATTGTACCGGTGCGAGGGCGTCCAACTTTATTCACTTCAGATAGATGACCGGAAGAAAGACCTGAACCTGTGGGGCTGTGCGCCGGTCATACGTCCGCTTGATGGATACCTCAGAGATGTTGCCGATACCTGTTCCGTCCTACAAGAATTGGATCTCGTGGTTTCTGTCGAGTCAGCCCTCGGGCACATTTGCAGTATGGCCGACAAGGAATGTTGGATACCATATTCGTATCTCGGACGCGACTACCGAATCGGAGCTACCGAAACCTCCGAACGGTTATGGACTCCCAAGCATCGTATCTTCCAACAGTCTGATGACATGCGCTGGGAGCCCGTGTTCGAGCGGATCGTCGAAGCGTTGAGGGAGGAGGTCGCATGACGTTTTCCGGCCGCGTTTATGACGGTCCGTGGGAAGGCAAAAACTACGAATGCGAGCGGCCGTACTTTGTAGTCCCGCTTACTAAACTGGCCAGCGCATTATCGTGGCGCGAGTTTGTACCAACAGAGGAAATTACGATACAGCACGGGTATTATCGCTGGTCGCAGCCTATTCGCGCGTGGGTGTATTGCTGGGACGGCAACCCGAGTCGTTACGTTTATGAAGCCTACAGAGAAAAGGTGTATTGATGGCCGGATGGATGAAACCAGTATTTAGCAGCATGATTTCCGAAGTCGGCTGGGATGACGAGACCCAGGAGCTGCTGGTGAAATTCTCAAAGGGCGGCAAGACCGCGGCGTACAAGGGTGCCGACGAGGGGCTGGCTGAAGACCTGTCGAAAGCAGCATCGGTCGGGCAGATGTTTTTGTCCGAGGTGAAGCCGTTTTACACGGATTTTAGGTACGTGTAGCCATGGCGCTTCATGATCCTATTTACGAGGAAAAGTGGAAAGAGCGCTACAAGGCAGCTCAGCGAGCGTGCAATAACCACGTAGAGGAGCAGAAGAAAGCGGAACGGCAAGTACGAGATTTAGTTCGCGACCGTGATCACTGGAAAGAACGCGCTCTTATTGCCGAAGCGGCTTTGAAATCAGCGGGGATAAAATGACCGAAGAAGAACAATCCCCCGAGCACAAGGCCGCCGAAGCCCGCGCTCTCTTATTCGAAGCCATGGCGGTTCAGATCCGGCTTAACCGTGATGCCAAATTCGGCGGTGCTTTCCTCGTGATTCCGCCCGGTGACGCCGAACCGTTTTCGAGCCTGATGCTCAATCAGGACGAGCCCGCGATCTTCTGGGGCGCGGTCAAGTCTCTCGGCGAGGTAGCGCTGGGCGCACTGGATGCCACCGCGCGCCAGCAGCAGGGGTTCAGGCGGGGCTAACGCATGATGCTGCGCGGCCCCGACGGGTAAGGCGGCAGTGGCTCTATGCCGTTATCGGCTTGCGGGAAAGTGAAGCAAGCCACCTCCGGAGCCGATCAGACAGGAGATCAGTGCGAAGATGATGTAAACGCACATGATTGCGACCACGGCCCACAGCACGATGTTGATGATCTGGGCGATCAGCGGTACACCGATCAGACCCATCAGATAGGGCACCAGCAGCTTGATGATCGAGACGATGGCGATTACCATAATCAGCCAGATGCAGAGTTGTTCGATCCACGCGAGTGAGAAACATCCCATGATACAGTCCTCCGGATTGGACCTGTAATAACACAGTCGTTATAAAGTTCCAATGGCAGACGACGAGTTGCTAGGGCAGAAGGCACGCGGGTGGTCCCGCGAGAAGCGACTGGCGTTCGAAAAAGCGTTTTACACGTATCTCGACGCCTGCGAAATCAACAGCAAGGACCACGGCGAGCCGATCATCCTCGGCCAGCACCTGATGTACGGCCAGAAGATATTTATCACCGCGATCTTCGATGGCCTTGAACAGGACATTCACGATTTTTACTGCCTGAAGTCTCGCCAGCTCGGCATCACTACGATCATCCGCGCCCTCAGCGCCTTCTTCCTCGGCATGTACCGCGGCCTGACCGGCGCCCTGGTGTTTGATACCAACGCCAACAAGAACCTGGCGCGTGACGAGCTGGTCACGATCATCAAGGCGCTACCTCCGAAACTTAAATTCCCCGGTATCGCGAAAGATAACCGCGACGGCTTGACGTTGTCGAACGCTTCGAAAATCCTTTTCATGTCGGCGGGCATCAAGAAGACCAACACGAGCGGCACACTCGGACGGTCGGCTGGCGTCTCATTGGCTCACCTTAGCGAGTTATGTTCCTACGATAACGAAGAAGGACTGATCTCGTTTCAGGAGTCGCTATCCGACGTCAATCCGAACCGGCTGTACATCCGCGAGTCCACGGCGCGCGGCATGAATATGTGGTCGCGTATTTGGAAAGAAGCCCGCGCTAATTCTCGAAATGCCGTCTGCGTCTTCATCGGATGGTGGGCCAAAGAAAGCCATCGCATCGAACGATCAGATCGCAACTGGGAATTCTACGGCGCGCAGCCGCCGTCGAGCGAGGAGCAGGCCAAGATCGACCTCGTTAAAAAGCTCTACGACTTCGAAGTCAGCCAGGAGCAACTGGCGTGGTACCGCAAGGCGATGGACCCCGCAGCGCTCGACGCCGACGAGGTCGATGCAGGCTTTGAAGCCAACTCATTCCAGAAACAGGAGCAGCCGTGGGACGAGGAAGAAGCGTTCCAGATCACCGGCAGCGTGTTCTTCGCAGGCGAAAAGCTGAAGGATCAGACCGAGAAGTGGGTTAGCCGCAAATACACACCGTATATGTTCATGGGCGGGCCTGAATTCTCCGACATGAAAGTCTATCGCGCCGAGAATGCGCGCAACATCGAGCTAAAAGTTTGGGAGCCGCCGCAGCCGGAGTCGGTCTACGTCGTAAGCTGCGACCCCGCTTTCGGAGAGAACGAGAACAACGACCGCTCGGCCATTCAGGTTCTTCGTTGCTACGCTGACGGTATCGATCAGGTTGCTGAGTATGCTTATCCGCTGGTGGTTCCTCGCCACCTGGCGCATATCCTCGCTGGCATCATGGCATGGTACGGCAACGAGCCGCTTTGCGAGGTGCATTATATTCTGGAAATAAACGGCCCCGGTGGTGCGGTGCTGCAGGAATTGCGGTCGCTGAAATTCCAGATCGAGAACGGATACGCGCCGCTGCAAGAAGCGGGAATTAACAACATCTTCGCCAATGTTAAGCAGTATCTATATACCCGGCCCGACTCGTTGTCCGGTGGCGCTGGCGTTTGGCACTTCAAGACCCAGCTCGCAACCAAGATCATGATCATGGAGCAGTTGCGCGGCTTCGTCAGCAGCGGTCATCTTCACATCAAGAGCCACGACCTGATTTCCGAGATGCAGACTATTGCGCGGGACGGCGACACCATTGCAGGCGAGGGCAGCGGCGAGCATGACGACCGCGTGGTAGCGGTGGCGCTGGGAGGGCACTACTGGGACACCCGCATCCGGCGCAATCTGATCGTCCAGAAGCGCACGCGCGAGGCCGAGAGGGTCCGGAAGCACAAGAGTGTCATTGACCAGACATCATTGTTCCACCAGAATATGTTGTCGCAGTTCATGGGCTCGCAGGCCAGCGGCCGGTTGGCCCAGCAGCGGCTGGCGATGAAGCAGGCGTGGAGGTATGGACGCCGATGACCATTTATTATTTGATCGGTGGAGTTGCCGGCGTTACGACAGCGATAGGCTGTTTCTGGCTCGTCGTGAGGAAGGGCATATGATCGCAGCACTACTGATCGGGTTCGCGGCCGGGTTCGGAATCGCTATTGGCGTTCTTGGACTGATTTTGATCGTAATTTTAGCTAACGGGATGTCACGCTGATGGCCGTCGTCCTCCGTTGTCCCGCCTGCCGGGAAAAATTCAAGTATGA